>Ga0070659_100002319_pt1 | contig 13549 bp, 14 predicted proteins | sample KBSC23metaG_FD_64666 | JGI IMG/M metagenome (GOLD analysis project Ga0070659, IMG submission 64666) | Corn rhizosphere microbial communities from Kellogg Biological Station, Michigan, USA - KBS C2-3 metaG | ecosystem: Host-associated > Plants > Roots > Rhizosphere > Soil ...
GAAGCCGACAGCTTTCCCGTCATTATTGGATGGAAGCTGCCAGCCGTCCGGCGTAGTGCAGGTGAATGAGACATCGGCATCCCACGCAGCGGAGTTATCCAGCAAAACGAGCAGGTTCGGCTTTGCGCCATTGGACTGCACGCCTGCATAAAGGTCCACATCCTCGGCATGGCTTGTCGCCAACTGGCCCAGTCCGGCAACCAGCAGGCTGGTTGCGATGAATCGGTTCGCTTTCATGGGGTACCTCCCGACTTTCTGGATATGAGTTTTTGTCAATTGAACGCGGACTACGTCGCACCGAAAGCGTCTAAGCAAGCACGCAAAAGTTTTTTGACATATCGAAGAGAAGATGTAGGGTGCGCTCTGCGCACCGATACGGCCGCCTACATTCCTTTGCTTGTGTCATGTCAAAAAACTTCGGCAAACCTGCTTAGCACGTCGTCCCTGCCGGAACACGCTTTGCCACGCCTTGATGCTGATCGACGCTCGCGCCGCTGGTGCTATCGGACACCGTCGCCTCGATATCCCAGTTCTGCTGGTAACACGATGGCGTATTCGTTATGGGGGCACCATCCGCAGTAATGATCCCGCCATTGGTGTTGACCCCCGAATTGATGCAGACCGCGTCTTCAGGCTGGTCGGCATCAAGAAGATCGTTTTTCAGAGGGACGGAGTTGATGCACTCCGGCTTGCTGACCTGCACGCTGTATGTTGTTGCGCCGGTGTCTATCGTGATTTGCTGTGCTTCGGGTGCTGTGGTGAAGTCAGTGCTGATGACTTGCTCGATCGCCTGTTGTGTCGCCGCCGCTGCTTCGTTCTGCATCTGCATGTTTCCTGCGATGTGCTGATTGACGTTGCTGGAGCGAATGGCGGCCACCACCAGTAGCGTGAGCACTATCAGCATGATGAGGCCGACAATCAGACTGGCACCGGATTGTTTTCGAATTCCGTTCATCTCTCTCTCCGTGAACTCGAATTGACTGCCCGCACCACGGCGCTGAATACGCGACGTTTGTAGGCGTCATTGAACGGACCTACTGTCCCCGCACTTCCCAACGCATAGGTCTTGCTGTCCGTATGGCCTGCGGTCTTTTCATTGTTGCGCGCCAGGAGGTTGACACGAACCGTCATGACATTCGCCCAGTCCACAGGAGTCATTGCCGTAGTGTCGGACGAATAAGTACCGGTCGTGTAAGTATCCGGCGCTCCATCGTTGTTGGTGTCCAGACCATAATCCAACTGAAAGTTTTCTATCCCTTCTACCAGCGGCACTATCGTGAAAGCGGTTGCGCCGTTGTTGACGCTTAACTCCAGCCGTTTGAGCGTGGGGACCGGGTTGCCGTTATCGTCGCCACTGCCTGTGCAAGTGCTGCCTCCGTCCGCCGGTACATTGCAAGGGCTGACGAAATAGATATGAACCAGATATTTGCGCAGGTCGGCAGCTGTGCCGTCCATTTTTTTATAAGTGAAGACACTGATGTCGGAACCGCTGCCGAGCCCCTTGTTGAAATTCTGTGTCACATCCAGCCCCGTTTGCAGGTAAATCTGCCCGGCTACTGCGCTTGTGATGGGAATGGCAGCCGTGTCCGTATGCCGGATGACCAAGATATCGGTACCTGGAACATGATTGCTGTCGGCCAGACAACCGGATAAGGGGGCAGGAACGGATGAGGGAGAGTCGTAGCCTTGTATGGGTAAGGGCAGTCCATCCGAGAGCGGCAATTCCGGAGCCGGAGGCGTGACCTCTGTCGTGCAAGGGTTGGGAAACGAGGTGGGGGCAGAACCAAGGTTATAGTATTCGCCATAGTAGCCTGCCAGTTGGATATCGCGTTGCAGTACCTGCATGGCATAACGTCCGTTCTCTATCTGTCGGCTGGCTTTTTCCAGTTCGCTGCTTGCCTGGCTTTGTTGAGCCATGAGCGCCGTAATGCCTGCCAAGAGAAGCAAGCCGATGGTGATCGAAATCATCAGCTCGATCAGCGATAGACCTCTCTGCCTCCGGAGCAATGCCGGCTGGCAGCGGGCAGGATGGAAAAAGGTTTGAGCGGATAAGCGCATGGCGTTAACTCAAGTTGCCGATTTTGAGAGTGACGCTGACGACGCGCCGCTGTTTCTCATCACCGTATAGTCCTTTGCCGCATGTCCATGTAGCCGGAGGTGCTGCGGTTTTCCCCACCCCTTGCCACGCGATGCTGACCTGATAGCTGTCCGATGTCGAATCGTAAGTAACGCAACCGCGAGCACCTGCCATTGCGCCGACATTGTCGTTGCTGGACGATACTTCCGCCGCGCCTTGCAAGAGGCTGCTCCACGCCTGCATGTCTTGAATAGCCGTTGCCTGCTGTGCGGCTGTGCCGGCAGTGCAGGTCGGCGTTGTAATGGAGCTTTGCGTTCCCAGATAAGGTGTGCCGCTAGTAGCGTCTGTAGTGAATGCATAACAGCTCGCGACCTTGCGATTGGTATTGATTCGGTCAACCATGTCCTGCAGCAGGATGAGGGCTTGAACGCGCTGATAGGATTCCATTTCCGAACGCTGGCTTTGTGTCATCGTGCCTGCCAGGCCCAGCAGGCCAAGCATCAGGATCACGAGCGTGACCAGTACTTCGATCATGCCGAATCCGCACTGATCACGAAAGAATTTCAAAGGCGTATTCATGAGCAGCTTCCCGTTTTACTACTGGGTAAACCGCTGAGATTGACGCTGACGCACCTTGAGGTTGCGCTTGAGCTGCCACTGATCTGAAACGTGGGAGCAGTCGTTCCAGTCAGACGTCCGTCATTGCCATAGGTGAGCGTATCAGGCCCGCTAATCGTGATGCTGGAATAGGCGTTTTGCTGGGCTAACGTGGCGGAACCGGCTTTGACGGTCCAGCCGTTTTGCCACCCGCTTGAAGCAGGCGTCATGACTACGGTGGAGTTGCGCTTGATTGCTTCGCTGCGTGCCAAGGTGATGGCAAAACTCAGGTCGGTGGAAGCAGATCGGATTTTGCTATTGGCGATGTAGCTGGTAAATGATGGTACGCCCATACCGAGAAGAATGACGCTGATTCCGATCGTCACCATCAGTTCCGCAAGGGTAAAGCCTTGGCTGCGCGGAGATTGCATCAGCGAGGCTTGTGAAGGCGTCAGTATTGGATAGGTGCCCATGATGCTTTCATTACCAGCAGGTGGAAACGGTGCCAGTACCGGAAATACCCTTTGTACCGTCTTGCGTAAGTGTCAGGTTCTGGCACTCCGTATCACTGCTGGCCTGCGAATCAACAGGCGTCGCAGTGATGGTATAGGTTGGAGGCGTGGATCCCGTTGTAATGGAAATGGTGTAATTCTTGGAGACGTCCGAAGGGACGGTCATCAGGTCGCTGACGGTCGAGGTGTATTGGCGCGCATCCAGCAGGTACTGTTCTTCCTTGTTAGCCAGTCCGAGCACGAAGCTTTGAGCAGCGGAGCGCTTCGTCTTGACAAGATATCGAGTGTAGGAGGGGTAGGCCACAGCCGCCAGAATTGCAACAATGGCCAAGCTAACCATGAGCTCCATTAGGGTGAACCCTGACTGTAGAGTCTTTTTCAGTGGCATTGCAAATGATGAAATACCCATGATTTCCTTCTTTAGCCAAGAGTTTGATTCCCTTTTGGAAACGTTATAAGGATATATCAGGGCGGACAGCAAAAAATGGGTAGCCGACGACAGGCATGTTTTCTGGAATGAATGGTCGGCTGTAGTGTCAGGCTGACTTGGACATAGTTGCGTGTCTTGGGCGTAGCGGGCGAGCCTGTCCTAAAATGCGGTATGGATAAAGAAAAGGCAGGTTTTTTTGCGCTTACGCCAGACACTGTCCTCGATGCGCTTGACGCTATCGGGCTGCATGGTGACGGACGTCTGCTTGCATTGAACAGTTATGAAAATCGCGTCTACCAGGTGGGCATGGAAGAGAGGGCTCCTGTCGTCGTGAAGTTTTATCGTCCGCAACGCTGGAGCGATGCACAGATTCTGGAAGAGCATGGCTTTGTACGGGAGCTTGCCGAACAGGAAATTCCCGTGGTGCCTGCCTTGGAGATGAATGGCGCAGGCAGTTTGCACCGGTTCCACGGTTTCCGTTTCGCGGTTTTCCCACGGCGTGGCGGAAGAGCGCCGGAACTGGAAGACAGCCAGACCTTGGAATGGTTGGGCCGTTTCATCGGCCGTATTCATGCGGTCGGTGCGGTTAAACCTTTTGTGCAACGTCCGTCGATAGATATTGTGAGCTTCGGCGAAGAGCCACGCCAATACCTGCTATCGAACGGCTTCGTGCCGAATGACCTTGTCGATGCCTATCGAAGCGTGACTGCACAGGCGCTGGACGGCATACGCCGCTCTTTCGAGCGCGCCGGCGATGTGCGGCAGATCCGCTTGCATGGCGACTGCCACCCCGGCAACGTGCTTTGGACTGAGGCCGGCCCGCATTTCGTCGATTTCGACGACAGCCGCATGGGACCGGCGATTCAGGATTTATGGATGCTGCTGTCGGGCGAGCGGCGCGACATGGTGCGTCAGATGTCGGATCTGCTGGCGGGATATGAGGATTTTTGCGAATTCGACGAGCGCGAGCTGCATCTCATCGAAGCGTTGCGTACCCTACGGTTGATTCACTATTCCGCCTGGCTGGCGCGACGCTGGGACGATCCTGCGTTTCCCGCTGCCTTCCCGTGGTTTAACACCCAGCGTTATTGGCAGGACCGCATCCTGGAACTGCGCGAACAGATCGCTCTGATGGATGAACCCCCGCTTTGGTGAATATTTTTTGCCGCTGCCAGTATGGCTTCAGGGAGTTCTGCTTAACATCAGTTACATTCTCTCAGCGGCTCTTTAAGATCAGGATTAATAAAATTATCTGGATGCCAGAGAGATTTTTGGTCGTCGATCAGATTCATCCAAATTGGATCATTAGGCGAAATCCAATTGCCATTTGCATGAATCAATTTTTGGTCATCTGACCATTTCTGCATTTTTTCTCTAAAGCGAGTAGGGTAGTTTTGAGCCATGCAGGCAACATTGAGCCATGGATCGCAAATAGATAAATGAGCAGGCCATTTCGTCATGTCTTTGGGAAGAGGGTGATCGGGTAATTTACCGACTACAACGGCGGCATGGCCTTTCATCTGGAGCATGCATGCATCTGCCGATTTTGTTTGTGCAAGCCAGTCATGAGCTGCTAGTGCAAGGTCATCGCAGTTATGGCCTTTCGCAGTCCAAATTCGCTTCCGCACCATATCAAGATCAACGCCATTTGACCATTCAAGCAATTTTAATTCTTGATATGCGCGCGTTATTCTTTCGGTTTCAGTCTTATCATCGTTAGCACACTTCTTTTTATTGCTCGATTTGAAGAAGCCCTTGCGTTTGTTATAAAGGGTATCTCTTATGAAATTATTCGCCTCATGGGCCAAATCCAGGGTGCCAAGGGTTGAGGTCTCTATAACTTTTGCGTTGACAAATAGTTCTTGCCAAAAACTTGCCAATGCATTGTCTTTCTTTGTTACGAATGTGGGGCCATGCGGATTATCAGCAGCTTTATTTAACAGGGAATCGCCATCATCCCCATGAAATTCAAGAGGTAGTGAAGAATTTCCAACATTGTCGACTTGCTGACTTGAGCGCGACTTTTTAAGGCCTGATGTCCCTTGTGTCAGTGGAGGTGTGGAATGATTAAAGGTGGCGTATCTTTTCATGATGATTTTTCTCTTGATATTTACACAAGATCACCTGGCAGCGTTGTGCCGCTTTGCCGTACGGCCAGTACTGTCTACGTCTGGTTTTCGATGGCAAGCGCATATGAGGGGCACTGTATAGCCGCTTCATAAGGCAGGGTTTTCAGCTTTTCCTTGGTCTTTATTCATGAATGAGTAACAGAACTCGGGAAATAGTTTCATTCCGCACTTCCCTGATCCCTTGATTTCCTGATCACAGTCTTGCCGGAGGATATTTGCTGATTGTTAAGGGACCTTTCTCAGACTTTTTTTCCTGTTATTGCCAACTTGTCTAGTGCTTCGATCACTTGATCTGCCGACTGAGCGCTGTGGGCGATCAATACCGCGCGTTCGATGGCTTCGTCGCGTCCGTTCTTGTTGAAGAAGCCGAGCAGGTAGTCCGCATTCTCCACACCCGGCACACCGCGCTTATCGTCCTTGGCCAGCTTGCGCACATACCATACCGAATATCCGTTGGATTCTTCGCAACAGTAAACCTCAGCCGAGTGATATGGTCCGAGCGGATATTCCTCGGGGTCGGTATGCCACACTACCTTGCGCCACAGGTGGTTCTTCTTCGATTCTGCAATCGTGTCCATGCAAGTCTCCTTCGGATGAGGGGGGTCAAAGCGGACTGCGGTCGATGCGTTTGGTCAGGATGATCGAGGTGGAGGTTTGCCGTACGCCGTCAACAGCGCCGATCTGGTCCAGCAAATGATCAAGCTCGCCGGTCGATTTGCAACGCAACGACAGCATGTAATCGACCGGACCGCTGACGGCGCACAGCGTTTCCACTTCCGGCATTTTCTGCAGCATCTTCACCAGAGAGTCCGCCTTGCGTGGATCTACCGCGATGCCGACGTAAGCGCGTACTGCCGGCTGATATAGCTCCTGGTTCAGCTTGACGCCATAACCGGCGATGATGCCGCGCTTTTCCAGATTGCCGATGCGCGAGATGGCCGTGGTGCGCGCAATGCCGAGACGCTTGGCGATGGTGGAGGTGGGCATGCGGGCATCGTCCATCAGCAGCGCGAGGATTTGATTGTCGGTGTCGTCGAGAATCGGCTTCATTTGTGCGGATTGTCGTGTCGATTCGTCATTCTGTATCGAAAGCCTGCAATCTGACAACGCTTTGCTCTCTGTTTTCTGACAACGGCCAAACATAGACTGGCATACAAGATCAAGCAAAACAGGGGGCAAGAATGAAAACCAGGCTTATCCTTCTCGGCGCAGGCAAGATCGGCGATGCCATCCTTAACCTGCTGTCACATACCGGTGATTACAAGCTGACGGTCGCCGATCGCGACCCACTTCGACTGGCGCAGGTGAGGCAGATGAATTTTCCGGATGTGACGGCGGTGGAGACCGACATCACCGATGCGGCCAACCTGGTCGATCTGATCGATGGTCACGATGTCGCCATCTCCGCTTGTCCTTACTTCCTCACGCCAGTGATTGCCGGCGCGGCAAAGAAGGCCGCTTGCCACTATTTCGATCTCACGGAAGACGTGGAAAGCACGCGCGTGGTCAAGCAACTGGCGGAAGATGCCGCTACCGCTTTCGTACCACAGTGCGGCCTTGCCCCGGGCTTTATCTCCATCGTCGCTAATGATGTGGCCAGCCGTTTCGACAAGCTGCGCGATGTGAACATGCGCGTTGGTGCCTTGCCCATCTATCCGAGCAATGCCCTCAAGTACAACCTGACGTGGAGCACCGACGGTCTGATCAACGAATACTGCAATCCTTGTGAAGCCATTGTCGATGGACATTTGCGTGAGGTGTCGCCGCTGGAGGAGGTCGAGCATTTCTCGTTGGACGGCATCGATTACGAAGCCTTCAACACTTCCGGCGGCCTTGGCACTTTATGCGAAACGCTGGCCGGGCGGGTGCAGAATCTGAACTACAAGACGGTGCGCTATCCAGGCCATCGCGATATCATAAAAATGCTCGTGCGCGACCTGCAGCTTGGCTTGCAGGATCGTCGCGGCATCCTCAAGGATGTGTTGGAAGCAGCGATTCCCATCACCAAGCAGGATGTGGTGCTGGTGTTCGCCAGCGTCTGCGGTATACGCGACGGGCGCCTGGAACAGGAAACCTACGCGAAGAAGATTTACAGCCAGCACGTCAATGGCAAGCTGTTGTCGGCGATTCAGATCACGACAGCCGCCGCTATTTGCACGATGGTTGATCTGGTCATGCAAGGCAAGTTGCCGAAGAGGGGGTTGATCCGGCAGGAGGAAGTCAGGCTCGACGATTTTCTGACGAACCGCTTTGGCCGTTTCTATGCCTCTTGAGAAAGGAAAGCATCGATGGAATCCGTCACTATGCTGCTGGCGTCTCTCGACGCCGATCTCGCATCCTATGCGGGATGCGATCTAAAGAGCGTCACGCCCATCACCGGCGAAACCATGGCGCAATTGCATGCTGATACCCAGGATGAAGTGAGGCAAAAGATCGCGCATGCCCAGACGGCATTTGAACAATGGCGTACCGTGCCGGCACCTCGTCGAGGCGAACTGATACGCTTGTTCGGCGAAGAACTCCGCGCGCACAAGGACACTTTGGGGCGGCTGGTGACGATGGAAGCCGGCAAGATCCTGCAGGAGGGGCTGGGCGAAGTGCAGGAAATGATCGATATCTGCGATTTCGCGGTCGGCCTGTCGCGGCAGTTGTATGGGCTCACCATCGCTTCCGAACGTCCCGGCCATCGCATGATGGAGACTTGGCATCCATTGGGCGTGGTCGGTGTGATTTCGGCTTTCAACTTTCCAGTCGCGGTATGGTCATGGAATGCGGCGCTGGCTTTTGTCTGCGGCAATAGCGTGGTGTGGAAGCCGTCGGAAAAGACACCGTTGACCGCAATCGCGGTACATACATTGTTCAACAGGGCGATGGCGCGTTTTGGCAGCGATGCGCCGCAGGGACTTGCCGAACTCGTGCTGGGCGGGCGCGATGTCGGCGAGACGCTGGTGAACGATTCTCGCGTGCCGCTCGTCAGCGCAACCGGCAGCACTCGCATGGGCCGTGACGTGGCAGAGCGTTGTGCACGGAGGCTGGCACGTACTATCCTCGAACTCGGCGGCAACAATGCGATGATCGTCGCTCCTAGTGCTGATCTCGAACTTGCCACGCGCGCGATCGTATTCTCCGCAGTGGGTACGGCAGGGCAGCGTTGCACCACATTACGTCGCTTGTTTGTGCACAACAGCGTGTATGACAAGTTGGTGCCGCGCCTGAAGAAAGTCTATGGAGGTCTTCCCATTGGCAATCCGCTGGAGAAGGGAACCCTGGTCGGGCCGCTGATCGATGGCGCGGCTTTCGATGGCATGCGGAGCGCGTTGGCGCAGGCGCGCGAGGAAGGAGGCATCGTGACTGGCGGCGAACGGGCGCAAGTGACGGGATGCGAGCACGGTTTCTACGTGCATCCCGCGCTTGTCGAAATGCCGGGGCAGACGGCAGTCATGCAGCACGAAACTTTTGCGCCGATTCTCTACATCGTGCGCTATGGCGAGCTTGAACAGGCCATCGCATGGAACAATGCCGTGCCGCAAGGATTATCTTCCAGCATTTTCACTACGGACCTGCGCGAAGCGGAGCGCTTCATGTCCGCTGAAGGCAGCGATTGCGGCATCGCCAATGTCAACATCGGTCCGAGCGGAGCGGAGATCGGCGGGGCATTCGGCGGTGAGAAGGAAACGGGCGGCGGTCGCGAGTCGGGCTCCGATGCCTGGAAAGCCTATATGCGCCGGGCTACCAATACCGTCAATTACAGCCGCGCCTTGCCGCTGGCGCAGGGCATCAGTTTCGATATCTGATGGATGCTATTGCTGAAACGCAACGGCTTCGTTTGGTTTTGCGGCAAGTCCCCTTGGATGCGCGGCAAGCTTGGAAGACAATGAGGAAAATGCCATCATCACTATCATGGTGGGCCGTTCGGATGAATATGATGAGTTCGAGGTATGCGCCGGCAGGTTCCCTCTCCCTTGTAGGGGGAGGGCTAGGGGGGGGTGATGGTTGAGCAAAGGCATATGTTGATTCAACCATTACACCCCATCCCAACCTTCTCCCTATGAGGGGGAAGGAGCTGTGCGACTCTTCGAAGTCAATCGATGAAATTGCATCTGGATGATCTACCAGTCTGACGCGACATTGAAAGTTCGCGTTGCCCTATGCAAGTGGCATAAGTGATTGGAGACTCTCATGTTCGTCGTCCGGCCCGCAGAGATTTCTGATATCCCGGCGCTTGAAGCGCTGGCGGCCGTGGCAACGGCCGGCGTGCACACCTTGCCGCGCAGCCATAAGACCATCGAGTGTGCCATCGAACGTTCAACGGCATCCTTCGCTACATCCCCCGCCACGCCGGCCGATGAGTCGTATTTCTTCGTGCTGGAAATTGACGGCGAGCTCGCAGGTACTGCTGTCATCTCTGCCACTGCGGGTTCCAGCGGCGCTTTCTTCGCGTTTCGCAACGATGTCATTCACCAGGTATCACGCGACCTTGGCATCAGCCACGACGTGCATGCGCTGACGCTGTGCTCGGACCTGACCCACCATTCCCAGCTAGGGAGCTTTTTCCTGCGTCATCGCATTCGTGCCGGAGCGGAAGCTTCATTGCTGTCACTCAGCAGGCTGCTGTTTGCCGCAACGGCGCCGCATCGCTTCGCCGACAAATTCTTCGCCTCGATGGCAGGCGCGACCGATGCCGATGGCCATTCGCCGTTCTGGGAGGCTCTAGGCCGCAAGTTCTTCCAGATGGATTTCCTGGCTGCCGAACGCATGATCGAAGGCGCTCGCAATCGCACCCTGATCGTCGAACTGATGCCGCATTACCCGGTCTATGTGCCGCTGCTGCCGGATGCCGCCCAAGTGGCGATGGGGCAGGTGCACGAAGAGGCTGAACTGCCGTTCCGGATCTTGTCGGAGGAGGGCTTCGAACCGGGCGAATACGTCGATATCTTCGATGGCGGCCCGGTCTTGCGGGCGCATAAGAAAGCCTTGCGTTCCTTCAGTGGTTCGATGCATCGGTTTGTTACTGGCAGCGTGGGAGATGCTGCTGCAAACTGCGACACTTATCTGATCGCCACAGCACGCGAAGAACGGTTCCGGGTGGTGCTCGCCGAGTGCCCGCCTATGGAATCCTCCGAGAACGTGGCATTGCCGGACGAAGCGAAGCGCCGGCTCGATGTGGCCGATGGCGATGCCGTATTGTGTGTGAAACTGTGAGGCCGACGATGCTGGTGGTGCGCGCAATCAAGGAGCAGGACATCGACGGTTTGCTGGAGTTGGCGAACCGGGTAGGGTCTGGCATGACGACCTTCAAGCCGGACCGGAAGGCGCTTTCCCAGCGTGTTGCTGTCGCCTGCGCTTCCTTTGCCGAGCAGATCGCGCCGCAACAGCGCGACTATCTGTTCGTGATGGAAGATACCGATGTCAGGCGCGTAGTCGGAGTCTGCGCCATCAAAGCCGCAGTCGGATTGGACGAACCGTTCTATAACTACCGTATCGGTACGTTGGTGCATTGCAGCAAGGAATTGAAAGTGTTCTCCCGCATGGAGACGCTTTATCTGTCCAATGATCTGACCGGCTGCGCCGAACTGTGCTCGCTGTTTTTGCATCCCGAATATCGCCAGGGCAATAACGGCAGATTGCTGTCGAAGAGCCGCTTCATGTTCATCGCACAGTTCCCGCACCTGTTTCCGGAGAGACTGATCGCGGAAATGCGCGGTTACCAGCGGCCCGACGGCAGCTCGCCGTTCTGGAACAGTTTGGGACGCCATTTCTTTCAGATGGATTTCGATCGCGCCGACGACCTCACCGCCCTGGGCAAGAAATCCTTCATCGCCGAACTCATGCCGCGCCATCCGCTGTACGTCGCCTACCTGCCGCAGGAAGCGCAGGAAGTGATCGGCGTGGTGCATGTCGATACCGCGCCTGCGCGCCGTCTCTTGGAGCAGGAGGGCATGCACTATGAAGGCTATGTCGATATTTTCGATGCCGGTCCGGTGCTGCAGGCGCGTGTGAGCGAGCTGCGTGCCTTGCGTGAAAGCCGGCTGGCGAGCGTCCAGGCGGAGGAAAAGGAAGCGGTGGAAGAAGCGTCGGCGCTGGTCTCCAACACGGTCTTGCGCGATTTCCGCGTGACCGCCGTTCCCGTGCGCGCCGAACGCGGCCTCCTGGCGCTTTCCAACGATCGGCAAGCTTTGTTGCACTGCCATGCCGGCGAGCCGGTCCGTATCATGTCCCTGAACCCGAAGAAGCATCATGCATAGCCATTACATCAACGGAAAATGGGCGGCGGGCGAGGGCCAGTCTCTCGCTGTCGTCGATCCCTCCACCGGTCGTACCGTCTGGACCGGCAGCGCGGCGACCGCCGGCGAAGTCGATCTTGCCTGCAAGGCGGCGCGTGACGCCTTCGGCTTATGGGCCATGACCGCGCTCGAACAACGGATCGGCATCTGCCAGCGGTTTCGCGACCTGCTCAAGGAGCAGGCGGAAGCATTGGCCTTGCTGATTTCCACCGAAGTCGGAAAACCGCTGTGGGAGGCGCGTACCGAAGTGGCATCGATGGCGAACAAAATCGATATCTCGATACAGGCCTATCATGCACGCACTGGTGAGTCGCACGGCAAGACAGCGGACGGTGAGACCGTGCTGCGGCACCGTCCGCACGGTGTGTTCGGTGTCTTCGGACCCTACAACTTCCCGGGACATCTGCCGAACGGGCATATCGTGCCGGCTCTGATAGCGGGCAATACCATCGTCTTCAAGCCAAGCGAATATGCACCACAGACAGCGATCAAGACGGTTGAACTGTGGGAGAAGGCAGGCTTGCCCGTCGGAGTGATCAACCTCGTCAACGGCGGGCGCGATACCGGTGCCGCGCTGGCGCAACATGCCGGGTTGGACGGCATCCTGTTTACCGGCAGCTACCAGACCGGCGCCATGCTGCATCGCCAGTTCGCCGGTCAGCCGGGCAAGATGCTGGCGCTCGAAATGGGGGGGAACAATGCGCTCGTCGCCTGGGATGTGCGCAATGTGGATGCGGCGGTTCATCACATTATCTTTTCCGCCTTCGTCAGCGCGGGACAGCGTTGCACCTGTGCGCGCCGCCTGATCGTCGAAGATTCGCCACGCGGACAGGCCTTGCTTGCACGTTTGGTCGAGGTTGCGGGAAGGATCGCGGTCGGCCGCTACGATCAGGAACCGCAGCCTTTCATGGGGCCGGTGGTATCGGCTGCGGTCGCAGACAAGTTGCTGCAGGCCCAAACCGAACTGATTTCGCGTGGCGGCAAGCCTTTGTTGGAAATGCGCAGTCTGCAGGACAACACGGGTTTTCTGTCGCCCGGTATCGTCGATGTCACGAGTGCCGACGACATTCCTGACGAGGAATGGTTCGGTCCGTTGCTGCAGGTGGTGCGTGTGACGGATTTCGATGCAGCGGTTCGCGCCGCGAACGCGACTGCTTACGGCTTGGCGGCAGGTTTGCTCAGCGACGACGAAACGTTGTGGCGGAAGTTCCTGGCTTTCGCACGCGCCGGCATCGTGAACTGGAACCGCTCGACAACCGGCGCTGCCAGCACCGCGCCTTTCGGCGGCATCGGCAAGTCGGGCAACCATCGTCCGAGCGCCTGGTACGCGGCGGATTATTGTGCGTATCCGGTGGCATCGATTGAGAATGAAGTGCTTGAAATGCCGAAGCAGTTGTCGCCGGGGCTGGTGTTTTAGCGTGTCTGTGTTTACTCCTCCCTCTTCAAGGGGGAGGTTGGGGGGGGATGGGTTTCTGTAGCGCTTATGTCGAAAGGCAACCCATCCCCACCCTAACCCTCCC
>Ga0070659_100002326_pt1 | contig 13512 bp, 11 predicted proteins | sample KBSC23metaG_FD_64666 | JGI IMG/M metagenome (GOLD analysis project Ga0070659, IMG submission 64666) | Corn rhizosphere microbial communities from Kellogg Biological Station, Michigan, USA - KBS C2-3 metaG | ecosystem: Host-associated > Plants > Roots > Rhizosphere > Soil ...
CGGGAATCACTTTCTATCCGGGTTCGGCGGCCTCCAGCGCGCAGACCATCGGCCTGACGCGGCCCCGGCCCAATCTCAATCTGCAGATTCCGCTGATGCATGGCTTCGACGGCACCAACGATGCAGCCGCCAACGAGCGCGCAAGCCTGGAAGAAGTCGATGCCTCCAAACTGGAGCGCAGCGCCGCCCAGCAGCAGTCGGCGATGGAGTCCGCTGAGACCTATTGGCGCTGCCTGGCCGCCGGCGAGGAAGAAGACGTCCTCGAGGACAATCTGCTCGACGAGCAGGCCTATATCGAAACGCGGCGCAAGCTGATGGCCGCCGGCCAGATCTCGCCCCTGGCCCTGGAACAGGCGCTGGCCGGACAGGATGACCAGATGCGGCGGCTCGATACCGTACGCAGCGCCGCGGCAAAATGCCGTGCCAATCTGGCAGCATTGCTGAGCCGTGATTCGAACATGCATCTGCCGACCCTGGCGGCCGCCTTTCCCGAGATGGATAATTTTTCATCCGGAGCCGGGGCGCTGCGGGAAACCTCCCTTGTTGATACCGCCTATCGCAACCGTCCCGATCTGCATGCGCTGGAACAATATGTAACGGCCGCGGGCGAAAAGCTGGCGGCGGCCCGTGCCTCGCAGGATCCCAAGCTCAATCTGGTGATCGATCCCAACGGTTTCTTCGTTACCTTCAGCTACAGTCTGGAAGGCAATGTCGAGGAAGGTGCCACCACCGCCGCATCGGCCCAGGCGGGCGAGGCGCGCCTGAATCTCTCGCAAATGAAGGATCAGATCCGCCAGGACGTCTCCCAGGGCGTGGCTGCGCTGCGCAGTTCCCTGGCCGTATTGGCCGACCGGCGGCGTGCCGAGGGCACCTTGAGCCGGGTGATCGCGGACGCGGAGAAAGCGGTCAGGACGGGCGGGATGGACATGGCCACCCTGCGCGGATTGCAGGACCAGCACACCGAAGCCCGGGTGGCTCTGGTGGAGGCCCGACTCGACTGCGCCTTGAACCTCGCGGCCCTGCGCCTTGTGACCGGCACCCTGGTGGTGGAAGGGGGCGATGCCGCCCCCCGTGATGCTGTCCTATTGAAATCGCTAAGCTTCTAGTCTGCCTTGGGCGGAAATTTCGCTGTCGCGATGAAATTAATGTGTTAGTTTCGCGACATCCTTTTGGGGGCATAAAGCGTATGAAGACTGCTGAGCCGCACGGGGCCGATCCGGCACCGGATGCCCCGCGTCCCCGACGCGATTCGGTTACCGACTTCGCGCCCTACCAGAATTTGCGCCGGCGTTTCGCCGACGCCGACAAGCATGGTGTGGACCTCACCTTCTTCGAGCCGCGCGACGGCATCAACGGCAGCGTGATCACCTGGCGCGGCCAGTCGCTGGTGAATTACTCCGGCTACAATTACCTGGGGCTTTGCGGCAACCCCGAGATCTCGCAGGCGGCCAAGGACGCCATCGACAAATACGGCACCTCTGTTTCGGCCAGCCGGATCGTCTCCGGCCAGATCGACCTGCACGGCCTTCTGGAACGGGAGATTGCCGATTTCCTGGGCACCGAGGACGCGATTACCTTCGTCAGCGGCTATCTCACCAACGTCACGGTGATCAGCCATCTTCTGTCGAAGACCGACGCGGTGATCTTCGATCGCGACTCCCACAACAGCATCATGACGGGCGCGCGGCTTTCCGGCGCCAAGATGATCACCTATCCCGGCGGCGACTGGGATGGGCTGGACCAGATGCTGACCGCCAAGCGCGACAGTTTCCGCCGCGGCCTTCTGGTCTGCGAAGGCGTCTACAGCATGGACGGCAATATCGTCGACCTGAAGCGCGCGGCCGAGCTCAAGGAAAAGCACAACCTGATCCTGATGGTCGACGAGGCCCATTCCGTCGGCACCATCGGCGCCACGGGCAGGGGGGTCTGCGAATGGTCGGGGATGCCGCCGTCCACCATCGACATCCATATGGGCACGCTCAGCAAGGCGCTGGCCAGCGCCGGCGGCTATGTCGCGGGCGATCGCAGCCTGATCGAATATCTGCGCTACCTGGCGCCGGGATTCATTTTCAGCGTCGGGCTGGCGCCGGCCGATACCGCGGCCGCCCTGGCTGCCCTCAAGTTGCTGCGGCGCGAGCCTTCACGCCTGGGCGAGCTGCGCGAGCGCGCGCGCCTGTTCCATGCCCTGGCGCGGGAAGCCGGGCTCACCTTCCGGGGCGATGAAGGCTCGCCCATCGCCTCGCTGATCGTGGGCGACGGCAATGCCTGCATGCTGCTCTCCCAGCGTCTTTTGGCGGAGGGCATCTATGTCCAGCCCATCGTCTACCCGGCCGTGGGCCTGAAGTCGGCGCGCCTGCGCTTCTTCATCACACGCAACCACACCGAGGAGCAGTTCCGCGCCACGATGCCGATCCTGGCACGCGAACTGAAGCTGCTGCCGGCGCTTGGCCAATAGTCCCCACGCCCTGATCAGCGGCGGGTCCAGCGGCATCGGGCTGGCCCTGGCGCAACGCCTGGCCGCCCGGGGCCATGCCCTGACCCTGCTGGCCCGCGATGCCGCGCGCCTCGCGGACGCGCAGGCCCTGCTTGCCAGGACCGGCGCCACGGTGCGCGTGGCATCCGTGGACGTGCGCGACGAAGCGGCCGTGAACGCGGCGGTGTCGGTTGCCGTCGCCGAACTGGGCCCGCCCGACCTTCTGGTCGCCAGCGCCGGCATCGTCATTCCGGGAATCTTCAAGGATCTGCCCGCCGCGGCGTTCCGTGAGACGATGGCCGTCAACTATGACGGTACCGTCCATCTGGTGCGCGCGGCGCTGCCTGCCATGCTGGCGCGGCGGGCGGGCCGCATCGTGCTGGTTTCGTCGGGGGCAGGCCTGATCGGCCTTTACGGCTATACGCCCTACGCGCCCACCAAATTCGCCGTGCGCGGCCTGGCCGAGGCGCTCCGGGCTGAACTGAGGCCCGAGGGCATCGGCGTCTCCATCGTCTATCCGCCCGACACCGACACGCCCCAGCTGCGCGAAGAGGTCAAGGTCCGGCCCGCCATCACCAGCAAGATCGCGGGCGGCGCGCGCGTGCACAGCGCCGAAGAAGTCGCGGACGCGATCCTGAAGGGCGTGGCCGCCGGCCGCTTCACCATTGCGCCCGGCTGGGAGATGGGTCTGCTGAACCGGCTGCACAGCCTTATCGGTCCGGTTCTGCACCGTTTCTCCTTCGATCCGGTGATTGCCAGGATGCACGGCAAGGACGGCGGCGGCACCGCATCCAGATGACCGTCCTTCTGCTGGTCGGCGGACTCTTCGCCCTGGCAGGGGCCTTGATCGTCCTGGCGGGGCTTACGCCCGCGGGCCGCAAGGTGGCGACGGAGCTGTGGCCCTTCTATCGTTCCGAATTCCTGATCGTCGGCGCCGTGCTGCTGCCTTCGGCGGCAGGGCCCTGGGCTTTCGCGATTCTGCTGGCCGCGATGGCCGCCCGGGGCCAGTTCGAGCTGCTCGACCTGTTCGGACAGGCACCGCGGCTTTCGTTTCAGAAACTGACGCTGGCGATGGGGGCGGCGCTGGCGGCGCTGGGTGTCCTGTCGCCGGAAAATCTGCCCGCCGCCGTGCCGGCCGCTTTGCTGGCTGTCGCGTTTGTCGGGCTGACGGCGGGCGCGCAGGGACGCAGGGTGCTTCTGCCCACGCTCGCGAGCCTGGTTTATCCCGCCGCCCTGGTCTGCCTGACCGGCGTGCTGCGCGCGGGCGAGAACGGCTTTCTCTGGCTGTTCCTGGCCCAGGGCGTAGTGGAAACCAATGACTCTTTCGCCCTCCTGGTGGGCAAGCTGATGGGACGCACCCGGCCCTTTCCCAATCTCAGCCCCGGCAAGACGCTGGCCGGTCTGGTGGGCGGCGCGCTGGCCGGTGCAGGGGTGGGCTTTGTCATCGCCCGGTATCTGATCGGGCTTGCTCCGCTGCCCGCGCTGGCCGCGGTCGCGGTGACCTTGCTGGCGGGGCTGGCGGGCGATCTGCTGGTATCGGCGCTCAAGCGGTCGCGCGGCGTCAAGGATTTCCGGCCCGTGGCGCTGATCCATGGCGGGCTGCTGGATATCTATGACTCGCTGCTGTTCGCCGCGCCCGCGCTGCTGGCGCTGAGGGCGCTGCTCTAGTCGTCCTGGCCGGCGATGAAGGCTTCGACCCGCGCCCGGCATTCGTGGTCGGGAAACTGGCGCGGCGGCGACTTCATGAAATAGCTGGACGGCCCGATCAGCGGCCCGCCCAGGCCGCGATCCTTGGCGATCTTGGCGCAGCGCACCGCATCGATCACCACGCCGGCCGAATTGGGCGAATCCCACACTTCCAGCTTTACCTCGCAGGCAAAGGGCGCGTCGCCGAAGCCGGTGCCCTCCAGCCGGATATAGGCGATCTTGCGGTCGGTGAGCCACGGCACGTGGTCACTGGGACCGATATGAATGTCCTGCGCCGGCAGCTCGATGCCCGCCACGCTGGTCACCGCCTGGGTCTTGGAAATCTTCTTGCTGTGCAGCCGCTCGCGTTCCAGCATGTTCTGGAAGTCGGAATTGCCGCCGACATTGAGCTGGTAGGTACGGTCCAGCTTGACGCCGCGCTGGTGCATCAGCTCGGCCAGCATGCGGTGGACGATCGTGGCGCCGACCTGGCTCTTGATGTCGTCGCCGATGATGGGAAGGTTGGCGGCACGGAAGCGCTCGGCCCATTCGCCGTTCGATGCGATGAAGCTGGGAATGCAGTTGATGAAGGCACAGCCGGCGGCCAGCGCCTCGCCGGCATAGAACCGGGCGGCATTTTCCGAACCCACCGGCAGGTAACAGATCACGACATCGGTGCGGCTCTGTCGCAATGTCTCGGCCACGTTGACCGGCGCGGCATTGCTCTCCTTCACCACGTCTTTCAGATAGCTGCCCAATCCGTCCAGGGTGGGGCCGCGCGAAACCACCACGTCGTTGGCGGGCGGGTCGGCGAAACGCATCGTGTTGTTGGGTTCGGCCGCCAGGGCTTCACCCAGGGGACGGCCGACCTTGACCGCGCTGATGTCGAAGGCGCTGGCGAATTCGATGTCGCCGATGCGATAGCCGCCCAGATTGACATGCATCAGGCCCGGCACGACGGCGTCGTCCGGCGTATCGCGATAAAAGGCGACGCCCTGGACCAGCGAAGAGGCGCAGTTGCCCACGCCGACAATACCGACTCGAAGTTTTCCGCTCATGAAAGAATTTGCGCCGGCCGGGGATATGCGCCTTGGCCGTGGTCCTTGAACACCATCACCTGCTCTTAAGTCCCCCTCGCGCCCGGCTGATCCCGTGGCTGGCCTTGCGGCCGGCTCCCGCGCCTCTGACGGGCAAGCTACCCACCCCACCCCTTCTGGTCAACGCCCGTGCGTGTATGATCGCGCGCGATGGAAACGGATGCTCGGATCAACAGGCCCCGGCAGAGCGCCGCAGCGCTCTTCCGGGCCTATGCCGCCGACAAGGCAGGCGAGGAATGGCACGGGGAATGGGGCGCGGCGCTGCTCTTCCGGCCCCCGGCCATCCTCTTGGCGCCGGTCCTGCTGCGGCTTGGTGTCCCGGCCACGGCGGTCACATTGTGTTCGCTTGGGCTGGCGTTAAGCCTGCCGGCGGTGGCTTTTGCATGGGGCGCGGTGCCCGCGGCGCTGATCGCGGTCCTGGCCGGCATCCTGGACTGCCTTGATGGAACCATCGCGCGCGCCAGCGGCAGCGTCAGCCGCGCCGGCCATTATCTGGACTTCGTCACGGACGTCGTCTTTCGCGCCAGCTTCTACGCCGCGATCGGGCTGCTGGCTGCGGGCGCCGCGCCCGTGTGGCTTCATGGCTGGGCATTGCCGCTGGCGCTGGTGGCGGCACTGTTCGCCATCTCCGCCAGGCTTTGCCGTGTCTATGCCGAGAAGATGTCGGGCACCGCACCCTATGGCGAGCCGCCGAGGCGGGGCGCCGCGACCCTGATCTTTTCCGTTATCAGCGGCATCGATCCCTTGACGCCGCTGGTCGTGCTGCTGCTGGGCATGGTCGGCGGCATGTACTGGCTGGTGCTGTGGCTGGTCGCCTATTCAGCACTCGATTTCCTCTACACCCAGGTCGCGGCGCTGCGCCGCGTATCATGAAAATCCTCGCCGTCTGCCCCTATGACATCGACAGGCCCGGCGGTGTCCAGCGCCATATCCTGGATACCGGCGCGGCGTTGGCAGAGCTGGGCCACGAGGTCACCGTGCTGGCGCCGCGCACCACGACGCCGCCGAAGGCTTCGCCGCCGGGTGTCGTCATCGAAAGGCTGGGCCGCGCGCGCGCCATCGGCCTGGGCGGCACGCGCTTCGAGATTTCGCTGCCGCTCGGCGCCGAGCGCCGCCGCCTGCGCGCGCTGATCCGCAATGGCGGTTTCGATGTCGGCTGGTTTCACACGGTCTGGACACCGTTCCTGGCTCCGATGGCGCTGGCGTATTTTTCCGGCCCCGCGGTCTGCATGTTCCATGATACGCCGGGCAATGGGCTGGTCGGGCGGACCATGGCGGCGATCTTCCGCCGCATCAGCCGGCCGTTGCTGCCGCGCTTCGGCGCCATCCTGACGCCGTCCAGGACGCCGCAGGCGCATCTGGCGGGGGCGCAGCGGATGGAAGTGTTCGCGCCCTGCACCGACCTTCGCCGATTCCATGACGCCGCGCCCCAGCCCGGATTTGCCGATGGCCGCATCAATATTCTCTATCTGGGACGGCTGGAGCCGCGCAAAGGCGCGCATATCCTGCTGCAGGCCTACCGCCAGCTTTGCGACAGCGTGCAGGGTGTTCGCCTGATCCTGGCGGGCGCGGGGCCCGAGGAACACGCCCTGCGGGCCTATGCGGCGGAGCATCACCTGTCCGGCGTTGTCTTCGCCGGCGCGCCGGCGGATGCAGCGCCCTGGTTCGCGGCGTCCGATATCTTCTGCGCGCCATCGCTTTATGGCGAAAGCTTCGGCATCGTGCTCACCGAGGCGATGAGCGCGGGCAAGCCCGTGGTGGCGGCGGCCAATGCCGGTTATCGCACCGTTCTGACGGACCAGGCCGCGCGCTTCCTGGTGCCGCCGGGGGATGTGACCGCGCTGGCAACGGCACTGGGCATTCTGGCGCAGGACGAAGCGCTGCGCGCGCGGCTGGGCGCATGGGGCAGGGCCGCCGCCCCCGCCTATGACTGCCGCGCCCTGGCGCCGCGGCTGGTGGAGATTTTCCGCGACACGGTCATCGCCCATCGCCTCAAGACCACCGGGCTCAGAGCTCGAAGCGCGACCTGATTGGAAAGGCCTGTTCCAGATAGCGCCGCGCCGCCTGTTCCACGCTCTCGCGCGGCCGGGCACCGAACCCGTCATTCAGCGCGATGAATTTCGGTCGCAGGGTTTTCGCGCGCCACAAGGTCAGCGCGGTGATGCCGGGCGTGTTCTCCAGCGGCACATAGGCGCTGTCCGCCAGCGTGCGCGCCAGCGACATCATTGCGCCCCGGCCCGTGTAATACAGGAACCAGGGATAGAGATATTCCGGCACCACATTGTGCGAGCCGCGGAATCGCGAAGCGCGGGTGTGTTCGAAATCCGCCGCCCAGCGTTCGCACATCTCCTGCCACCAGGATCTGTCGATCATGAGCGGCACGTGATTGATCTCGCGCCGCTGCCTTGCGCCGAAAGCGGAATCCAGCAGCGCATTGCTGTAGGCCAGCGAGCGGTTCCAGGGCGACAGCTGTGCCCGGTCCATGTCCGGTGCGGGCTGGGCGAAGCGCAGGCGCGGGAACAGGCGCATCCTGCCGTCTTCGGTGAGAAAATCCGCAACTGTCGCCGGGCGGCCGAACAGCATGTCGTCCTCGACATAGATGAAGCGTTCCGCCACGCCCTCCAGCCGGTACAGCGCCGACAGGATGGCGAAGGAATTGAAGGTCGGCAGGAAGCGCGCCTCCAGGATCGCGTCATGGTGGACGATGTGGAGACCATCGGCCTTGGGGTTGAGCCAGCGCGGTACCTGCGGCGCCGCCGTCACCAGGTAGACGCGCCGCACCCAGGGGCAATGGACCAGCGAGCGCATGGAATATTTCAGCAGGTCCAGGTTGTCGCGTGTGCGGTTGGGATTGCGGTCGTGGCCGCTTTCGGCATGGCGCGCCAGGGTGTCGGCATAGCCGGGCCAGGTGTCGTCCACCCATGTGTAAACGACGTCAATGGGTTCAGGCATGGGCCGGCCGTGCCTTGGGGCCGCCCACCTTCCAGGCGCCGGCGAAATGTTTCAGCATGATGGAATTGTTCCGGTTCTCGTCGCCACCGCTGCCGCGATTGATCCAGCCCAGGCTGGACTGCTTGTAATGGGCCAGATGGCGCTTGGGTGGAAAGTTGGGCGCGCCGGGAATGACGAACTTGTCGGCGCGGCAATGGGCGCTGATCCATACGTCGTCCACGGTCCGCGCGGCCGGCGGTGCGCGCTCATAATTCGTCACCGCCGCGAGGTCGAAAAATTCGGGCCGCACCAGATAGCCCGCAACCCCTTGCAGGATGTCCACCGCCACGGGCTTTCGGATGCGGGCGCTGCGGATGGGCGCGGGCGGACGCATCAGGAGATTGGAAAGGACAGAGGTGGGCCGGTCGATCAGGTCGGGCGGCGCGATCCAGCCGCCCAGTCCCAGTGCCGCGCCGGGATGGGTGGCGGCCGCCTTTTCCAGATCGGCGATCAGCGTCGTGGGATAGATGCGGTCGTCATCGACCACCAGGATGGATTGATGCGGCGCGGCCCCGGCCAGGGTGGGCAACAGCTTGGTGGCGGGGCCGAAATCCTCGCACGGCGCCAGCCGCACCGACTTCAGGTCGCCCAGCCAGCCGGGCACCTCATAGGGCCGGTTCTCGCGCCGGCTGAAAGCGGGCAGGTTCAGCCGGATTTCCTTTGGCGGCCGGGTCTGGGTCAGAAGGCTTTTCAGCGTGTCGGCGATCATGCCGATGCGGCTGGGAATGGTGGTCAGGCTCACGATCACATCGGCATGGTCGGCCCGTCTGGTCCACGCCCGGTCCAGTACCGCGACGTCTGTGCGGGCCAGGCGATACTCCCGCCACAGGTCCTGCACCAGCCTTTCGCCTTCGAAGAAATTATAGGTGCGGATCGCGGCGCCGATCAGGAGCGGCGGCGCCAGGTAGGGCCAGAGCATCGGGCTCGCAAAGTTGAACGCCAGCCATTATGACATAGCCCGGTTCGGCGCCGCGACCGGATTTTCCGCGTGGCTGCGATGGGGATTAAGGGACCGGTGGCTGGGCAGGATCTCGTACTCGGATATGACTTCGGCACCTCCGCGGTGAAGGCGGCGCTGCTGGCGCAGGACGGCACCATCGTCGCCGCCACCACGCAGGCCTACCCCCTGATGCTGCCCCAGCGCGGCTGGGCCGAGCAGGACCCGCGGGACTGGTGGAGGGCGATGGGAGCGGCGTCACGCGCGTTGACCGCCTCGGTGCCCGATGCCGCCGGACGCATCGCCGCCATCGGCCTGTCGGCCCAGATGGGCGGCGTGGTCCCGGTCGATGCCATTGGCGGCGCCCTGCACAATGCGCTGATCTGGCTGGACACGCGCTCGGCGGACATTGCGCGCGAGCTGACCGGCGGGATGATCCGCGTCGCCGGTTACGGTCCGCTCAAGCTTGCGCGCTGGCTGCGCCTGACTGGCGGCGCCCCCAGCCTCTCGGGCAAGGATGCCATCTCCAAGATTGTCTGGCTGCGCCGTCACCGCCCCGATCTTTGGCCGCGCATCCACAAATTCCTCGATGTGAAGGACTACCTGCTGGCGCAGCTGACCGGACGTTTCGTCACCAGTTATGACAGCGCGCATCTGACATGGCTGTTCGATGCGCGGCCGGGACGCAAGCACTGGTCGCCCGCGCTGCTTCGCCAGATCGATCTCGATCCTGCGCGGCTGCCCGACATCGCCGGGGCGTGCGACGTCGCGGGCGGACTGTCGGCGCAGGCGGCAACTGCGCTGGGCCTGCGCGCCGGCACGCCGGTGACGGTGGGGGCGGGCGATGTGGCGGCGGCGGCGATCAGCGCCGGCAATCCGGCACAGGGCTCGCTGCATCTTTATCTGGGCACCAGCCTCTGGCTGGCCGCGCGCATCGCGCGCTCCCGCGTCGATCCGGCGACCAGCATCGGCAGTCTCAGCTTCGCCGACGGCAGCGACTATCTGTTGATCGCCACCCAGGAAAATGCCGGCGCCTCGATCCGCTGGGCGATGAACCTGCTTGGGCTGGCGCAGGACGATTTCGCGGGGTTCGAGGCCCTGGCCCGCGGCCATTCGCCGTCCGCCGACTCGCCCTTCTTTTTTCCCTGGCTGACGGGCGAGCGCGTGCCGGTGGACGATCCGCGCATTCGCGGCGCTTTCGCCAACATCGCCATCGAAAGCGGACGGCAGGCGCTGGCCTTCGCCGTCTATGAAGGCGTGGCCCTGAACCTGCGCTGGGCGATGGCGTCGTTCGACCGCCTGTCGGGACGGGCGGGCCAGCGCCTGCGGCTTCTGGGCGGCGGCGCGCGCAGTCCCTTCTGGGCACAGATGTTCGCCGATGTGCTGGGGCGCGAAGTCGAAGGCGTGGAAGCGCCGGATCAGTGCGGCACGCGAGGGGCGGCGATGACCGCCGCGGTGGCGGCCGGCTGGTATCCCGACCTTGCCGCAGCGGCGGCGATGACGCGGCCCACCGCGATCGTCGGCCCCGATCCGGCGCGGGCGGCGCTGCACCAGGCCCGCTTTCGCCACTATGCGCGTTATTATCCGCGCCTGCGCAAATGGCATCTGCCCTCCTAGGGCGCAAGGAAAGGCGCAAGGAAAAGACCGATGCTGGATTCCACCAACCGCGCCTTGTCCGACCGGATATGGAACGCGCTGGCCACCCCCCTAGTGGCGGCGGGACTTTCGCCCAACCAGGTGACCTTGCTGGGACTGGCGCTGGTCGTGGCGAACTGCGGCGCCTATCTGGCGCACCGCAATCCGTTCTGGTTCGGGCTGGGGCTGGCGCTGTCCTTTGCCTTTGACGGGCTGGACGGCGCGGTGGCGCGCCGCACCGGAAAATCCAGCAAGTTCGGCGGCTATCTCGATGCGGTGATCGACCGCTACCAGGAGATCGCGGTCTTCTTCGCCATTGCCGTCGTCACGGACCTGTGGGCGCTGTGTTTCCTGGCGCTCTGCGGCTCCCTGCTGACCAGCTACAACAAGGCGCGCACGGCCGTCGAAATTCCCATCGACAATACCGCCTGGCCCGACCTGATGGAGCGGCTGGAACGCATCATCGTCCTGTGCGCCGGGCTGATCTTCGATCCGTTCCTGAGATTTCCCGGCTGGCCCGGGCCGCTGCTGGTGGCGCTGGTGGTGATCGCGGTGCTCTCGCACATCACCGCGCTGCAGCGCTTCTGGCGGGCGCGGGCGCGCATCCGCGCATCCGAATAGTTCAGGCGGTCTTCGCTTCCGCGCTGCGCTGGGGCGCTTCGACCGCGACGATGCGGCCATAGTCCAGCTTCACCAACCGGTCGCCCGCGCCGAACCAGCGCTCGTCATGGGTGACGGCCACGACCGTCTTGCCCTGCGCCTTCAGCCGGGGCAGCAGCACGGTGTAGAAATATTGCCGGAACTGCGGGTCCTGGTCGGCGGCGAATTCGTCGAAAATATAGACCTGCCGGTCGCGCAGCCGGTTGATGGCATAGGCCAGCCGCTTGCGCTGGCCCGCCGACAGGCGGGTGGAGGTGAACTGCCGTCCTGTCAGCCTGGTCTTGCGATCCAGTTCCAGCTCCTTCAGCAGCGCCTTCACCGTGTCGGGGTTGAGGTCGTTGAGACCATAGAGCCGGCGCATCAGGTAGGGATCGCTGAAGATCACCGCGAAAAGCTCGCGATAGCCGGCGTGGCGCGCGCCTTCCATCGGCTTGCCGTCGACCAGCACCTGGCCTGCATCGGGATGGTAAAGGCCGGCCAGCAGCTTCAGCAGCGTGGTTTTGCCCGCGCCGTTGCCGCCGCAGATCAGAAGGATTTCGCCTCGCTTCAAGGTCAGGTCCAGCGGGCCCAGGTCGAAATTCTCCTCCACTGTATTGGAGCGGAATTCGAAATGGGCATTGCTCAGTTCGATGCGGTCGAACAGGGCGGGCGCCTCCTCGCGCGCCGTGCCGTCGGGCAATTCGGCAAACAGCGTTTTTTCCAGGTGGCCGATATTGCCCAGCGCAACCGCGCCCTTGGAGAAGAACGGCACCGCCGCCACCATCTGTTCCACCGGCGCCAGCAGGTACAGCACCGTGGCGAGCAGCTGATAGGTGGTTGCCGCGCCGCTGGGCAGGAATAACGGGATCAGGAAGACGATGATGGCGATCAGGCTGAAGGTGAAGGCGTGCGATACCAGCTCACTGATCTGGTAGCGCCGGGCGGAGGCCGCGCCCAGGGCACGGAATTCCTCCGACACCGATTTCAGGTGCGTCATGATCTCGTCCTGCTGCACCCGGTCCAGCTTCAGGTCGCGGAAGCCATGCAGCAGGTCGTACATGGTGTCGAAATATTCGGCTTCCTTTTCGCGGGCGCGAGCATAGGCCTGCTTGGCCTTGTTCTCGTGCCAGTAATAGGTGGCGGCGCCGGCGGCGATGGTCAGGGTGGCGATGACGAAGCTGGCGGGCGACAGCCAGGCCAGGTAGGCCAGCGCCACAGCCAGCACCACGGCGGCCTGGAAGGCAATCAGGAAGTCCTTGGCCACGCTGGCCAGCCGCTCGGATTCGTGGCCGATCAGGGTGAAGATCTTGCCGGGATCCTGGGCCTCCACCAGCCTGAGCGGGGCATGGATCAGCTTGCCGCAGATACGCAGGCGCAGTCGGTGCAGCAGTGTGCGCACCAGATCGTCGCTGAGCACCGCCGACAGATAGGCCGACGCCAGATAGATCACCAGCGCGGCGACAAAGCCGCCCGCCAGCTTCAGGTTCAATCCGCCGCCATTGCCGGCCTGGGCCGCGGCGGCGTTGAACGCCGCCAGCAGCGCGCCGCGCGCCAGGCCCGCCGCCACCGACGGGACCACGATGCGAAGGCGCGAGCCCCGCGTTTCGCGACTGAGAAAGCCGAGAAGCTGGGGAATGGTGGTGCGGTTTGCCGTGTCGGCCATGATTTCCGTTCGCGGGTGCCTTCAGCGGGCCCGGTCGCGCATCCTAGTCCTGTCCGTCGACGCTGGCGAATTCGCGGAAGTGGCGGCGCATCTCGCTGAAGGCGGTCATCGGATAGGCCAGGAACATCGCGGCGACGAAATATTCCGAGCTCACATAGACAAGCTGGATCGCATATTTGTGGTCCGGCGCGGCCAGGCCCTTTGTCTCGTACATGTAGAGAAAGAACCATGAACCGAGGAAGATGCCGACCGCGACCAGCACCCGGCTCCACAGTCCATCGCGCTGCGCCGGCGTGTCGACACGTCGGCGCAGCCAGAGCACGAACAGGATGTCCAGCGTGATGGCCAGCGCCTGGGTGATGTAGAAGGCCCAGGAGCCATACATGTGCAC
>Ga0070659_100002327_pt1 | contig 13512 bp, 13 predicted proteins | sample KBSC23metaG_FD_64666 | JGI IMG/M metagenome (GOLD analysis project Ga0070659, IMG submission 64666) | Corn rhizosphere microbial communities from Kellogg Biological Station, Michigan, USA - KBS C2-3 metaG | ecosystem: Host-associated > Plants > Roots > Rhizosphere > Soil ...
CAGTGCTGTCGAAGCAGCGGGAATGAGCTCGCTCGAGAAAGAGCAACGTCTTTCCTACGATCTTGAGAATGACAAGCGTGGGAAGTCCAGCGCAGTGAATCTGCAGACTGCCTGAATTCCCTCTGCAATATTGTGGAGACGAAGGGCGGATGCCATGTGCGTCCGCCTTTTTCGCAGCTGGAGCGATCGGACTTGGCTGCGGCAGGCGGTAGGCTCGTCAGGTGTGGTAAACTCGACTTGGGGCGTCTCGTTAAGGGGCGCTCGGGCGCCTTTTGTCCGAACGAGCGTTTCACCTTCTGCGGCTGGTGCATCCAGTTCCCCCTGCCAGCCCGCCGCATGGTGCTTCACTAGCCCAGCACGGACCGCAAGTCCCCGTGCTGGGCATTTTTCACCGACGAACGAAGGCTACCGCCGCTATCGTGTTTGCGGTGCAGTAGCGGCACCCTCCAAGCGCCTGCGCAGCCGCGCTCTCTCCGTTCGGATGAACTGATCGATCTGCCGTGTGATGCGTTTGACGCGCGCCCTGCGCTCCTCGTCCGTTTCCCTGCTAATCTTGCGCATCGCGAAGTCGCATAAGCGTGTCGTCAGGGCAGCGCCTTAACCTGAATTGTCGCTTCCACGAGAAGTGCGCTTCAAAACCTCCGCGGCGACGCGCTCTTTCAATTCGGCGAGGGTGCCGATTTCATGGCCGCAGATCGCGCAACAAACGAACGCGTCGTCCGCGTGATCTTCCCGCAGGTCAAATCTGTTCTCGCCACATGCGGCACACGATAGCTCGATCCGCATATCCTACGTTCCCGCGAAGGCGACCCGACAGGTTGCCCCACTGTCGGGCCACCAACCGAGCAGACCCGCATTCACATGATTGCCGAATGTTTCGAGAGACTCACTATCCCACTTTATTGAGAGCCAGTGTCAGCTTTCCACCCAAAGTTGCCGCGACAGCTATCGGTTCTCCCAATTTGCGATCCTCGTCACTTAGATCCCTGTCGACACATTGCGAAAATCAGGCGTTTATTCCCAAGATGGCTTAAAGCGTCGCCCTACAGCCCGATGGCCCTGCTAATGACGTAGAAGTTCCGTCGACGCGTATGTCGAAATAACGCGCCGTCGTCGTTGTTTTCGCCGTTGAGCTGGGTGTGCGTCCGTCGAGTTGTCGTCGTTGTCTTAGGTTCATGCGTCTTATTCGCGCAACACGCGTTGTATCCCTGAACTCACCCGGCGTTTTCGGCTGAGAGCAAGGAAATCCCATGACAATCCGTACCTATTATTTCGCCGCCGCGGCGGCGATCGGCGCTCTTGCCGCTCCGGCTGCTGCGCAGACCGCTTACCCCTACGGCTACCAGCAGCAATATCAGCAGGTCCTGCAGCCCTACGCGGGTCAGACAAGCTACGGCTACGCTCAGCAGCCCGGCTACACCCAAGGCTATGCCCAAGACCCGGTCAGCCAGATCATCAATTCGCTGCTCGGCAACCGTTACAATGTGACCGACCGCCAAGCCGTGTCCCAGTGCGCTTCCGCGGCCATGACCCAGGCACAAGCTCAGCATGGTAATCGCTATAATCAGGGTTACGGCAACAACGGCTCAAGCCGCGGTTACAACAATGCCATGCGGGTGACTTCAATCACCGACGTCCAGCGCCGCAACAACGGCCTTCGCGTGTCCGGGCTCATGAGCTCGGGCTATGCGGGTCAATACGGCTACCAGAACCGCGGCGATGCCCAAGGGTACGCGGCCGGCGACGTGAGTTTCCGCTGCAACGTTGACTATCGCGGACAGGTCACCAACGTCCGCATCGGGCGTAACAACGCCTATCGGGGTTAGCACCGCCAAGATCGGCGGCACGGTTATCGAGCCGTGCCGCCGGTCAGTGTCAGCTTTTGCACCCAAAGCTGGCGCGCCAGCTTCCGACCCATTCCTGCCATTAGCTAGAGCTCGCCCGCTCTGGCGAGGCGCGTCTGAGCGGCTCTATCCGCTACAAACGCTAAGTAGGCGTATCCGTCACAGCCGTTCTCGGATAGACTGTCGGTGAGAGGCGCCTTGCGATGTCGGACGTATTTGTCTCGTACAAGGCAGAGGATCGGCGGCGGGTCGAGCCGCTGGTCGAGGCGCTCGAGGCCGACGGCCTTTCGGTATGGTGGGACGCCGAAATCGGCGGGGGTGCCCGATGGCGCGAGACGATTCTGAAAAATTTAGAAGCCGCTGCATGCGTCATCGTCATCTGGAGCCGCAGATCGAGCGGGTCTGACGGGGAATTCGTCCATGACGAGGCGAGCCGGGCTAAGCGTCGCAACACCTATCTTCCGGTCCGCATCGACAAGGTCGAACCGCCTCTGGGGTTCGGCGAATCCCAGGCCCTGGTGTTGCAAGGCTGGAGAGGGAATAGGGAGGACAAGCGCTACCAAGCCGTACTGCGCGCCGTCCGCAGCCAATTGGGCGCGCCCGTTCGAAGTGCCCCTCGTCACCGCGGCCCTGATATCACCAGGCGTACAGCACTTGCGGGCGGCGCGGTAGCAATCGCGGCTGCCGCCGGCGCCAGCGCGTGGTGGTTTTCCACGCCAGCTCCGGCTGCCACGAGCATCGCCGTTTTGCCGTTCGAGAATCTGAGCGGCGATCCGGGACAGCGCTATTTCTCTGACGGGATAGCGGAGGAGTTGCGGGCAGTGCTTTCCCGCATTTCGGGACTCAAGGTAGTCGCGCGGATTTCATCTGAGTCCGTGCGTGATGACAATGCAAAGATCGCCGCCCGAAAGCTGGATGTCGGCAACATCCTGACCGGAAGCGTTCGGCGATCCTCTTCGATCATTCGCATTAGCGCGCAATTGATTGAAGGCCGAACGGGTATGCAGCGTTGGTCACAGGACTACGATCGTGGTCCAGGGGATGCGCTGCAAATCGAGTCCGACATCTCGCAGCAGGTCGCGGCTGCCCTTGAGCTGCAGCTTATTCCCGCATTGGCCGCAAGCGTGGTCGCGGGGGGCACCAAAAATGCTTCCGCTCACGATTATTTTCTCAAAGCACAGTCGGTCATCGAAAGTGGCCACACGGCTGAGAACCTCAACAGCGCCATCCACCTATTCGACGCCGCGTTAGAACTGGATCCCGCATACGCGGATGCTTACGCCGGCAAGGCTGGCGCGTTGTTCGCATTGAGCTCCGGCTTTTCCCACAGCCAAGCCGAGATGGAGCTTCTTTTGAGTCAAGCTGACCGTTTGGCGCAGCGGGCGATCGAATTGGCCCCTCAATCGGCATCGGCTCATGCGGCGCGCAGCGGCGTTGCGCTGGCGAGACTTGATTTCAAGGGTGCGCTGTCGGAAACCCGAAAAGCGGTCTCCGCCCCTGGCGTGCGACCGGCAATCCTGGCGGGTTACGGCCACTTGCTGGCGGAGCTCGGTTTGACCGGCGACGCATACGCGATTGCAAAACGAGTCATTTCGCTCGATCCGCTCAATCCCAAATCCTACACAATCGACGCAGAGGCACTCTACTCTGATCGACTCTTCGGACGGGCGATAGCCGCCGAGCAGCGAGTACTCACGCTTCGGCCGACTGCGGGGCCGCCGTGGATCGTTATCGCCGATTCGTTGCTGAACCTTGGCAAATATCAGGAAGCTCGCGCCGCCTATGCGCACCTCGCGGTCGATGATGCCTATCGCCTTACCGGAGAGGGCATAATAGCCCATCGACTTGGCAACGCGACGGCTGCAGCAGGGGCAGCGAAAAGGATCGCGCAGTCTTTTGGAGGAGCCGCCAGCTACCAGCTGGCGCAACTCCAGGCACAGCGGGGCGATCACGAGGCAGCCTTCGCCTCGCTGAACTTGGCACTCAGAGTTCGTGACACAGGACTCATTTCGCTCCTCGTCGATCCTTATCTGGACCCGATCCGTGGCGACAGACTGTTCTCGGCATTCAGGAGCGAGATCAATTTCCCCCCGGGAATTGGCCGGTAAGTAGACGGAGCGGCAAGGCGCGACGACAGGCGGGGTGTAACTGGTCGGCGCTGCAATGCCGACATGGGCCGAATGTCGCGTTTCCCTGCGATCAGCGGCGTGGCAGCTTTCGAGCCAAAGCCGGCACTAGCTTTCCGCTGTTGATCACTTAGATTCTCAGCCCCGTGACCTTTTCGGCATTGCATCCCGATGGCAACGCCCCGGAGCGAGGGGCTTCGCATCGAAAGCGGCAGATATGGGGACGAGCCATAAGAGGTCCACGGCTTGGGTCCGCTTTCCATCCGACCTGCCATTGTCCGCGCAGACAAGTGATGCGCGGCTGGTTCTATTTGTCGACTGACCTCGCAGCGTTCAGCATGGCGGCGGCGCCAATCGCAAGCAGTGCTGCAACGACGATGTCGAACAGCAGCGGCAGGACGAAGAAATAACGGGCGATCAGAACCGAATGAACTAGAACGGCGAGCAGCACGAGGACGACAAGCCGCTGCGCAAGCCTCCGACTGCCCACATCGAAGCTCGCTGCGAGCCAGATCAAAGCAGCGATAAAGAACGCCGTCAGCGCCGCGAGCAGACCGTAGCCGAAGTACATCCCCCAGTAGGTCGTGTGCCCGGGCGCTGGCTGCATCCGCATCGCTTGTGCGAGCGGCCAGGCGGCGGAGCCGGGCTTCGGCTGCGATCGCAAGAACAACGGCAGATGCGCCGCCGCCTGCAGCGTGGCGACACTCGCCGCCACGCGCAGGATGAGCTTTGCCCGCCGAAGAGAGCGCTCGCCTGTCATGCCGCCGCTCTGGCCGGGGGACGTGCGACCAGCCACGCTGGTATTGCCGAGACCTTCTGCCGCCAATTCCGCACGGCCGCATAGTGGGCAAGCGGCATGCACGCCGCCTCCGCATAGATGAGTGTCGCCGCGACTGAGATGTCCGCAAGCGTGAGCCGTTCGCCCGCCAGATATGGCTGTTTCGCAAGCGTCGCTTCGAGCACCTCGGCGCAGGCACGGAACGGAGCCTCCGCCGCGGCTAACGCGTCCTGATCCGGCTCCCCGAGGCCGAGCATGGCCTTGATCAGATATTCCCACTGGAATGGCTTTCCCGCCGGACCCAGGTGCGCAACGTCCCAGAACTGCCACCGCGCGATATCGGCGCGAGATCTCGCGTCCTCGGGCCAGATCGAGCGCTCGCCGGCCTTTTCGGCGAGATACTGCATGATCGCGTTGGACTCCCACAGGACGAAACTGCCGTCGACGAGAGTAGGCACACGTCCGTTGGGATTGATCGCGCGGTAGGCGGCGCTCTGCTGCTCCCCGCCGCCCAGATCGACATCGATGAGCTCGACCGGGGAGCCGCAATGTTCAGCGGTGATGATCGCTTTCAGTCCGTTGGGCGAAAGCCGGTGAACATAAAGACGCATCGCTTCCTCCATTGTTGACTTGCCCGACTTGATATAAATCGCTAGGTACGGAATTGAAAGTACGGACAAAAGTGGTACTTCACATGAGAACCTTAGCTGCGATGACCGATGCCGAGATCGAGGCATATTCGGAGGAGAAGGCGAAGCAGGGCTATCTCTGCCCAATGGTTGCATTCGATCAGATCGCCGGCGGCAAATACAAACTTCGGACCTTGTGGACCTTGCGCAATGGTCCACGGCGTTATGGCGAAATCAGACGATCGCTCGTCACCGGCAGCCAGGGAAAGCCGATTACACCGCGGATTCTGAGCCGCGAGCTGAAGGAGCTTGCTGCCCGCGGCCTGATCGAACGCACCGAATATCCGGGCGTCCCGCCGCGTGTCGATTATCGCCTAACTGAGCTCGGCCGCACGTTGCTTCCGATCATCGATGCGGTGATCGCCTGGGGTTTTACCGGCAGTCATGTGCGCATTTTGCCCGAAGCGAGGCCCGCATTGAGCCGAGCCGCTTGACGTCAGGGGAATGGACACGCCTCTTGCGGCGGTGTCTGCTTTCCACCCATTCCGGACATTGGCTACGGATGTTCTAGCTCGAACAGAAACTGTGCTGCAAAAACCTTCGCGATGTCTTACGCCCGTTCAGCTCAGAGCGTTTTCGCCAACATGCTTGGCACGCTCGATCACCTAGTAGGCAAGGCCCAAGAAGCCGGGATGGCGGACAATGTGCTCGCCGAGAAGCTCACCGAAGGCATGTTTCCTCTAGAGTTGCAGTTTCGCGTCGCACTCAATCAGGTGCTGCTGGCACTCAATCAAGTCGCCGGGAGACAGATCCCGCTCGAAGAGGCTCCATACCAATCGCTGGCGGAGGTTCGCGACCGAATTGCGGCGGTCCGCTCGCAGATCGATCAAGTAGACCCGGTCGAATGGGCAAACCCCGATGCGGTTGTCGATCTGACATTGCCGAATGGCGTGCGATTCTTGATGTCGTCGGAAGAGGACATTCGAGACTGGATCATGCCAAACTTTTATTTCCACGTGACGATGGCATACGCGTTGCTGCGCAATGCGGGACTAGCCGTGGGAAAGATGGACTTCTTGCCACATATGGACCGACATAAGGTGCCAAGCGCCGACTAAGGGCGTGGTCTCCAATGGCAGCTTTCCACCCATTCCTGCCATTGGCGCAGTGACGGCTTTCGACCCAAAGCAGACGTTCGAACGCATAGAGAACTTTCGACGCGAGGCAGTCGCTCTCGATACCGGCAATTGTCGCACTGGTTGCGGGCGAATGTTGTTGGCGGATCTCGCGGTCCACTGCCTTCTCAAGGATGCCAAGCCGCAGTAAACAGTCGTGTCTCGCCAGGGGGCAGCGGTGAATGGATCCGTGCAGGTGAACGGCGACCAGCGCACCGCTCCAGCGCCAGCGCTAGTCTTCGTGAGCTACGCGAGCGCCGACCGCAAGAAAGCGCTGTCGGTGTGCAGAGCCATCGAAAAGCGAGCGATCCCCTGCTGGATTTCCACGCGCGACGTGGGCCCGGGCGAGAATTACCAGGAAGCGATCGTGCGCTCGCTGCGGGGCGCTCGCGCCATGGTGCTCGTCTTCTCCGATGCGGCGAACAACAGCGACGAGATTAAGAAGGAGCTGTCGCTCGCGAGCCGCTACCGCATCCCCGTGATGGCGCTGCGGATCGAGGACGTCGAGCCGAGCGACGCCTTTGCCTATGAGCTCTCGACCCGCCAATGGATCGACGCGTTCGACAGCTGGGACGATTCACTGACGGCTCTCGTCCACAAGCTTCGTGAGGTTAGCGGTCCTGCATCCCGCAGTTTGCCAGAGGCGCGGGCCGGCCCGTCGCACCGCTCCGTTGGTCGGCGGCATGTCGCGATCGGCGCTATCCTACTGGTGGCAGCGTTGGCTGCTGGTCTTTCGTTCCTGATTCGCCCGCGCGTCAGCGCTGCGCACAGCCTGCAAGTCCGCTTCACAGGGTTCAACCGGTTGTCACCGGATCTCCCGCCTGCACTCTCCGACGCTATGCGCGACGAGATGATCGCAGCGTTTGTCGATGAGGGCGTCGTCGGGGTGTCTACTGCTGCAGCCCCTGCACCTGGATCCGCCCCGGCATACGCGCTTGGCGGAACGATTGTGCGCAATGCGGACAAGATCAAAGTGATCGCAGTCCTGTCCAACGAGCGGTCGGGCGCGACCTTGTCATCGGAAACCTTCAGCTACGACGCCGACCAGATAGCGCGCATTCCACGCCGGGTGGCTGTGATTGCGGGGAGACGCGTCCGATGCGGACTGTTCGCGGCGTCAACATATCCCAAGGATCTCCCCGACCAGGTTCTGCGCGACTACATGCAGTTCTGCGACAACGGCGGCCACCCGACCAAAAAGCTCGATTTCGCCCGCAAGGTCATCGCCGAGGCCCCGGACTTCTCGTGGGGCTGGTCAGCGGTCGAGATCGCCGCATCAGACGCAATCGAAAGCGACCCGGCGAACCCTCAAGTCGAGCAATGGCTCAGGCTCGGTCTCGCGGCTGCGGACAAAGCCATAGCGCTGGACGCATCCAACTCGGAGGCGCTGGCGTACAAGGCGATCCTCGCAGATCCGAGAGACATGGTCGCGCAGGAAAAGCTGTTCAAACAGGCGCTTGCAGCGCGTCCGCTCGCCTGTGGGTGCGAACATCACCTGTACGGGCAAATGCTGCACAATGTCGGCCGGGTCGCTGAAGCCGCGGCGGAGTTTCGCCGCTCGACGGACGTGATAGCGCTGAACGAGAACTCGCAGATTTCGCTGGCGAACAGCTTGCTTGCCCTTGGGAAGCCCGATGAAGCGAAACCACACCTCGATGCAGTCGTCGACCTGGATTCGAGTCCGACCGCCCGCGAGGAGGTGGCAATCGTGGAAGCGCCGATGACAGGCGATTACAAGACTGCGCTGAAAGCATTGGCAAAGCCCGGCATTCAGGTGCCTGCTGCGACAAAGGCCGCACTCGCCGTCGCGTATCAGGCGATCGTTTCCGGGGACGGCAAAGCGAAAGCACGCGCGACGCAGCTACTCGCAGCCATTCCGCCATCCGAATATCCGCGTACGAGGGCGGCGGCGGTCGGAGCTCTCGGCGACACCGGCGAAGCGCTTCGAGAGGTTCTCGCAGCAGCAGCCATGCACCGCGTCGACGCCGCGTCGTGGCTCTTCATGCCCAGCATGCGACCGGCGTTGAAGGACCGCCAATTTCCAAGCGTCGCGGAGCGACTCGGATTAATGCGATACTGGAAGACGGCGCACATCAAACCAGACGTTTGCCGGTCGAAAGAAGCGCCGCCATTCTGCCGGATGATCTGACGGAGTTCGCGAGGCCTTGTCGCCTGAGCTGATGTCCGCTTTCCACCCAAAGTAGACACTAGTCTTACCGGGCGGCTCGCCGCCAAGTTAGAGTGCGCGTGACTGGCGTGCCATCCGGAGCGCGAGCGGTAAAATAGATCACGAGCGTGTCGCCTTGCAGGCGGAAGTTTCGTGTTAGCCGCCGACCCACGTCGCTGGGGTTCAGCGCCGCTTCCAGGACGTGAGTAACCGTACTGCCGTTGACAACATACCTTCCGAAGTAAGCATCATAGCCGCCCTGGGCCGCGCTGTTGTTTGGGTCGGCAGCAACAGGAGCTTGGGGTAGCGGCTGTGAACGGTCCCTTCGCATCAGCTGAGCGGAGACGTTGCCGCCCCTGTCGTAGATTAGAAGTGCAACCGGGTCTCGTCCGAGGCTGGGCTCGACAATCTCCCGACCGTCAGCCGTGCGGTCAATGCGGTCCTGGAGCCGCCAAGTCCCGAGGAGCTGCGATGCGATTCCCGTGCTGGGCGCCGTCACGCAGCCCAGTAGCGAAACGGCCAACAAAGGGAGCAAGCGTCTGAGCATTAGTCATTCCCAAGTAGCAGGAGGGTGCCATCGCTTGCGTCTGCTTTCCACCCCATTGCAGACTGTGGAGGTCTTCAGATTAGCCGAGTTCGATCTCTTCGATGCGAGGAATCCCGAATGCCCACCACAGCCCCCCAAATGCCGTTATTGTCGCGGTCAGCATGAACGCTCCGGCGTAACCCGCTCGGTCAATAAGGATGCCGCAGATCACTGGACCGATAATTCCGGCAACATTGCCGATCGAGTTCTGGATCCCGACCCACGTTCCCGACGCTCTGCGGCCCGCAAACATCTGTGCGACGGCAAAAAGATTGAGTGAGCCGGCAGCGGTGCACATGCCCGAAATCGACAGCAGAACAGCGATGGCGAAGAGATTGTGTACGAGGAAAATGCCGGCAATGCACGCACCGAACACTATCTGCCCGACAATCATCATCCAGCGCCGAATTGCCGCTTCCGACCGTCCGGACTGGGTCCAACGATCGGATACGCTTCCGAGCGCGATGGCCGCTACAGCTTGGACGGCATAACCGAGGGTCGCGAGCATCGTCATGCCAATTATCGCGAGCCCGCGCTGCTGGACCAGGTAGAGCGGCAGCCACGCGAGGAGGAAATAGAAGCCGAAGTTGACACAGAAATGGGCGATACCCATCGACCACAGCGACCAGCGCCCGATCACCTCGCGCACGGCAAAGCGGGCTTCCGTTACGTGGGCATCTATCGGAAGCGCGCTGACTACGCGCTGCCAGGGAATCAACCAGAGTGCGCTGGCAATTCCGAACACGACAAACATAATCCGCCAACCAAACGCGGCTACAATCGATCCTCCGAGGAGCGTTCCGATGGCCGGCCCAAGCGCAAGAGCGGCTGCCACAACCGCATTTGCAAGCCCCCGTCGCTCCGGAGGCACGTGACGGCAGATAAGTTTGGAGCTTCCGGGAAAGGCGATGCTCTCTCCAACTCCGAGCATGAGCCTCAAAATGAATAGCGAGAGAAAGCCGCCAACGAAGCCCATCGACAAAGTGCAGACTGACCAAAGGACGGTACCAAGTGCAAAAAGGCGGTAGACCGACAGTCGATCGCACAACCAACCGAGGACCAATTGAATGGGTGCGTAAATCCAAAAGAAACCGGAAACCGCCAATCCGAACGCGGTCGCGGAAAGTCCGAGGTCAGATTTCATCAGCGGAGCCGCGACGCCAACGGCACCCCGGTCTATGTAGTTGAGGATCACCGATGCGCCGAGGAGAAGGATCAGAGCTACGGCGGGACCGAACGTGCGTCGTCGGACAAGCGTAGCCATCGCGAGCGCCCCCTTGTCCAGGGGTGTAGCACGGCCGGGAGACCATGTCCTCGGTCGTGAGAGTCACCAAAGCGGCGCGCAGCGAATCTGCTGGCCGATCTCGTCGAGCCGGCCTGGACATGTGCGCGGAAGTAGCGCGCCTAAACAGCCTGCCGCATGGGCACAATTGACCGGGCGCTCGGAATTCTACCGGTGCGGTGCTTAGTCTCGCAGAACGACGCTCAACAAGGCGCTGTGCACTCTGATGTGGCCATTGTAGTCGATGAAGCCGAGCTTCCGAATCTTGTTCATGAAGAAGCTGATTCGCTGGCCGCCGGTACTAATCGTAATTATCGCTTTGGTGTTTCGACACTTCTGTTGGTCGTGCTGCTTGCAACCGCCGCTCTGTTTTACATCTCTGGGTGACTCCCGCTGCCTCCCATTTCAGACCTGAGCATAATGTCCGCTCTCCACCCAGTCCGGACATTAGAGCCGCCGGCCTGTTCGTAGGGTAAAGCGTGGAGGCGAAGATGATGAAACGGCTGATAGCCATTTCCAAAATCACGTAAGACAGCTCGAGGCGTGCTGAAGTGGTTCGCCCGTGGTCGAAACACCTAAGCGCGGCTAATTCCTCATCCTCCCTAGCACATCGAACAGCGGGAATAGCGCGCTTTGGTAGAGCAGCAGAGCGACGTTGTTGCGCCGGCCCGGGAGGAACATCAGCCCCGCCGCGCCCAGGTTCAACGCGGCGAACGCATACCGCGTGTTGAGATCCGCGAACGGGTGGATGCCGATCGCCATCTCGCCAAGGGTTGCGAGCATGTTGCAAGTCCACATACCGCCAATCAGCCACCTGCGGTGCGCAAAGTAGTAAGCGTCGAGATCGGGCCACTCTTCGAGGTCGTCGGGAAACGCCAGCTGCGCGATCAGATAATAGATGCCGAAGACGATGAGCCCAGCGGCAAGGCTAAGGAAGTTCACCGGAATGGCGCTCCGGATTTGCCACGCGTCCATCCAGAAGGAGGTGAGGTCGAAGGCGATCAGAAGTCCGAGCAGCGGGCACAGCCAGCCGACCCGGATCTTGTGCCGCATCTCGAGCGCGCTGCCGAAGCCGCCGATCACTTCGGCGAGCGCCAGCCCCATCAGCAGCCCGAACAGCGAGAAGACGAAACTGAATGAGTCCATACTGCCCCCGCCCGCGCGTCACTCTACGCGATGCAGGTGCGCTGGCTAGACCCGCACACGCTTGAGCCAGCGCACGGGCGCTCCACTATGAGCGCCGCTGCGCCGGGAGGGGGTGCTTGATAGGTGCGCTGTCCGGAATGCGCGACTGACGTTCCCCCTTGTGGGAACTCTGCCGCAAATGCGGAACGCCGAACGACTTGGGCGGGCTACTGGGGGGAACGTCGTTAGTGTCAGCTTTCCACCCAAACTTGCCACTAGGCTCTAGTGCCGTGGGTTGAGGATCGCTCCTAGCAAGGGAGCCTCCCATGAACCTGCCGCGCATTGTTGGGGCCAAGCTGCCCCTGCGCCCCATGCACGTTTGGACCATCCGAGTGCGCCTTCAGATGGAGCGCCGTGTTCGTGACTTGGCGCTGTTCGACATCGCCTTGGACAGCAAGTTGCGCGGCTGCGACGTTGTAGCGCTGCGGCTCGCGGACATCATGGCGGCTGGAGCGCTGCGGCGACGAGCGACGATCATTCAGCAAAAGACCGGCCGCCCCGTGCAATTCGAGATTACCGAACAGACGCGGCGCTCGGTCTCCGACTGGCTCAATCGGAGGCGAGGCGCCTCGGACGACTGCCTGTTCCCGAGCCGGATGAACCCTGCCGCCCATCTGTCCACCCGCCAATATATCCGGCTGGTCAAAGAGTGGGTGGCGCTCATTGGGCTAGAACCGGCCGCCTACGGCAGTCACAGCTTGCGGCGAACGAAGGTCTCTCTGCTCTATCGCAAAACCGGGAACCTCAGAGCCTGCCAGCTTCTCTTGGGCCATACCAAGCTGGAGAGCACCGTCCGCTATCTTGGGGTAGAACTGGATGACGCGCTGGCCCTGTCTGAAGGGCTGGAGATTTAGGCAGCACCTGTCTTGGCACTTTTCGCCGCTCTTCATTCGACCGAAACGCGGACCCGGCGCTTTCCGACAGTGGCGCAAAATGTGCATTCTTCCGAGCGCCACAGCTTGGCAAGCTGACCAATCGTGGTCGCAGGTTTCTCCAGTTGGGGAATATTCGCGAGCGGAATAGCAAGCACCTCGTTGCAGGCTCCGCAAGAAATTGAGACTCGAATGTCGTCGGCGATAGCTTCCGCCAGACTGAACTTGAGCAACCAACTCCGAGGAGCGTCGGCGCGACCGATCGGCGGCCCGCCAGCATTCTGAAGCTCGGCGCGGTTCGCTAGGTCGTACCCAGCGTTCCAGCATTTCCTTGCCCAGTTCGTCTCAGAAATCAGAGAGGTCAGGTGCGTCGGTTGGTATTCTAGGACCCGATACGTAGCGACAACGTGCAAATGGAGCAGGTCTGCGACGCGCCGCTCGATGCAATCCGTGCCCTTTCCTGCGGCCTCCTTCTCGCACTTCATGAAGCGGCTTAGGACTCGCCCAGGGAAGTCATTCGTCTGACCAACGTAAATGGGGGTTCCCGGATTGCCTCGCTTATCGGGATAGCGAGGGTCTCTGATTAGGTAGGTAATCCACTGACCATCGCGTTGAGCTTCTTTCGCTCGGGCTGTCTCAGCCATAATGGCGTCGAGGACGGCTTTCCGCGTTGGATCACACTGGTACCTTGGCACGCACCCTCCACTCTGCGTGCTAAGCTTGTCCGCGTGGCTTGTGTCTGCAATGGGTGGAAAGCTGCCACTAAGCTGATGTCAACTTTGGGTGGAAGGCAGATCTAAGCGGCTAATGTCGGCAATGCGAAATGATCGGCAAGCCATCACCGAAAGATCACCTTCCGCCCATTGCA
>Ga0070659_100002333_pt1 | contig 13501 bp, 10 predicted proteins | sample KBSC23metaG_FD_64666 | JGI IMG/M metagenome (GOLD analysis project Ga0070659, IMG submission 64666) | Corn rhizosphere microbial communities from Kellogg Biological Station, Michigan, USA - KBS C2-3 metaG | ecosystem: Host-associated > Plants > Roots > Rhizosphere > Soil ...
CCACAACGCTTCCTCCCTCACCGCCGAGTCAGCTGCGAAACCCGATCAACGGCCCCGGTGGGCACCGGCTTTCGCCGGTGTGACAAAAGTGCCAGTGCGACAGAGTGCCAGTGCGACAGACGCGGAGCGAGAGGCGAGCGAGCAAAGCGAGCAACGCCCCGACCCGCGCGCGACAGGAAGGCGAGCGAATGCGAAGCCGCAGATCAAGCCACCCGCGAGGCCGGCTTTGCCGGCCGACCCGGGGTCGCCCCTCGGGGGCAGGAGCGCGAAGCGCGACTGGGGGGCCTCATCACCCCATGTGGAGCCCACCGTTCACCGAGAAATCGGCGCCGGTGGCAAAGCCGGACTCCTCGGACGCCACCCATGCCACGATGGAAGCGATGTCTTCCGGCGTGCCGAGGCGCTTGACGGGGATGCCGGCGACGATCTTGTCCAGCACATCCTGACGGATGGACTTGACCATGTCCGTGGCGATGTAGCCCGGGCTGACGGTGTTGACGGTCACGCCCTTGCTCGCGACTTCTTGCGCCAAGGCCATGGTGAAACCGTGCATGCCGGCCTTCGCCGCGGAATAGTTCGTCTGTCCGAACTGGCCCTTCTCGCCGTTGACCGAGCTGATGTTGATGATGCGGCCCCAGCCGCGCTCGAGCATGTCCTCGATGACTTGCTTCGTCACATTGAACAGGCTGGTGAGGTTGGTTTCGATGACGGCATCCCAATCGGCGCGGTTCATCTTGCGGAACAGGCCGTCACGGGTGATGCCGGCGTTGTTGACCAGCACGTCGATCGGACCGTGTTCGGCCTTGGCCTTCTGGAAGGCGGCGACGGTGGAGTCCCAATCGCCGACGTTGCCCACCGAGGGATAGAACGTGTAGCCCTGTGCACTCTGTTCGTCGAGCCATTTCTTGAAATCGCGGCTCGGCCCGCAACCGGCGATCACCTTGAAACCATCTTTGTGCAGACGTTGGCACATCGTGGTTCCGATGCCGCCCATGCCGCCCGTGACGTACGCTACCTTCTGGGTCATTTACCTCTCCTTGTAATGGATGAATGGGGTTGGCCGAGATCTCCAAGCGTCCCCCTCTGTCGCCGACCGGTCAACCGGGTTCCCCCTCCTACCGGATTGGCGTGTACCACCTCTCGGGGGCGGACGGACCGCCCCCTTGAAAATGTGCCGCCGCGTGAACCCGCAGGCAGGCGCTCGCAATGAAATGCGGGTCAGCGCTCCACGGTCAACGCAACGCCCATGCCACCTCCAATGCACAGGCTGGCGATGCCCTTCTTCGCATCGCGACGCTGCATTTCATGCAGCAGCGTGACGAGGATGCGGCAGCCCGACGCCCCGATCGGGTGACCGATCGCGATGGCGCCGCCATTGACGTTGACCTTGCTCGTGTCCCAGCCCATTTCGTTGTTGACGGCGCAGGCCTGCGCGGCGAAGGCTTCGTTGATCTCGAGCAGGTCGAGGTCGGACGGCTTCCAGCCGGCGCGTTGCAGCGCCTTCTGCGAAGCAGGCACGGGCCCCATGCCCATGATGGACGGATCCAGTGCCACCGTTGCGTAGCTCTTGATGCGTGCAAGCGGCGTGAGGCCCAGCTGGTCGGCCTTCTTGGCGGTCATTAGCACGACGCCGGCTGCACCGTCGTTCAAGCCGGAGGCGTTGCCAGCGGTCACGCCGCCCGCCTTGTCGAACGCCGGGCGCAGGCCCGCAAGCGCTTCCGCGGTGGTCCTGCGGTTGATGAATTCGTCGGCAGCGAAGACAACCGGATCGCCCTTCTTCTGAGGAATGGTGACCGGCACGATCTCATCCTTGAAGCGGCCAGCGTCCTGAGCGGCCACGGCTTTTTGCTGCGAGGTCAGCGCGAAGGCGTCCTGGACCTCACGACTGACGCCGTGCTTCTTGGCAACGTTTTCTGCCGTGATGCCCATGTGGTACTGGTTGTAGACGTCCCACAAGCCGTCGCTGATCATGGTGTCGACGAGCTTCCAGTCGCCCATGCGCTGGCCTTCCCGCGAGTTGGGCAGCACGTGCGGCGCAAGGCTCATGTTCTCCTGGCCGCCGGCGATGACGATTTCGCTGTCACCATCGCGGATCGCCTGGGCGCCCAGCATCACGGCTTTCAGGCCAGAGCCGCATACGGCGTTGATGGTGAGCGCGGGCACGCCCTGCGGCAGACCGCTCTTGATGACACTTTGGCGGGCGGGATTCTGACCCGAGCCGGCCGTCAGCACCTGACCGAGGATCACTTCATTGATCTGGTCACCGGCGAGCTTCGCCCGGCGCAACAGATCGACGATCACGGTGGCGCCCAGTTCCGGTGCAGTGATTTTGGAAAGCGAGCCCCCGAACTTACCCACGGCGGTGCGGGCGGCGGCAACGATGACGATGTCGGTCATGAGAAGGTCTCCGGGAAATGAAAGTGAATAAGTGAATGTGTGCTTCGGTGGTCAATGCGTCAAGCTGTCAGGCTTTCTGCTTGACATAGCGGCCCGGAGCCGCTTCGATCGGCGGGCGGTTGCGCGACCCGGGCCGCTTGGGTGCCGCCACCTTTGCCCCGCCGTGATGCGAAAGCCATGCCGCCCAGTCGGTCCACCAGCTGCCAGGGTGTTCGGTGGCGCGTTCGAGCCATGCTTCGGCGCTGGCGGGCGCCTTGCCGTCCTGGCCCACCCAATAGCTTCGCTTCTTGTTCGCCGGCGGGTTGATCACACCGGCGATGTGGCCCGAGGCGCCCAGCACGAACCGGGTCCGGCCCCGATTGCCGCTTAGCGCAGCGACACTGCGGTAAGCCGCATCCCACGGAACGATGTGGTCCTCGCGCGACCCGTAAAGGTAGACCGGCAGATTGAGCTTGCCGAAATCCACCGGCTCACCGCAGACGACGGCCTTGCCCGGCTTGACGAGATTGTTCTCGAGGTAGGTGTGGCGCAGGTACCAGCAGTACATGGGACCGGGCAGGTTCGTGCTGTCGCTGTTCCAGTAGAGCAGATCGAACGCTGGCGGCTTCTCTCCTTTCAGATAGTTGCCCACCACGTAATTCCAGAGCAGGTCGTTCGGGCGCAGCGAGCTGAACGTGGAGGCCAGCTCCTGGCCTTTGAGCAGACCACCGCGTGTGGGGCTCTCGGTGCCGATCGTCAATTCGCGCATCTTCACCATCGCCTCGTCAATGAACAGGTCGAGCACGCCGGTATCTGAAAAATCGAGGAAGGCGGTGAGCAGCGTCATGCTTTCTGCAGGCCGGCGATCCCGCTGGGCCAGCACAGCCAGCGCGGTCGCGAGAATGGTGCCACCGATGCAAAAACCGAGCGTGTTGATGGTCTTGGCTCGGGTGATCTCCTGCACGACGTCAATGGCGCGGATGGCCCCGTCTTCGATGTAGTCGTCCCAATCGAGGTGGGCCATCGAATCATCGGCGTTGCGCCAGCTCACCACGAACAGGCGATGCCCCTGCTCGACGGCATAGCGGATCAGCGAATTCGAAGGCTGCAGGTCGAGGATGTAGTACTTGTTGATGCATGGCGGCACGATCAGCAAGGGCCGCTCATGCACCTGAGCCGTCAGCGGCTTGTATTCGAGCAGCTGGAACAGCTCGTTTTCGAACACCACATGGCCCTCGGTGGTGGCCACGTTGCGGCCCACCTCGAACACGCTTTCATCGGTTTGGGAGACGTGCCCCTTGCTGACATCGTTGAACAGGCGGGCCAGCCCATCCTTGAGGCTTTCGCCCTTGCTCACAAGCGCCTTCTTGATGGCTTCAGGGTTCGTTGCCAGGAAATTCGCCGGCGAGACCGCGGCCACCCACTGCTCCACGGCATAGCGCAACCGCTCCCGCTGCTTGTCATCGCCCTGCACGGCATCGGCCAGCTTGTGCAAGGTGCGGGCGTTGAGCAGGTACAGCTGAGCGCTGAATGAAGCGGCCGGGTCGGCGTGCCATTCGGGAGCGGCAAAGCGGCGGTCGCCGATCTTCGGCGGCGTATCGCCATCGGCGCCCTTCGGTGAACCCAAATTCACCCAGCGGTTCCACAAGTCGGAGGCTTGACGCAGGTATTCAGATTGCAATTCGCTGAGCATGGGCAGCGGCACATTCAGGCCCGACACGGACTTCAGCATGTTGGTCGCCGTGGAGCCGAAGGCCTCCATGGCTTCGGCGACACGGGGTTCAGGGACAGCTCGGTTGTTCACAGGTATCCTTCGAGGCACAAATGTCGGAAGCTTCGGTCTGGTGCGGTATTCCCCGCCATGCGGTACTCAAGGGCCAACGGGGCCAACGGATCTGCCTTGAATGCGCGAACCGCAGCGGTACCTCATGTCGGCGATACCTCTCGGTGAGGCAAGCAGCGGATCCATCAGTGCCGCATCGCGTGGAACACTGCACCGGGACTTGTTCACCAGCGAAAACCGATGCGAGTGAACAGTCCCTGATCCATTCTCACTCCAAAAGCGCCCACCCCGGAATCCCATGTACTTAGTCACCATTGCCTGGATGTTTGTTGTGGTGATGATGGCCCTGGCCGAGGCCACGCATCCGAACGGCACCGTGCTTGGAGCGATCTTCACGTTCCTGTTGTACGGCGCGCTGCCCCTGTCGATCGTGCGCTACGTGATGGGCACGCCACGCCGGCGGCGCGCCCGGCGTGCGGCCGAAGCGGCGGCTGCGTCAGGGGATGCGCCGATCGCCCCCGCGAGCGATCCAGACGGCCGCGGCCATGCGGCCCGTGACACCGTCGCGCCGGAACGAAAAGAACCGTGACGCATCCTCGACCGTGCACCAGCTGCCCCCACTGATGTGCCGGACACCGGCGGCGGTGAGCCGAAGGCGGGCAAGGCGCGGCAGGTCTGCCAGCCATTTTCCCGGCCGCAATGGAGCGAAGCATGCGGCCACCGCGGTGTCATCGGCCGCACCGAATGCCTCGAGCACGTCGGAGCCCACCTCGAAGCGCCGCGGCCCGATGCATGCGCCGAGCCACACCGACACTTCCTCCGGCGAACACACGCCCGAAGCGCACACTTCACGCAGCGTGGCTTCGAGCACGCCGCCGCACAGGCCGCGCCATCCTGCATGGGCAGCGCCAACCGCACGGCCTTCAGGCGCTGCGAAAAGCGCTGGAAGGCAATCGGCCACCAGCACCGTGCAGGCCAGGCCAGGCTCGGAGGTGATGCTGGCATCGGCCTCCTCCACCGTGGCGTCGGCAGCCGCATGCTGGGCGGTCAGCCGCACGACTCGGGTACCGTGGACCTGCTTCAGGAACACCGGAACCGCTCCTCCGGCAGCCGCGCGGAAAATGGCACGGTTGCGCGTGACCACGACCGGGTCGTCACCCACTCCGCTGCCCAGGTTCAGGCGGTCGAAAGGTGGTGTGCTTTGCCCGCCGGCGCGCGTGCTCATCAGGCCACCGACGCCATCCACCGCCCAGTCGGGCTGGAGCCAATCGGGGTTCATGCGCCGGCGTCCGGGCAGGCGGACGGCTGAGCCTTCACGAAGGCATCGAGGGTCATGCAGTGGTCGACGATGCGTCGCACGGTGGGCACGTGATCGAGCCGGCAGTCCATCGCGCGGGCGTTGAAAATCTGCGGCACGAGCACGATGTCGGCGAGTGTGGGGGTGTCTCCATGACAGCACAGGCCGGTGGCCGGGCTGCCGGCCAACCGGGCCTCGACCGCCGCCAGGCCGTCTTCCACCCAGTGCCGGTACCAGGTGTTCTTGGCAGATTCGTCCAGTTTCAAGTCTTGGGTCAAATAGCGCAGCACACGAAGGTTGTTGAGCGGGTGGATCTCGCAAGCCACGTCGAACGCCAATGCGCGCACACGGGCACGGCCAGGCGCATCGGACGGCAGCAGCGGAGGCTGCGGATGTGTCTCTTCGAGATATTCGATGATGGCGACCGACTGCGTCAGCGCGTGCTCCCCGTCTTTCAACAATGGCACCAGGTGGGCGGGGTTCAGTTCGCTGAACGACGCCTCGAATTGTTCGTTCTTACGCAGATGCACGGGCACGTAGTCGTACGCAAGGCCCTTGAGTTGGAGCGCGATGCGTACCCGAAATGATGCAGAGGATCGGAAGTAATTGAACAGCTGCAAGGGCACCTCCGACATCAACGCCCGACGATCCGCACGCGCAAGGTGCCCACGCCATCGATTCGGGCGGCAAGCGTGTCGCCCACCACCGTTTTGGCGACACCCTCCGGCGTGCCCGTGAAAATCAGGTCGCCTGGGGCCAGGTCCCATGCGGCTGACACCTTCGAGATGATTTCGGGAACACTCCAGATCAGCTTGCCGATGACACTGTGCTGGCGCTTGGCGCCGTTGACATCGAGCGCGATGGTGGTGGCGGCGCTGAGATAGCACTCGGCCGCGCGACGGATGGGGCTGATGGGCGCGGACTCGTCGAACCCCTTCGAGGTGCACCACGGGCGGCCCAGTTTCTTGGCTTCGGCCTGCAAATCGCGTCGGGTCATGTCGAGGCCCACCGCGTAGCCCCACACATGGTCGAGTGCCCGGGCGACCGGGATGTCTCGTCCACCGCGACCGACGGCCACCACGAGTTCGACCTCGTGGTGCAGATCGCTGGTGAGCCCCGGGTAGTGCATCTCGCCCACCGTGCCTTCCGGCACCGGCAGCACGGCATCGGCCGGTTTCAGGAAGAAGAACGGTTCCTCGCGGCCGGAGCCACCCATCTCGATCTGATGATCCACGTAGTTGCGACCCACGCAGTAGATGCGGCGCACGGGAAACGTGGCCGGTGCACCGGAGCCGGCGACCGGCACGGTGGCAAGGGGTGAAGGGGGCACCACATGGCTCATGGAAGGAATCTCGGCGGACGTCGGAATTTCGATGATGATGCCACGCGAAAGCGCCAACGGAGCCCTGCACGATAGAGAGAAATGAGGCCATTTCGGAGCCGCCCGGCCTCGCGGGCGGGCGCTACACTGCCTGCCATGTTCCAACTCCGCAGCATCAAGCATTGCAAGGCCTGTGGGTCGCCCACGGTGTACAGCGTGCCGGCGGACGACTCCGTCGAACGCGCCACCTGCACGGTGTGCGGCACCATTCACTACGAAAATCCGCTCAACGTGGTGGGCACCCTGCCCGTCTGGAACGATCAGGTGCTGCTGTGCCGCCGCAACATCGAACCGCGGTACGGCCTGTGGACCCTGCCGGCCGGTTTCATGGAACTCAACGAGACCACGGAACAAGGCGCCGTCCGGGAAACCACCGAGGAGGCCGGCGCCCGGGTGGAACTGCAAGGCCTGTACACCTTGCTCAATGTGGTGCACGTGGGCCAGGTGCACTTCTTCTACCGGGCGCGCCTGCTCGACATCGATTTCGCCCCGGGCCCCGAGACGATCGAAGCTCGGCTGTTTTCAGAAGATGACGTGCCTTGGGACGAACTCGCCTTCCGCACCGTTCGCGAAACGCTCAAACATTATTTCGCCGACCGGCGCCGGGGTCAGTTCGAACTGCTTTGTGCCGATATCCGTTGAGCAAAGAGCCCAACCATGTCCGAACCAGGTCCTTCGACACCCTCTCCTGGCATACCTGCCGTCACGGCGGTCCCTCCGGTGACGGCCGATGCCGCCACGCAGCGGCTTCGCGAAGACCTGATCCACCCTGACCCCCTGCTCGATTGCCTCGTCGAGCTGTGCCGGCTCCATGGGCAGGCCGCATCGCGCGCGTCGCTGTCAGCCGGGCTGCCGCTCGGCGTGAGCGGCAAGGGGCAGCTCACCCTGGAGCTTGCGGAACGGGCCGCTGCACGGGCAGGCATGTCAGCCAAGCTGCAGCGCCTCGCACTGGCTGCCATCGATCCGGCGGCCCTGCCCGCCATTCTGGTGCTCAAGGACAACAAGGCCTGCGTGCTGCTCGGCTGGAACGCCGACGGCAGCGAGGCGCGGGTGCTGCTGCCCGAAACAGGTCAAGGATCGGTGGGGCTTGCCCTCGACGACCTGGCTGCCCGTTTCACCGGCGTGGTGCTGTTCGTGCGGCCCCACTTCCGCTTCGATGCGCGCACGCCTGAGGTGCGCTCGGTACGCAACCGGCACTGGTTCTGGGGTGCCGTGCTCGAACAGCGTTTCGTGTACCGCGACGTGCTGTGGGCTGCGCTGCTCATCAACTTCTTCGCGCTCGTGTTCCCGATGTTCACGATGAACGTCTATGACCGCGTGGTGCCCAACAACGCCATCGAAACGCTGTGGACACTGGCAGTAGGCGTGGTGCTCATCATGTGCGGAGACCTGTTCATGCGGCTCCTGCGCAGCCACTTCGTAGACGAGGCCAGCGCCCGCATCGACGTGCAGTTGTCCGCGCGGCTGATGGAGCGCGTTCTTGGCATGCGGCTCGAGAACCGCCCCGAATCGGTGGGCTCGTTCGCGGCCAACCTGCGCGGCTTCGAACAGGTGCGCGATTTCATCGCATCGAGCACCGTGACCGCCCTGATCGACCTGCCGTTCGCGCTGCTGTTCGTCATCGTGCTCGCCTGGATATCTCCGTGGCTCGCGCTGCCGGTCGTCGTCGCCTTCGCCATCATCCTCGTCGTGGGCTACGTGCTGCAGCACCGCCTGCATGAGCTCTCCCAGACCACTTACCAGGCGTCCGCCCAGCGCAACGCCACCTTGGTCGAAAGCCTCACCGGCATCGAGACCATCAAGTCGCTCGGTGCAGAGGGTGTCATCCAGGGCCGCTGGGAACGCGCCAACGTCTTCTTGTCGCAGACCAACGTCAAGATGCGCGCACTGTCGTCGTCGGCCAACTACGGCACCGTCTGGCTGACCCAGGCGGTCACGGTCGCCATCGTGATCATTGGCGTGTACCTGATCGGGCTGCGGGAACTGACCATGGGCGCATTGATCGCCGCATCCATGCTGGCCGGCCGCGCCCTCGGGCCGGCGGGCCAGATCGTGGGCCTGCTCATGCAATACCAGGGTGCCCGCACCGCGATGGAATCGCTCAACAAGATCATGGAGCGGCCCGTGGAGCGCCCGGCCGGCGAGAATTTCATCCAGCGCCCCCAATTGAAGGGCGACATCGAGTTCCGCAACGTCAAGTTCTCGTACCCAGGCCGCCAGGATGTCGCCCTCGACGGTCTCACGTTCAAGATCACCGCCGGTGAGCGGGTTGCGCTCATCGGCCGCGTCGGCTCAGGCAAGAGCACCATCGAGCGCCTGATCATGGGCCTGTACCAGCCCACCGAGGGCGCCGTGCTGATCGACGGCATCGACCTGCGCCAGCTCGACCCTGCCGATGTGCGCCGAAACCTCGGCTACGTGTCGCAGGACGTGACCCTCTTCTATGGCACCCTGCGCGACAACATCACCTTCGGCCTGCCGTATGCCGACGACAGCGCCATCGTGGCATCCGCCGAGCTGGCTGGCATGTCGAGCTTCATCCACCGCCATCCTCGGGGGTTCGACATGCCGGTGGGAGAACGGGGCGAATCGCTGTCGGGCGGGCAGCGCCAGGGCATTGGCCTGGCTCGCGCGGTGCTGCACAACGCGCCCATCCTGCTGCTCGACGAACCCACGAGCGCGATGGATTTTTCCACCGAGGCGCAGATCACCCAGAACATCACCAAATTCGCCGAGAACAAGACGGTGATCCTCGTGACGCACCGCACGTCACTGCTGGCGATGGTCAATCGGGTGATCGTCATCGACGGCGGCAAGATCGTGGCCGACGGGCCGCGCGACCGCATCATGGAAGCACTGTCGACCGGGCGCATTGCGCGTGCAGCATGAGCGATACCCCGAAGCTGGCTCCCCCTGCCCCTCCTGAAGGTCGCACGCACCAGATCCTGATCCGTGCGGGCCAGCGGGTGCTGGCCGTGCTTGAGCGCTTGCGTGTGATGCTCGAGCCCGTCTCCAGCCGACTGTTCGGTTCCACTGCAGCCACGGGCGATGTGGCGCAACAGGCAGGGTTCCGGAATTTCGAGGCCGAGGCCGACGGCCTGATCACCCGCCAGGAAACGCACCGCGCGCAGACCATCGTGCGTTCTGCCGTGGTCATTCTCGTGCTGCTGCTCTTGTGGGCGGGCCTGTCGAAGGTGGATGAAGTGACGCGGGGCGACGGCAAGGTGGTGCCATCCCGCCAGCTTCAGGTGCTGCAGGCACTGGACGGGGGCGTGGTGTCCGAAATCCTGGTGCACGAAGGCCAGGTGGTGGAAGCCAAACAGCTGCTGCTGAAGATCGACGAAACGCGGGCGACGTCGGGCGTGCGCGAATCGAATGCCCAGGGCTTTGCGCTGAAAGCCCGCCTGGCGCGCCTGCGGGCCCTGGCTGACAACGCACCGTTCCAACCGCCGTCCACAGCGGCAGCAGACGCGGAAGAGCAGCGCATCTTGCTGGGCGAACGGCAGCTCTATGAGGCCAAGCGGTCTGAGTTGGCCACGCTGCTGTCCATCAACGCACAGCAGCTGCAACAGCGCCAGCAGGAACTCGCCGAAATGCGCTCGCGCAAGATCTCTGCCGATCGCGCGCTCGAGCTGGGTCAGCAAGAGCTTGCCAAGACAAAACCTTTGCTTGCGAGCGGCGCCGTCTCCGAAGTGGAGATCCTGCGCCTCGAACGCGACATCTCGCGGTCGCGAGGTGAATCCGAACAGGCATCGGCCCAGATCGCCCGCGTGCAGGCGGCCATCGGCGAAGCACAGCGCAAGAGCCAGGAAACCGAAATCCAGTTCCGCAACGATGCCCGCAAGGAACTCGCCGAAGTGCTCGGCAAGCTCAACGCACTGAACGAAGGGGCGGTGGCGCTCACCGACAAGGTCGACAAGTCCCAAGTGCGTTCGCCCGTGCGAGGCCGGGTGCAGCGACTTCTTGCCAACACGGTGGGCGGCGTGGTCACCCCCGGCAAGGACATCGTTGAGATCGTTCCCCTCGACGACGAGATGGTGCTCGAGGCGCGGATCGCCCCCAAGGACATCGCCTTCATCCGCCCCGAGCAGGACGCATTGGTCAAGTTCACCGCCTATGACTTCTCCATCTACGGCGGTCTTGAGGCCAAGGTGGAGAACATCAGCCCCGACACCGTGGTGGATGAACGGGGCAATGCCTTCTACCTCGTTCGTGTTCGCACGAAACGCGCCAATTTCAGCGAGAAGATGCCCATCATTCCGGGCATGACGGCCGAGGTCGACATCCTCACCGGCCAGAAAACCGTGCTGTCGTACCTGCTCAAGCCCGTGCTCAAGGCCAAGGCCTACGCGCTTCGCGAGCGTTGACACCCATTGCCCCGCCGGCTGCGCCGGCTCTTCGGGCCCACATGCACCCCGACGGTCGTGATGCACGTCACGAGCCGCTCACGCTCAAGGTCGTGGTCGGGGGCGAGTCTTGCCCAGGGCGCGAGAACCTCTCAAGTATTGAGCCTGCGTGCCGATGATCCGTGAAGGGCGTTCATGCCCACGGCCAGCCGGGCATTCGACGCATTTCTCCTATGCACGCCTGGAACCGCCCATCCGGTGATTCTGTTCACGGAAACACGCCCGTTCTAGCCCCATAAGGCAAGGACATCTCCGCTATTCTCCAGGGCATCCGCGCAGTATCAGCTGAGGTTCGCCCATGCCCACCTTGATTCAAACCGTCAACGGCACCGTGACCGGACTCTGGGGCGGCCTGGCCATGGTCCGCACAGCGGACGGCAAGGTCCGCGCCCTGAAGCTCGGTGATCAGGTGCACAAGGGCGACGTGATCCTGACCACGCAAGACGGCATCGTCCAGCTCACACCTGATGACGCTCCAGCTGTCACCACGGCGAATCCCACGAGCAGCGCCGACCTCGATCGCGTGATCGCTGAAGTCGACAACCCCACCGACGAAACTGCGCCGGCGGCCGGCCTGGGTGCAGGCGGCGAAGGCGGCTTGCAGCCCGGTTTGCGTGTGGACCGAATCGCAGAAACTACCGCTCCAGCTTCATTCACTCAGGCCAACGAGGCTGTACCGGTCGCGAACTTCGAGCCCATCGCCACCGCCCCCCTCTCGCCGGAGACGACCGCGCCCACGCCGGTCACTCCCCCCACGATCGATCTCGCGGCGTCGGCCGCGACGGTAGCGGAAGGCGGCACCGTCGTGTACACGGCCACCGTGTCCCAACCGGTCACGGGTTCGCCGCTCGTCGTCACGCTGACCAATGGCGCCACCATCACGATTCCTGTCGGCCAGACCTCCGGCACGTCCGCGCCCGTAGCCGTCCGTTCCGACGATGCCTATGCCCAGGCAAACCAGACGCTCACCGTCAACGTGGGGGCCACCAGTGGCGGCGATTTTCCAGCGGTAACGCCTGGCCAGCCGGCCATCAGCACCGTCACCGACAACAACTCCGCCACCACGGTCAGCGTGACCGCATCCACGGCCACGGCCGCTGAAGGCGGCGCAGTTGCATACACGGTGTCCGTCAACAATCCGGTGACAGGCACGCCGCTCGTCGTGACACTGTCAAACGGCCAAGTCGTCACCATTCCGGTCGGCGAGAGCTCCGCCACCGGCGCGCCATTCACCGTGCGGGGCGACGACGCATACGCACAAGGTGAGCAGACGCTGAGTATCGGTGTGACCGGCACGTCCGGTGGCAACTTTGAGGCCATCACGACCGGCCCATCCGCCATCACCACCGTCTCCGACAACAGCAGCAGCACGACCGTGGCCCTGTCGGCCTCCTCAGCATCAGTGACAGAAGGCGGCAGCATCATTTACACCGCCACCCTGTCCAATGCCGTGACCGGGTCGCCTATCGTGCTGACGCTGAGCAACGGCCAGACCATCACCATCCCCACAGGCCAGAACAGCGCCAGCAGTGCCCCGTTCGCCGTGCGGGGAGACGACCCTTACATACAGGGCGACCATGCCCTCGTCGTCGGCGTGGCCAGCGCCAGCGGCGGCAACTTCGAATCGGTGGACACTTCGTTCACGAGCGTCACCACCACCGTGAGCGACAACGGCTCCACCGCCATCGTGTCGCTGAGCCCTTCTGCAGGGGCCGTCGTCGAAGGCGACACCGTCGCCTACACGGTCACGGTCAGCAGCCCCGTCGCTGGGTCACCGCTCGTTGTCGCACTGACGAACGGACAAACCATCACCGTTCCAGTCGGTGCCAGTTCGGCCACCGGTCCGGCAATCGCCGTTCGTGCAGATGACGCCGACGCCCAGGGCAGCGTCAACACCGTCGTGTCGATCACCGGCACCACGGGTGGCAACTTCGAGGCGCTCAATACGTCTTCGACCGCAACGACTGCGGTCACCGATGACAGCGATGCCACAACGCTGACGCTCACCTCGTCGGCAGCATCGGTCAGCGAAGGTGGCTCCATCGTCTACACGGCCACCTTGAGCAACGCGGTCACTGGCTCGCCGGTTGTGCTGACGCTCAGCAACGGCCAGACGATCACGATCCCGGTCGGCCAGACCACCGGCACGAGTGCCGCATTCAACGTGCGCGCCGATGACCTCTACGTCCAGGGCACCGACACGCTGAATGTGACCGTCACCGGTCGCACCGGTGGCAACTTCGAATCGCTGAACACCG
>Ga0070659_100002340_pt1 | contig 13485 bp, 13 predicted proteins | sample KBSC23metaG_FD_64666 | JGI IMG/M metagenome (GOLD analysis project Ga0070659, IMG submission 64666) | Corn rhizosphere microbial communities from Kellogg Biological Station, Michigan, USA - KBS C2-3 metaG | ecosystem: Host-associated > Plants > Roots > Rhizosphere > Soil ...
GAGCAGGAGCTGCGCGACTTTCTCGGCAGCTTCAACTTCCGTGGCGACATGGCGACCTCGCCTATCGCCCCGTTTTCTGGCGGCGAGAAAGCGCGCCTCGCGCTCGCGCTCATCGTCTGGCAACGCCCCAACCTGCTGCTGCTCGATGAGCCGACCAACCACCTGGATCTCGACACGCGCGAAGCGCTGACCATGGCGCTCGCCCAGTTCGACGGCACGCTCATCCTCGTCTCGCACGACCGCCACCTGCTGCGCGCCACGACCGACCAATTCCTGCTGGTCGGCCAAGGCACCGTCGCCCCGTTCGACGGCGACCTGGACGACTACCGCGACTGGCTGCTCAAGCAGGCCGCCGCCAAGCGCGCAGCCGCCAGTGCGCCGGCAACGACGGAATCCTCCGACGGCACACCCGCAGTCAATCGCCGTGACCAGAAGCGCGAAGAAGCCGAGCAACGCCAGCGTCTGAATGCGCTGCGCAAACCGCTGCAAAAGAACGTCGACGCCATCGAAAAACGCATGACCCCGCTGCAAAAGGAAAAGGCCGAGCTCGAAGCCTTCCTCGCAGACGGCGCCGCGTACGAAGAGGCCAACAAGACGCGCATGATGGAAGGCCTGCGCCGCCAGGCAGAGATCAACACCGAACTCGACCAGTTGGAAGAACGCTGGCTCGAGCTGCACGAACAACTGGAACAAATCAACTAAGGCTGGCGTGTCCGGCCAAGGAGACGCGTGGATGACAAGCCCTTCGCCGCCGGATACAACCAGCGCAACGCATCAGCCGCTCGCCGGCGTGCGCGTACTTGACCTCACGCGCCTGCTGCCCGGCCCTGCCGCCACGCGCCACCTGGCTGATCTCGGCGCAGAAGTCATCAAGATCGAAGATCCCGGCCCCGGCGATTACGCCCGCGACATGATGCGTTCATCCGCCGACCGCGTAGCCGAACGCCCTAGCCTGTTCTTCCGCGCGCTCAATCGCGGCAAGACCGAAATGCGCCTCGACCTGAAACGCGCGGAAGACCGCGAAGCGCTCATCGAGCTCGCGCGCCACGCCGACGTGCTGATCGAGAGCTTCCGCCCCGGCGTCATGGCGCGCCTGGGCGTCGGCTGGGACACGCTGCGCGCGGCCAACCCCGCGCTGGTGATGTGTTCGATCAGCGGCTACGGCCAGGACGGCCCGCTCGCGCAAGCCGCCGGCCACGACATCAACTACGTCGGCTATGCGGGCATGCTCGATCAACTGACCACCGCAGACGGAACACCCATCGTCCCCAACGTGCAGATCGGCGATCTACTGGGCGGCGCGCTCACGGCTGTGGTTGGCATCCTCGCCGCGCTGGTCGACGCACGCGCCACCGGACACGGCCGCTATGTCGACGTATCGATGACGGACTCGGCATTCGCGCACAACCTCATGGCGTTCTTTGCCGTTGGCACGCGCGGAAAGGTGAGCCCTGCAGGCACCGACCTGCTCAACGGCGGCGTGCCATGCTACGGCGTCTACCGCACCGCAGACGACCGCTTCATGGCCGTCGGCGCGCTCGAATTGAAGTTCTGGCAGGCAATGTGCGACGTGCTCGGCAAGCCCGAATGGAAAGACAAGCATTGGGCGCTCGGCCAGCAAGTCGGCGGCGAAGAAGCGCACGCCATGCGCGATGACCTCGCCGCGTTGTTCCTCACGTCCACACAAGCTGAATGGACCGCACGTTTCGCCGACGCCGATTGCTGCGTCACCCCCGTGCTGCGCATGGAAGAAGCGATGCAGCACCCGCTCTTCGCCGAGCGCAACAGCGTGGTGAAGGAAAACGGCGAGCCGGTGCAGCTCGCCCTGCCACTACGGTTTGCTGACTGAACTGACGCGGTCCAGCACATCGAGCAGACGCGCGGCCTCTTCCAACTGATGTTGGCTGAACACGTGAATGCCGTGCTGGCGCAGCAGCGTCGCCGTCACGCCCTCACCAGGCTGTAGTTGACTGGAGAACGTGCCGTCGTAGAGAAAGGTGGAACCGCAGGATGGGCTGCGCTCGGTCAGCACGGCTACCTGCACGCCAGCTTCCTGCGCCGCCTCCAGGGCGCGTTGCGCGCCCTGCACAAAGGCATCGGTCACGTCGTGACCGTGATGCTCAACCACGCGGGCGGCACCGCGCAGAACTGCAGCACCGCCACCCTCACCGTGGATTTCCGCCGGCAGGCGCGGCACCGGCAGGCCACCGGCCATCTCGGGGCACATCGGCACGATGCGCCCTTCCATTTGCCAGCGCGCCAGGATGCCACCCTCGGTGACGACCGTGCCGCCGTCGTAGCGCACCGGCTGGCCCAGCAGGCATGCGCTGACGAGGACGCGTTGCACGGTCGACAGCTCCGGTTTAACGACGCTCGCGGCGGATCATCGCCACCACCAGCGTCAGCGCCAGAATCGTCAGCCAGATCAGCGACCACACCGGCACCGACAGGCCCAGCACCGGCGGCATCGGCCCGACGCACAAACCATCAGCTTCGAACACCTGCGGCAACCACTTGGCTGTGGGCAGCGCGTTGACCCAATTCTCAATCGGATCGATGCCGCACGTGGCCTTCGGATTCAGCAGCAGCGAGACGTGGTACCCCGCCACGCAAAGCCCAGCCAGCCCAGACAGCATCCCCAGCCCGTGCCACAGTAGCCGCGTGGCCGAGGACAACGCTGCCAGCAACGAGAACACGCCAATGCCGAGGAAAGCAAACCGCTGCAGGATGCACAGCGGGCACGGCTGCAGCCCTTCCACGTGCTGCAGGTACAGCGCATACCCGACCAGCCCAAAGGCGATCACGGCAATCAGCAGAAAAAAGGCGCGCGAGTTGGCTTGCATGGCGGCGTCAGCTCAGGGAAGAAATCGTGGAGAAAAGTTGGCGGATTATCGCATTGCAACGGCATGCGCATTGTCAAATGGCAGCAGCGATACCGTTGCGAAATTTTGAAGGATCAGGCTTCCAGCGCCCGCACCCGGTCAATCGCCTGTTCGATGCGCTCGACGGCAATCACCTCCAGACCGTCGATCGGCTGCTTGGGCGCATTCGATTTGGGGATTACCGCAATCGAGAAGCCCAGTTTGGCGGCTTCCTTCAGGCGCTCCTGGCCGCGCGGCGTCGGGCGGATTTCCCCCGCGAGACCGATCTCACCAAACACCACCAGTCCACGCGGCAGCGGCTTGTTCCGCATCGACGAATGGATCGCCAGCAACACCGCCAAATCCGCCGCCGGCTCGGTAATCTTCACCCCGCCCACGGCGTTCAGGAACACGTCCTGATCAAAGCACGCAATGCCCGCGTGGCGGTGCAGCACCGCCAGCAACATCGCCAGCCGGTTCTGCTCCAGCCCCACAGCTAGCCGCCGCGGGTTGGGCACGTTCGCGGTATCCACCAGTGCCTGAATCTCCACCAGCAGCGGCCGCGTGCCCTCCTGCGTCACCAGCACGCACGAACCCGGCACCACCTGCTCGTGCTGCGACAAGAACAGCGCCGACGGATTCGCCACGCCGCGCAGCCCGCGCTCCGTCATCGCAAACACGCCGAGCTCGTTGACGGCACCAAAGCGGTTCTTGAACGCGCGCACCAGCCGGTAGGCAGAATGCGTATCGCCCTCGAAATACAGCACCGTATCGACGATGTGTTCCAGCACGCGCGGCCCAGCCAGCGCGCCTTCCTTAGTCACATGGCCGACGAGGATGGTCGTCACGTCCAGCCGCTTGGCAATGCGCGTGAGCTGCGCCGCGCATTCGCGCACCTGAGCCACCGACCCGGGCGCGGAGGTCAGCGCCTCCGAATACAACGTCTGGATTGAATCGATAACGACGACTTCGGGCTTTTCCGTCTCGATGGTCGCCTGGATGCGCTCAAGCTGGATCTCCGCCAGCAGCGCCAGGTTCTGGCTTTCGATGCCGAGGCGATGCGCACGCAGCGCAATCTGCGAGCCGGACTCTTCACCGCTCACGTACAGCACGCGGCGTGTTGCCGACAGGTTGGACAACGCCTGCAGCAGCAGCGTCGACTTGCCGATGCCCGGATCACCGCCGATCAGCACCACACCGCCGCCGACCAGGCCGCCGCCCAGCACGCGGTCGAACTCCTCGATACCGCTGGAGAAGCGCGGCACGTCCTCTGCGTCGATGTCCGACAGCTTGCGCACCGTTGCGCTCGATGCCAGCGATTGAAAACGTGCGCCAGCGCCGGATGTCGGCTGCGCCACCGTCTCAACCAGCGTGTTCCATTGCTGGCAGTTCGGGCACTGCCCTGCCCATTTCGGCGCCGTGCCACCGCACTCGGTGCACGTATAGACCGTCTTGCTCTTGGCCAAACAACCCCCTGCTTACGGCGCCGCGTCAGGCGCGGCAGCCGTTTGATCTTTGTATTTGCGGTGCCGCGCTCAGGCGGCCTTGCCCAGTTCGCTCGCGTCCGCCGTGCTGACGGGCTCAACGACGATCGGCACGCGCGGTGCCAGTGCGCACATCAGCTCATAGCCGACGGTGCCGGCGGCCTGCGCCACATCGTCGATCGGCAAGCCTTCGCCCCACAGCGTGACGGGCGCCCCGACGCGCGCCTCGGGCACGCCGGTCAGGTCCACGGTGATCATGTCCATCGACACGCGGCCCACGATGTGCGTGCGCACGCCGTCCACCAGCACCGGCGTATGGTTGCCGTCCCAGCCCGGTGCGTGGCGCGGATAGCCATCGGCATAACCGCACGCGACGATGCCGATGCGCATCGGCTGCTCCACCTTGAAGCGCGAGCCGTAACCGATGGTCGCGCCCGGCTGCAGGTCCTGAATCGCGATCAGTTCGCTCTTGAGCGACATGGCCGGCATCAGGCCCGTGCCTTCAATGTCGGCCGCCACACCCGTCGGCGAGGCGCCGTACATGATCACGCCTGGGCGCACCCAATCGCGATGCGCCTTCGGATGCCACAGCGTGGCGGCAGAGTTTGAGAGCGATGCTTCACCCGGCAGCCCCTGCGTGGCCTGGTCGAAGGCGGCGAGCTGGTGGTCAATGCCACGCGGGCCGTCGGCATCGGAAAAGTGGGTCATGTGGACGATGGTGCCCACACCCGAAATGGCGCGGGCGCGTTCCCAAGCGGCGCGGTACACGGCGGGCGCGAAGCCGAGGCGGCTCATGCCCGTGTTGATCTTGAGTTGCACGCTGATGGGCCCCTTGAGGCGCGCCTGTTCCAGCATGCGCAATTGGTCTTCGTTATGGACGGTGGTGGTCAGGCGGTACTGCTCGACGATGGCGAGATCTTCGGGCTTGAAAAAACCTTCGAGCAGCAGGACCGGCCCCTGCCAGCCGAGCTGACGCAGGCGGACGGCCTCGTCCAGATCGAGCAGGCCGAAGCCGTCGGTCTGGCGCAGGCCTTCATATACGCGCTCGATACCGTGGCCGTAGGCGTTGGCCTTGACGACGGCCCACACGCGCGAGTTGGGCGCATGGCGACGGGCAACCTGGAGATTATTGGCAAGTGCTGGGCCGTGGATGACGGCCTGGATGGGTCTTGGCATGACGGCAAACCTGCAAAACGTGGGTGCGATGACGTGCGCGTTGAGCGTCTTCGATGCTGCAATGCAATATACAAATGTGGTCGGAAAGGCCGGTGCATCCGGCCTCACGCGATCGGCGTTCTATTTGACCACAGGACGCCTGAGGGTTCGCACCCGCACGCGCCTGGCCACAAAAGAAAGTGCGCCGCCGTCACCGGAAGCGCGCAAGTTTCGTGATATAAAGCCGTTCAATTTAGGCATGGGAAAGCAGACGTGATGCGCTGTCAGCATAAGGAAAGTTGGGCAACGGCCACTTCTTTTTACGCGACGGCGTCACATCTGGTTTGATCATGCGAACAGGCGAGAACAAAACACGCACCGGGCGGAACGCATGGCCCGAACGCCTGTCAGTGAAGATTCCCGCGGTTGCCCGGCAAGGCATGTCTGGTCATGCCGAACCGGCCCCGTCCAAGGGAACCACAACCTGGGGAGCCCGCGCGGGCACAGGCATTGATGCCGCACCCGCGCACCTGTGCGTTGCTCGGCTGGTCAGCCGATGCACCGCTTGGCCGGCAACCCCGGAGGAACGATTCCGAGTGCCGGCACGCTGCCGGCAAATCGTGAAGACGGGAATGGCACCGCGGTCTACGGGGACGAATTCGAAGGTATGAAGAAGGGTTTTTACACCATCATGGCGGCGCAGTTTTTTTCGTCGCTCGCCGACAATGCGCTGCTCATCGCCGCCATCGCCCTTCTGACAGAGATGCACGCGCCGCAGTGGATGACCCCGCTGCTCAAACTCTTCTTCGTGCTCTCTTACGTTCTGCTTGCCGCCTTTGTGGGCGCGTTTGCAGACTCCCGGCCCAAGGGCAAGGTGATGCTCATCACCAACGCCATCAAGCTGTTGGGTTGTGGCGTAATGCTCACCGGCCTGCACCCGCTGCTGGCTTATGGCGTGGTCGGTTTTGGCGCGGCGGCGTATTCCCCGGCCAAGTACGGCATCCTGACCGAACTGCTCCCCCCTGAAAAACTCGTTGCCGCCAACGGCTGGATCGAAGGCCTGACCGTCGGTTCGATCATCCTCGGCACGGTGCTGGGGGGCGCGCTGATTTCCAAGCACGTCTCAACGTGGCTGCTGTCATTTGACATCCCCGGCCTGGAAGCCATCGACACACCAGCCGAGGCCGCGATGCTCGTCATCATGGCGATCTACCTGATTGCGGCGCTGTTCAACATGCGCATTCCCGATACCGGCGCACGTTATCCGCAACAGGAAAAGAATCCGGTACGTCTCATTTCGGAATTTGCCGACTGCTTCAACGCCCTGTGGCACGACAAGCTGGGCCAGATCTCGCTGGCGGTGACGACGCTGTTCTGGGGCGCGGGTGCCACGCTGCAGTTCATCGTGCTGAAGTGGGCAGAGCAATCGTTGGAACTGAATCTCTCGCAGGGCGCCATTCTGCAGGCCGTGGTGGCCGTGGGCGTGGCCGCCGGCGCCATGGCTGCCGCCGTGAAGATCCCGCTGCGCCGCTCGCTGGATGTGCTGCCGGTGGGCGTGGCGATGGGCGTGGTCGTCATGCTGATGGCGTTCTACACCAAGCACACGATTCCCGAAGTCACCTTCCACATCGGCGAGATGAAGCTGCCGCTGTACATGCTGATCGCCTATCTGTTCCTGATGATCGTGGGCGCAATGTCGGGCTTCTTCGTGGTGCCGATGAATGCGCTGCTGCAGCACCGTGGGCACGTGCTGCTCTCGGCCGGGCACTCGATTGCGGTGCAGAACTTCAACGAGAACGTTTCGGTGCTGCTGATGCTGTGCCTGTACGCCCTGCTCATCAAGCTGAACGTGTCGGTGGGCGTGGTGATCGTGTCGTTCGGTATCTTCGTGTGCGTGACGATGGCGCTGGTGATGCGCCGGCACCGCGTGAACGAAAAGCTGTTTCACACCGCCGCGCTCATCGGCGAAGACAAGCACCACTGAAGCCCCACTGAGCGGCGTTGCTACCCGCCCGCCTGGGCAGCAGCCTGACTTACTGGCCGCCGCGCTCCGCGTAAACCTTGCGCGCGAGACACAGGTCTTCCCACGCGCGAGCCTTGTCGGTCAGCGTACGCAGCAGGTAGGCCGGGTGATATGTCACCACCACGGGCACACCCTCGACTTCATGCACCTTGCCGCGCAACTTGCTCACGGGCGTCTGCGTCTGCAGCAGGTTTTGCGCGGCAACGCGGCCCAGCACGACGATGATGCGCGGTTTGACCAGCGCAATCTGCCGCTTGAGATATGGGTCGCACATCGCGGCTTCGTCCGGCTCCGGATCACGATTGCCGGGCGGCCGGCACTTGAGCACGTTGGCAATGAACACGCCCTTTCCTTCGCCCGGCTGGCGCGACAGACCAACGGCGCGCAACATGCTGTCGAGCAGCTTGCCGGCCTGGCCGACGAACGGTTCGCCCTGCTTGTCTTCGTTTTCGCCCGGCGCTTCGCCGATCAGCATCCATTCCGCCTGTCGATCGCCCACACCAAAGACGGTGTTCGTGCGGCGCTCGCACAGCTTGCACGAGGTGCAATTGGAGACGGCGTCTTCGAGCTGCGCCCAGTCAAAGGCTGCAATACGTTGGGCACGTGGCAGACCGGTGTCGGCAGGTGCGTCAGCCACGGCTGGCACCTCATCGCGCGCGAAAACAGGCGCTGTCGCGACCGGCCCAACGACAGCAACGTCAGCGACCTCCGCGATCTCTACGGCTTCCACCTCGACCGGCTCCGCACCGCGCAGCGTCCATTCTGTGGACACGCCCAGCGCTTCCAGCATCCGGGATCGACGATTCATGCTGCCTCCACGCCGCTGGCCTCACAAACGATGCGCATGACCACCGCATCCTCCCGCGTATTGTTCTCTGCCGGGTAATAGCGCTTGCGCCGGCCGATCTCGGCAAACCCGACACGGCGATACAGCGCAATCGCGCCGGTATTGGACGGGCGCACCTCCAGCAGCAGGCTGCCGAAACCGTGCGCCAACGTAAGCGCCACTGCCAGACGCAGCAGCCAGCGGCCCAGCCCCTGCCGCTGCCACACAGGCGCGATGGTCACGTTCAGCAAATGCATCTCATCGACCACCGGCATGAGGATCAGGTAGCCCGCAACGTCGTTGCCGCCGTCGCGCAGCACGATGCCAAGATGGCCGGACTTGAGCGAATCCTCAAAATTGCCGCGCGACCATGGGAACGTGAACGCTGTCTGCTCGACGGCCGCAACGCCGGTCAGGTCCAACGCCGTCATGCGATCGGCGCGCCAGCCGGCGGGCAGCGGTGTCTGCGTGATGACGCTGGTCAGCGCGTTGTCGATCAGGCTCATGGGTGCGCACCTGCCGCAGCGGCCTTGGCCTGCTGCACGGCCTGTCGCTCTTCAATGGTGAGCGCGACCTTGTCACGCACATAGAGCGGCGCGGCGTCTTCCGGGCGCACGGTATGGCCGGCCGCGAGCAAACGCAGACCGACACTGATGATCTCGCGGGCGTGCGGCGCCACCTCGGGCAGCACAGCGGCGGCACCTGCAGCAATGCTCAACCGATCGCCGAACACAGCAGCGGCATTGCCCGCCAGCCAATACGGCTGCGACGGTGCAGCCACGTTCTGCGGCCCTGTCACCTGGATGGCTGAAAGCGCGTGCCAGCCGGAGGCATCCTGCGCCGCATCGACGGAGACAAAGCTGGCCCAGTAGCACTCATCCATGCGCGCATCGAGCGCAATGGTCACGGCCGTACCGGACGGCAGCGATGCACGCGTCTGTTCCGCACAGGCGACCAGGGAATTGACCGGTACCACCGGCAGATCGGCTCCAAAGGCCAAACCTTGCGCCACACCGCATGCGGTGCGCAGGCCAGTGAACGAACCGGGGCCGGCACCAAAGGCGATGGCCGCGCAATCGGCCAGGGCGATGCCCGCCTCGGCCAGCAATTCGGCGGTTGCCGGCAGCACGCGGCTGCTGGAGCGCGGGCCGGTGTGCTCATGGCGAAACAGCGTGCGCGTGCCGTCACCAAGGGCGACGGAACAGAACTCGGTGGAGGTGTCGAAAGCAAGAATCCAAGGCATGGCGGCATTGTACCGGCTGGTGTGGCGCCTGAATGCGCTATCCCACGCGCATGTACGTAGAAGGCATGGGGAAAACCGAAGCCATCCTCGAATTCAAACGGCCCGGCGGTGCGACCCCGGCGCTATCATCGCCGGACCATTGTTTTCAGCCGGGAATCATCATGAGCGACCTGCAAGCCCGTTTCGACCAAGCCCAGATCGATGTCAAGGGCCTCTCCGAGCGCCCCGCCAACATGACGCTGCTGCGCCTGTATGCGCTCTTCAAGCAAGGCGCAGAAGGCGACGCACACGGCGACAAGCCGGGCTTTACCGACATCGTCGGCCGCTACAAGTTTGAAGCGTGGGAAGGCCTGAAGGGCACCTCGCAAGACGACGCCAAGCAGAAGTACATCGACCTCGTCGAAGAACTGAAGAGCGGCGCAACGACCTAAGCGTTGATCGCCACACAAAGAACCGGGCCACGCGCCCGGTTTTTTATTGCGCGGCGGGAATGGCGGACGGCACCTCACGCCGGCGCATGCGCCACGCGGCCACCACCGCCAGCGCGCAGAGCGTGCCGAGAAAGATGAACGTCTCGTCGAAAGCGAGGATGCGCGCCTCCGGGTCGACCGCCGCGCCGTGCACTGTCTCGATCCCGCGCGTGGCGAGCCGCCATTGCAGAAAAATCCCCGTGGCCGATACGCCGATCGCCCCGCCGAGTTGCCGCAGGAAAATGACGGCGCTGGAGCCCTGCGGGATCAACGTGAAATCGACACCACGCATGGCGCCCAGGCTGAGCGACGGCAGCACGAAGCCCAACCCGATGCGCCCGATGATGGCGATGGCGATCAGCAGCAGATAGCTCGTGGCGCGCGTGTTGGTTGCCATCAGAAAGAAGGACGCCGCCAGCGCGGCGAGCCCGAACGACACCAGCCGGAACGGCTCGATACGGTTGGTCAGGCGCCCGGCCAGCATGATCGTCACGGCGAGCACCAGCCCGGCCGGCAGCAACACCAACCCCGCGCGCGACGGCGCATATGCCAGCGCCACCTGCATGTACACGGGCACCAGATACGTCGAGCCGTACAGCCCTGCCCCATAGATGAAGGCAACCACCGCGCCCATTGCAAACTGCCGGTAGCTGAAGAGCCGCAGATCCAGCAATGGTGATTCCACCCACCGCTGCCAGAACACAAACCCCGCCACGCATACGGCCGAGATCAGCATCAGCACCACGCCGTGCACGGTATCGCTATGCAGCGCCACCAGCCCGTTGAGCAGCGAGACGGTCGCCGCGCCGATCAGCAGCAGACCGCGCCAGTCCAGCGGCTTGGGCTCGCCCGCCATCGATGAGTTGATCGCCATGAAGCGCCGCGCCATCGCCCAGCCAATCAGCGTGAACGGCATCACAACAAAGAAGATCGAGCGCCAGCCGAACAGCTCGACGAGAAAGCCGCCCACGCTCGGGCCGACAGCTGGCGCCAGCACCACGCCAAAGCCGAACAGGCCGAATGCCTTGCCCTGCTCGCGCTCAGGAAACACGCGCAGGATCAGGATGTTGGGCAGCGGCTGCATGATGCCGGCGGCAACGCCCTCCACCACCCGCATGGCGATCATCACGCCGTAATTGGGCGACAAGCCACCGGCCAACCCGCCTACACCCAGCAGCAACAGCGCGCCGATGAACGTGCGCCGCAGCCCGAAGCGCAGCAGCAGCCAGGGCGTGAGCAGCATGGACAAGGTCATCGCCACCATAAAGCTGGCCGATACCCATTGCGCACGCTCCTGCCCGAGCACGAAATGCCGGCTCAGATCGGGAATCGCCACGTTGACAATCGTGGCCGAGATGACCGACGACACCGCGCCCACCATCAGCGTGAAGAGCACGAGCCACTTGAAGCGCTCGCCGTAACGCGCGCGCAGGGCCTCCAGGGTGGGCGTGAATGTCGTCATGGTCTCGTTCTAGTGCTGTGTGAGACGACTATGTGGGCGAGCAAACCCGGCCAGCGCCTGCTCCTGCGCCGGCCGGGTGGGCTACATCAGCCGAGGCGGCCCGTAGCAGCAATCTCGCGGATGCGGCGCACTGTATCGATGTCGGATTCGCGGTAGGCGGATTTGACGATCTCGGAATAACGCGTGTCACCCGTCTCGTCCGCATTCGGCAGCGTGGTGTCGTAGACGAAGCGGATGAACGTGCTGTTCGCGTCGTTCGACTCGATCGTCATGGTGAGCGAGCCGCCAGCGTGTTCCCCGGTAGCGGCCGTGGTGTAGGTCACGCGCTTGTGCGGCTCCAGCGTCACGCGGTCTTGAATGCGTGCCTTGCCGAAGACGAGTTCGCGCTCGACCCAACCATCGCCCTCGGCGGTGATGATGCATTCGTCCAGGCTTTCGACAAATTCGGTCTGTTCGCGCACGCGCAGCACCAGGCCTTGCCAGATCTGGTTGAGAGTGAGCGTGTCGATGAGGGGGTTCAGTGGATCGTTGACTTCCACCAGGTGTTCAAAGCGCAAAGCGGCCTCCGCAAGATTTCCTGACATTATCGCGCGGCAGCGCCGAAATGAAAAAACGCCGGTGGGTTGCCCCAGCCGGCGTTTTCTCTGCGACTCAGGCGTCGCTTAGCTTCAGATCTCTTCGTAGAGCGGGAGCGTCAGGAATTCCGCAAAGTCTTCCGACGTCGACATCTGTTCGAAGATCACCGCTGCGCGGTCAAACTGGCCCACCGCGCCCGTCTCCTTCACCTTGGCCAATTCTTCCGGGATCAGCTTGCGCACGAGATCGGCCGTGACCTTCGTGCCGTCTTCCAGCTTGCCCTTGGGCGAGCGGATCCACTGCCACACTTGCGAGCGCGAGATCTCGGCCGTGGCGGCGTCTTCCATCAGGTTGTGAATCGGCACGCAACCGTTGCCGGCCAGCCAAGCGCCCAGGTAGTGGATGCCAACGTTGATGTTCATGCGCAGGCCGTGTTCCGTGATGGGCGTTTCCGGCTGGAAGTCCAGCAGGTCGGCGGCCTTCACTTCCACGTCCGGGCGTTGCTTCTCGAACTGGTTCAGCTTGTCGCCCAGCACGGCCACGAATTCCTTCATGGCCGGTTCGACCAGACCCGGGTGCGCCACCCAGCCGCCGTCGTAGCCGTCTGTCGCGTCACGCTTCTTGTCGCCAATGATGCCGGCCATGGCGATGGCGTTCTTCTCCGGATCGTTCTTGATCGGGATCAGCGCGCTCATGCCACCGATGGCGGGCGCGCCGCGCTTGTGGCAGGTCTTGAGCAGCAGCAGCGCATAGGCACGCATGAACGGCGCGGTCATCGTCACCTTGGCGCGATCGGCCAGGCAGAAGTTCTTGTCGACCTTGAACTTCTTGATGCACGAGAAGATGTAGTCCCAACGGCCGGCGTTCAGGCCCGCGCTGTGCTCACGCAGTTCGTACAGGATTTCTTCCATCTCGAACGCGGCCAGGATGGTTTCGATCAGCACGGTGGCCTTGATCGTGCCTTGCAGCAGGCCGATCTCGTTCTGGGCCATCACGAAGATGTCGTTCCACAGGCGCGCTTCCAGATGGCTTTCCATCTTCGGCAGGTAGAAGAACGGGCCGGCGCCACGGGCAATTTGCTCCTTGGCGTTGTGGAACAGGAACAGCGCGAAGTCGAAGATGCCGCCGGAAACGCGCTCGCCGTCGATCAGCACGTGCTTCTCGTCCAGATGCCAGCCGCGCGGACGCACCTGCAGCGTGGCGATCTTGTCGTTGAGCTTGTACGTCTTGCCGTTCTGCTCAAGGGTGAGCGTGCGGCGGATGGCCGCCTTCAGGTTGACCTGACCCTGGATCTGGTTATGCCAGTTGGGCGAGTTGGAATCCTCGAAGTCGGTCATGTAGCTGTCCGCTCCCGAGTTGAACGCGTTGATGACCATCTTCGCGTC
>Ga0070659_100002342_pt1 | contig 13464 bp, 9 predicted proteins | sample KBSC23metaG_FD_64666 | JGI IMG/M metagenome (GOLD analysis project Ga0070659, IMG submission 64666) | Corn rhizosphere microbial communities from Kellogg Biological Station, Michigan, USA - KBS C2-3 metaG | ecosystem: Host-associated > Plants > Roots > Rhizosphere > Soil ...
AGTACAGTACCGCGAGCGAAGCGCGGCGATGGCACACTCGACATTACGCCTAAATTTTCATGGTTGGTTCGTGGAGTGTGCCATCCGGTCGCTTCGCTCGCGGTACTGTACTGTTGGCATGTTACTTTTTTGTGCAAAGCCGCTGCGAATGGACATCCTGCACACCGGCACTGCTTACAACTCCATATTTGGCAACACGACTCTAACACTGAATACCTGGCACCATGTGGCCGGAGTGTTTGATGGGAGTCAATATCGACTGTATGTTGACGGAGTTTTGGATGCGAGTACCGCCAATACATACGCACCGGCGTCCGGCACCGCGAACCTGGCGATCGGCCGAGATACGACGGGCAGTTATCAGTATTTCGCCGGCTTGATTGACGAAGTGCGCGTATCAAATACCGCTGTTTATACGAGCAGCTTCACACCCGCGCAGCACTTGACGGCGACAGGCAGCACCAAAGGACTCTGGAAATTTGACAGTCAAAGTCCGAACGATTCATCAGGCAACAGTAACAACGGCACGCTACAAAATGGTGCCGGTTGGCGCAGGATTGGGTTCAGTAAGGCTCCCACCTTCCTATGTCCCGCGAAAGATATTGAAGGTGGTGTTTAGTATTACGGCCTGTTATTGATCGTGCCCACAGTCGACATCGTGGCTTGATGGCCATCAGGGTCAACAAACTTGAGCGGATTGTTGAGAGCATAGTGATATTTATTGAGGCTTTGGGGCTCAGAAGTGTCGGCATAAAAAAGAGGATCATGGGGATCCACCTTTTCAAACAGCTCCTCAGGTCCCCCTTTGAACTCATCGGGCGAAGTGAATCTTCCTTGCGTGCTCGAATAGAACCTAGCCAGGAAGTAATTCAACCCTGTCTCAACGTCCCGTTCTTTTAGGGTGAACTGTTGCCGAACGGCGTCGCCGCCGCCATAGCCTTGGGTGGTTGTGCGGAGGGCGATGCCGGAGCCTAGCTCTTCGCCGAAGGGTAGATAGTCGTGGCGTTTCATGTTCGCCAAATTACCCGTCTGATCGAAGATCATTCGCGGCGTCCCAAGTTGATCCGACACCAGCCACTGTGGACCAGCTGGTGTCGTACTACCGCCGCCTCCTGGTACATCAGCCGAATAGCGCGCCAGTGTTCAATTAGTTCGCTTGAGTTACTTTGCGGAAAGCACGTCAATCAGAGGCGGAGCCAAGTTTTTGGGAGATGAGAAACTAGCGTACTCGAAAAAGTGGAACTTGAAAATTCATCAACCAACGACAATTAATGAACGCTCAGCTTGTAAGGATGTGGACGATTTCCTTCGGGCCGCTGATGGCTCAATAGATGAAAACGCAGCGCATGAACCATTGTTACGTTATCGATCCACCCAAACAAGGGCTGATGTAAAATTCGACCGGCTATCGGCTATGCCTTGTTTTGTACTTGACTCTCTGGAGCAATAACAAAATTTTTCAAATGCTAAATCCCTCGATCCCTTTTGGAATTCGGAGGACGCAAAGGGAAAGATCTCAGGGGAGTTGGCGGCGTTGGCTGTTCAAATTAAGCATTACGCATATCGCATTAACAAAAAATCTCTTGTCCCATCTTTCGTGAAGTGCTAAATTCACGCGCACGTTGAGGGCTTCACATCTCACGCTTGCGGGTGAAGCCAAATCGTACAATAAAACTTTGAACTGTTGCGGCAACTCTTAGTTGCGCTGTTCTTTCACGGCATCTCACAATATCGCCGTAGGAGTCTGACAAATGAATATTTCCTCACGCTTAGGGTTGTTCTGTCTCTTCATTCTTGTAACCACTATTTCCATTTCAAAAGCTCAGGATCTCGACACCGTCACTATCACGGGCCAGGTAACCGATCAGAATGGTGCCGTGATTCCCGGTGCAATCATCGAGGTATCACTGGAAGGAAATAAGAAGCGCACAGTTGCAAGTGATCTGGGCGGCAGGTTTCGCGTCATTCAACTTGCTCCGGGCACATACAGCGTCAGTTCAACAGCGACAGGTTTCGGCGTCGTAAAGTTCGACGGCGTCTCACTCAGTTCAGGTCAGAGTCGCCAGCTAAAGATCGAACTCTTGCCGGAAGTCCTGACCGCTGAAGCAGTAGTCATCACTGCTGATGCGCCAGTCATCGATACGCGAAAGACGATCGTTGGAAACACGCTTACGAAAAAAGAGACCGAGTCGCTGCCGCTTTCCAATCGATCGGTGCTCGACTTTGTTTTCACCCTTCCCGGCGTAACTGAAGAGCCGCTATCAACTCGGGATCTCGCTGAGGACAGAAGCTCGAGTCCGAATCAAACACCTGAAGAGGCAGGGACATTCAGTCTTGCAGGTGCACCGGCGTATTCAAATAACTTCACCATCGACGGTCTGGATAATAACGACGATCGCGCGGCGCGGGAACGCTTTCAGCCAATGATCGAGGCGGTCGAGGAAGTCCAGGTAGTCACCAATCAATTCTCCGCCGAATACGGTCGAGCATCGGGTGGCAGAGTCAATCTTCGTACACGCGGAGGCGCCGCAGAGTTTCGCGGCCGGCTCTTCTATCACTTTCGGGATGAGGCGCTGAATGCAAATACCTATCGCAACAACTCGCAAGGATTGAAGCGGCTTCCCTTACAAGACCACGTCGGCGGGTTAACGCTCAGCGGTCCAATCAAAGTTCCCCGCACTAAGTTGAACAAATCTTTCTTCTTCTTCGGATATGAACTTAGTAAGACATTGGATAACGCACTCATTGATACGCTTGTCCCGGTTCAGAGCAACAACCGCTTCACGCTGCCGCCGCCGACGAATCCCGAGTTGACGCGTCTGGAAGACGCGAACGAACCAGCGTTATCAACAGCGGTGGCGCCGTACATGTCTCCGATAGATACACCCGCGCAGAATGCGAGCCTCAGTCTGAAAATGGACCATCAGATAACAGGTGTTCATAACATTTCATTCCTCTTCCAGCGCGGGCGCTTTAAGAATCTGAGACAGTTTGGCGGCGGTAATCGTTTGGCTGAGGCGTTGCAGCCGCTGACACGAAACTCTGACGCTTTTGCAGTTTCTGACGATCTTGTTTTTGGCTCTTCTATTATCAACCAGGCGCGCTTCCAATATTCGCAACTTAAACCCGGATTCAAATCGAGCGCTAACAACAGTCCGGTTGTATTAATCACTTTGAATGATCCACTTACCACGGATGATCCACTGAGACGCTCGGGAACACTTGTCGCCGGCTCGTCTTCAGCAGATGGAAGTGAAAGACGTGAGGTGCGCTGGCAGTTCCAGAACATCTTATCCGTACTATCAGGTAACCACTCAATAAAAGCGGGCGTCGATTACCATCGCGTTAATTCGGAATTCACCGATCTTTCGGATGTCTCGGGAACGTTCAGCTTCGCAAGTGCCGGAGACTTTCTGGCGAACTCGCCGTCTCGATTTAGACAAAACTTTAAGAGTGTTTCATCGCAGCAGAATTCATATCTCGGACTCTTTTTACACGACGAATGGCAGATCCATCCGCGCTTTTTATTGAGTTACGGGTTGCGTTACGAAAGAGAGTCGATCATTCGCGACCTGGATAACTTTGGGCCAAGACTGTCAGTAGCCTACAACCCACTCGATGGAAACCTCGTGCTTCGTTTTGGTGCGGGACTCTTCTACAACCGCGCGCTGTTAAGAACGATTGATGACTTTACGATCGGTAAGCAGCAGCTCTTTTTTGACACCAATAACCTTATTGATCCTGCTACCGGCAAATTGCTAACGAGCGCACAGCGACGGAGTTTCATTGCTACCAATCTCCAGTTCCCAGGCACACTGCAGCCGGATTCGCCCTTGGTAAAGGAGTTTGGATCTCTCAACACGGACTTCTCACGGCGGCTCGATCCGGATTTGAAGATTCCCGAAAGCTATCAATTCAACTTTGGTCTGGAGAAAGATCTGGGTAGCGGTTTCTCGGTCGAAGCCAATCTTAGCTTCACCCGCGGGATTCATCTCTGGCGCGAATTCAACTCGAACGCTCCACGTTTGCCGGAAGGATATAAAGATTTTACGGCGTACCTTTTATCGCGAGACTTTCCCAACTTCGCCACGGCTTCGAACGTTAGGCCGATCTTTAACACCTCGACTGCCGGTGAATTGATTAGATTTCGTGCTGGTCCAAGTGCGGCGACCACCAGCGCAGTTGAACGTGTCGTGGAGTTTGGAGTGCCGGTCTCGGTTTTTGATCTCAGCAGTACCAATTCGACGAGCACGCTCGAGGCAGCCCTTGCAGCTCTCAATCCGTTGCGTCCCGATCCGTCACGTGCTGAGATTGAACAACTGATCTCTGCCGGAAATAGTTTTTATCGAGCCATGACGTTGGAATTGCGCCGGAGGTTCATTCCTACAGCTTTACCAGGCATCACTTTTCGCGTCGTATACACGCTTTCAAAACTCATCGACGATGGGGTTGTGAATACTTCAGACGCGCTTACTCCGGCAGACTTTCGGCGCGAGCGGGCACGCAGCCTTGTTGACCGGCGTCATCGGTTTGTCTTGGCAGGAGTGTTTGAGACGCCATCGATCTTGGGGCGTTTACAGTTTGCTCCAGTCTGGAGAGTTGCATCCGGAGCGCCATTCAATATTTCGATTGGAGGTTCAGATCGCAATCTCGATGACGTTGGAAATGATCGTCCAAACTTCGCAGGGGATCCGGGTCTTCTAAAATGGCGGCAACCGGGAAGTGCGTTTTCGGAGGCTGTCAATTCATTTAGCATTCCATTGATTGGACGGAGTGGAAATCTTCCCAGGAATGCTGGAATTGGACCAGCCACCTTCTCGCTCGATTTGAATGTGAGCCGGGAATTTCGATTAGGCGAACGACTCGTTATTCGACCAGTCGTGGAGTTCGATAATGTGCTGAATAAGACGGTATTCAGTTTTGGTTCTGAGTTCGTCGACTTTAAAGCTCTGGCGCCAACTGCGACTGAGGAACAACGCCAGGCGTTTCTCGATTCGTTTCTGCTCGCAACTCGAACGATGAGACCGCGCCAGATTCGTTTAGGTCTCAAGCTCGATTTCTAGAGTTGTCCGACATGCTTTTTTAGCTTGTCGGGCTGACTTGGCAAAGAGAGAAAATAAGAGAGCCGACAAGCTAATAAAGTATGTCGGACAAATTAATCGATTGAGACTTAATCCGGCTTAGTCGAGATCTTACTTCCTGGTGGGTCTGACCGGGGAGATGAGGATCAATAGACCAGAAAAAAACCTAAGGTTAACCTTGGCTCGGCAACTCGAGTCTAATACTCTGTTTTCGCGACTCCAGGGGATTCTCTCGTTCGACCTTAATTACCAGGTTTTCAGCCCTCTCCTTGCGTCCACTTGCTTGTACGCAACGGGCTCGGGATTTCTCAATTCGTCTTTTCATCCAGCGATTCATTGCTCTTACCTTTCAACTTTCCAACCAAAAGTCTGATGACCATGGTCGCTTACTGTTTGCCTCGGGTCTTTTCAAAAACTTGCTTTCTTCCACCGCAGCTTGCGTGCCAGCCTGCCAAAACCCGGTTTTTATAGCTTTCCCTGAATAGTAACGCGTGAAAAACACACCAAATGGCACACCAACTCGACGAAATTTGCTTGCCCCAACCACAAAAGTCAAAATAAGACTGGTGGCTTGGGCGTCAACCACGATCGGGTTGCGGGTCCGGTCAGTGCCGAAGCGCGGTAACGTCGTGCACCTCTCGTGTAATTAGCTGCTGGACGTTATCTAAAGGCTCACCCGACGCTACCGCGCTTCGGTACTGAACGGGTCAGCAGCGAGCTGGTCAAAATGCTGTGATAAACTCTTTTAAAGCTGGGAGATTACTACCGGAATGGCTATAAAAGACTCCGAAGCCGAACATATTAGCGAGGTTGAGGCGGCATTACTTGATGCTGAGCTGTTCGTAAAGTACCGGTCTTTCGAACGCGCTGTTAAAACCATCAAGACTGCGCTGGAGCATCACCCAAGATCAATTCAACTCCGCGAACGTCTCCGCGAGATTTGCGCGTCCCAGAAACAAGCTGAAGAGGCCGCCAGGCAGTGCCTGGCCCTCGCAAGCCTTTACATCGAACGAGAAGACTTTGATACGGCCCACGACCGGTTGCTCGAAGCCAAGCAATTCGACTCACGCATAAATATTGCAGCAGGGCTCGACGCAATTCGTCGCGCCAGACGGCCTGACTTAAAAACCATACCAAGTTCCGTCGAGGCCCATTTTGAAGAGAGGTCGTTCACTTTGGCTGGTGACATGAGCGTCATCAGTGTCTTCGACGCTATTCAGGTGATCGAGAACGCACGTCTATCAGGAATTTTGTCGATGAAGAATGAAACGCGATCGGCGAAGATCTATTTCAATTTTGGAACAATTGTTGATGCGCAGGCGGACAAAGAAAATGGTGAGAAAGCGTTCCAACTCTTAGTAGAGATCACGGGCGGCACATTCGAATTTCACAAGACCGAAGACCAATACCCGGTTAAGATTCAGGCGTCATCAAACACCAATCTCATCCTCGACACGCTCCGCCAACTTGATGAAGCTAAACTGCAGTAACTATCCGCAGATTTCGGCGATTCAGCAGATTTTTTAAAGACGGGAAGTCGTGTGACTAAACCGACCTTGGATAATCATTGACGTTTCACGAGCAGGCTGCTCCGCTTTGGAGAATGCTACTCGTCCGGGACATCGATACCTGTCACGCGCAGGGACCACCACGGACGACTCTATACGTCTTTAAAGAAATCCGTGAAATCGGTGAAATCTGTGGATTATTTTAGTAGCGAATGGATTTTCTCAGGTGCGATCAGTTTCCAGGCTTCGCGAATGTGAAGTTTTAATTCTCTATCGCTGACCCTTGGAAGTTCGATACCAACCCAACCCGCTCCACCAACATAGGGTGGTCTATAGAACTTTCTGGGCGAGGATTCGATCAAAGCTGCCTGCACACCTATAGCTGCCGGAACAGTCACCGCTATATGTCCATCGCCGTGATGGTTGATTGAGCACATCGCAAAAACCCGCTTGCGCACAAAAAACGTGGGCTCGCCATGGGAAAGCTTTTCAAATGTTTCCGGTAGCGAGAGACAAATCTTTCTTACTCGCTCGACGTGTTTTTCTCCCCCTGGCGGCTTTGGGGCTGGACCCTTCGAAGTTACCTTTTTCATAAATTAGGTTTTCTTACGCGAAGCTAATGCGAGTAAATTTTCGGAGGGATCGTGGAAAAAGACCATCCACTCTTCCTCACCCGGTTCCCCGAACGTACCCTGAGCATCCCTGAAGATTGCATGCGGTTGATCCACAAACACAACTCCACGTTCAACCAACTCACGATAAGCCGAATCGATATCGTCGACTCTAAAATAGACCGTTGCTTTTGCAGCGGTCTTTTCAAATAGCAACCGTGTCCCATTGATATCAAAGAACACGAGTCCTGGAGGATCGAAACGGGCGATAAACCGAGCTCCTAACTTGTCACGGTAAAAGTTGGTCGTCTCATCAAGGTTGTGCGAAAGCATTGCCACCTGATGTATTAGTTCCAGTTTCACTTTTCTCCTCCAAAGTCTATGACGAAGAGTTTTACTTCAGGTCGATCATCTGACATTGAATACATTCGTTCGTACTTGAGGCCTATTTTTGTAAGCAGTTTTCCGGAGCCTTCATTATCGGGAGAAGTGATTGCCAGTACGCGCTTTAGTTGCAAGTCTTCGGCTGCGTACTTTAGTACCGCAGAAGCCGCTTCGAAGCCGAACCCTTTCGACCAGTAATCAGGAAGATAGGCAAAGCCAATATCCGGTTCCGGAAGTTCATCACGCTTGATCAGTCCACACATTCCGATGGGAGTATCGTGGTCTTTCAAAGCCACGAGATAGAGACCAAAACCATTCTTTTCATAGCTCACTACTGGTCCATTCAATATGTATTGACGCGCGTCTTCGAGAGTTCTCACTCCCTTGTCGCCAATGTAATAGATGAACGAAGGCTCGTTCAGTAGTTGCAAAATAAAGGGTGCGTCACTGTCCACCAGCTCGCGTATTACCAGTCGCTCGGTTTCTAAGCTTTTCATATTGGCTGTAAGGGAGTGTTATCTTAATCGAAAGGAAGCTCCTGGTCACCGCGCGCGGGCGTGTAAGACAGATGTCAGTAATGCACAGAAGAGACATCTTTTTCACTTCTTCGCTCCTGGTTCCGTTCCTTGCATACGCGGCGATCCTCGGAAATGACAATTGAGCAGTGTCTGAACAATTTTGTATGGATTTTGCGAAACAGTTTTGGTTTGATGCCACAAACACATTAGGAGCACGATTATGGCCAGCCATGAAATGACCTACCGCACCCTTGGCGCCACCGGAGAACGAGTTTCAGCCATCGGCCTGGGTGGCTGGCATCTTGGACTTAAAAGCGTTGACGAACAACTGGCCATTCGCATTGTCAGGTCCGCAATCGATCGCGGCCTCACTTTCATGGACAACTGTTGGGACTACAACGAAGGTAAGAGCGAAACGCGCATGGGAAAGGCGCTCGAGGACGGTTATCGACAGAAGGTCTTCTTGATGACCAAAATCGACGGTCGCTCAAAGAAAGAGGCCACTCGTCAGCTCGATGAATCGCTGAAGCGCCTTAAAGTTGACATGATTGACCTGGTCCAACATCACGAAATTTTGCGGTTCGAAGATCCGCATAGAATCTTTGATAAGGAAGGCGCAAACGCAGCGCTGCTCGAGGCCAGGGCGGCAGGCAAACTACGCTACATCGGATTCACTGGACACAAAGATCCACACATTCACCTCTACATGTTACGTATGGCGGCTGAGCACCAGTTTAAGTTCGACACGGTCCAGATGCCACTCAACGTGATGGATGCGCACTACCGCAGTTTTGAAAAGTTAGTCTTGCCCGAACTGGTCCATGAGAACATCGGCGCATTAGGTATGAAATGTATGGGTAACGGAATCCTACTGAAATCGAAAAAAGTAAAACCGATGGAATGTTTGCAATACGCTCTGAATCTTCCGACGTCCGTCGTAATCACCGGAATCGACAGCATGGAGATCCTCGATCAGGCTTTCGAGGCGGCGAGTACGTTTAAGCGGTTAACTAGTGAGGAGGTCGAAGCGCTGTTGGCAAAAACCCGTGAGGTAGCTTTGAGCGGGGAGTTTGAGCCGTTCAAGACAACATCGATATTTGATGGAACTGCACAGCATCCAGAGTGGCTGGGAGAAGAGCCCGCCAGATTCCAACAGCTAATGCCTTAGTTAGACGAACTTCTTCCGGCTTTCGCCCGCTCAATCCAGGCATTGATGCGACGCTCGAGCACGTCGAGTGGTAGTGCACCTGCGCCCAGAACCTCGTCGTGGAATCCTCTGATATCGAATCGATCTCCAAGTTCAGCTTTGGCCCTTTCTCGCAAACGCAAAATTGTGAGTTGACCAATCTTGTAAGCTAAAGCCTGACCCGGCCACGCAATGTAACGATCAGTCTCTGACTGGAAATAAGCTTCGTTGGAGCTCGAGTGATCGCGCATATATTGAAGCACCTGGTCCCTGGTCCAATGCTTCGAATGGATTCCAGTGTCCACGACTAATCTGACCGCCCGCCACATCTCATCATCGAGACGTCCATAATTACTGTAAGGGTTCTGATAAAAGCCTACATCTTTGCCGAGTCTTTCTGAGTAAAGCGCCCAGCCTTCAACGAACGCGGTGTAACCTGCCTGTTGTCTGAATGGCGGTAGATCGGTCAGTTCTTGGGCAATTGAAATCTGCATGTGATGACCGGGAACGCCTTCGTGGTACGCCGTGTCTTCGTTATTGATAGTTAGTTGGTTTTCGAAGTCATAAGTGTTTACGAACACATGGCCCGGCCTTGAACCGTCGGGCGTACCCTGGACATATGAAGTAGATGCAGTCTTTTCTCTGAATGCCTCAACTGGAAGTATTTCCAGTTTTGCCTTGGGAAGGCGCCCAAAGAGTTCGGGCAACTTCTTCCACATTTGATCGGTGTAAGTTTGATATTCGTCCAGAATTTGCTTGCGTGACCTGGGGTGGACTGCCGGGTTTGTCTTGAGCGCAGCCTTAAACGATTTCAGATCACTGAATCCCAGTTGTCGCGCAACTTCAGTCTCCTCACTTTCGATTCGAGCAACTTCTTTTAATCCGATTTGATGAATCTCATCTGCCGTCATGTTCGTTGTGGTTTGACGCCGAATAGCGGCCGCATATCTTTCAGTTCCCTGCGGCAACGCGGAAATTCCAATATCAACTCGTCCTTTCGGCGCGTATTCATCGCGAACGAAGGTCAAAAAATTGGTGTAAGCCGGCAGCACTGAAGTCCGAACTGCGTCGATGATTCCAAGGCGTAACCGCTCCTTGTCAGCTGTTGAAAATGTCGATGGAAAAGCGGCTGTTGGTTGAGCGAAAGGAGTCTCCTCCGGTTTTTGTTTGGCAATGCCTTCAGTCTGTTCTGCGACTTGTGTGAGCAGGATTTTGGGCGGCATCAAACCGTCTTTCATACCCTTTCGCATCAAAACAGTAATCTGTTCGAAGGCATTTGGAAGTTGTTTCAGTCGGGCGATGTAGTCGTCATAGTCTTTTACGGTCGTAAACGGAAGTGCCGTTACCAACTGGGCCATGTCGAGATGGATACCGCCGAATTGCGTTACCGGCATTTCCCAATCCTTAAACTTCGCACTGTCTACACGATCTCTAAGATTCAAGATCATTAGATCTCGATTTAGCTGTTCTTGCGCAGGGAACCCGGTGGTATCGATTGCTTCAAAACGCTTGAGAAAGGAACGTGACTGCGCGAGGTCCTTTGTGATTGCAGCTTCCGAGTTGTCGCTTAGTTTGTCGTTGTAACGGCGGTCGCCCAGGATGGAAGCAAATTCAGGATTTGATTTGAGACTGTATTCCCACTGTTCCGCAAGGAGTTCATGGAGTTGCTTAATGCGTTGATCTACTGGGATTGATCTGTTTTGCGCCATTAAGTCGCTCGAATTTAGAGTTATGACGACTATAATCCAAGCGACAAGAGCGGCAAATCTCTTCACAACGATGCCTCCTTGAGAGACTCCATACTTGAATGTTATCTCATTCTCCCTAAGCCTTTAGCTTGGGGTCACGTTGCGTTTCATCCAGTCTTCCAGTCCCGGTGTGAAAGACATTAGGGCCAACGCGTTCAGGCATTCGATTGCGTCGAACTCAGTTGCGTTGTATGCACTGGTTCAAAGTCAGGTGCTCGATGACTTGTAGAGTTCAGCTCCGGCATTCAGAAATTCCTCGGCTTTTTCCTTCATGCCAATCTGGAGTGCGGCTTGTTCGTTAATTTCTTTCTGCGCAGCATACTCGCGAACGTCCTGGGTGATTTTCATCGAACAGAAATGCGGACCACACATCGAACAGAAATGGGCCTGCTTCGCGCCTTCCTGCGGTAATGTTTCGTCGTGAAACTCACGTGCCACTTCCGGATCAAGAGATAAATTGAATTGATCCTCCCAGCGGAATTCAAAACGCGCTTTCGATAATGCGTTATCGCGATATTGAGCACCCGGATGTCCCTTGGCGAGATCTGCAGCATGTGCGGCCAACTTATAAGCAATTACGCCATCCTTTACATCCTTCCTGTTTGGTAGTCCTAAATGCTCTTTTGGGGTGACGTAACACAGCATTGCAGTTCCGAACCAGCCAATCATTGCCGCACCTATCGCTGACGTAATGTGGTCGTAACCCGGCGCTATGTCCGTGGTCAAAGGTCCGAGTGTATAGAACGGAGCTTCATGACAAATCTGCAGTTGGCGATCCATATTCTCCTTGATCAAATGCATTGGCACATGCCCCGGACCCTCGATCATTACCTGGCAGTCGTATTCCCAGGCGATCTTTGTCAGTTCTCCAAGCGTGTCTAATTCCGCGAATTGCGCGTCGTCGTTGGCATCAGCGATCGAGCCGGGACGGAGCCCGTCACCCAGCGAAAACGATACGTCATACGCAGCCATGATCTCGCAGATTTCCCGGAAGTGAGTATAGAGAAAGCTTTCTTCATGATGGGCCAAACACCACTTCGCCATGATCGAACCGCCGCGACTTACAATGCCAGTGGTTCTCTTTGCTGTTAACGGAATGTAAGGCAACCGAACGCCTGCATGGATCGTAAAGTAGTCAACACCCTGTTCGGCTTGCTCGATCAAAGTGTCGCGAAAGATCTCCCACGTGAGTTCTTCTGCCTTTCCAGTTACTTTTTCCAGTGCCTGGTAAATTGGAACGGTTCCGATGGGAACGGGAGAATTTCGAATGATCCATTCGCGAGTCGCATGGATATTCTTTCCGGTCGATAAATCCATTACGGTGTCCGAACCGCAACGAATGGACCATCGCATCTTGTCAACCTCTTCATCAATCGATGAGGCAATCGACGAATTGCCGATGTTGGCATTTATCTTCACCAGAAAATTCCGGCCGATAATCATCGGTTCGGATTCGGGGTGATTGATGTTGGCCGGGATGATGGCACGACCTGAAGCCACTTCGTCCCGCACAAACTCAGGAGTAACGAACGTCGGGATAGCCGCACCGAACGACTGGCCCGGGTGTTGGTGATCAAGCGACGAGCGATCGTCGGACGCTTTATGCGCGACCATACGGCCGAGATTTTCCCTGATCGCGATGAACTCCATTTCGGGAGTAATAATGCCGCGCCGCGCATAATGGAGTTGTGTGACAGTTTTACCTGGCTTTGCCCGCAACGGAGATCGACGAAGCCCTGGAAAATCCTCTAACTTGCCGACATCTTTGACTCGAGCTCGGCTCGCAGCTTCTACTGTTAGATAACCATCATCAATCGGTTTAGCTTCGCGGCCTGAATACTCTTCCACATCATCGCGTTCAAGGATCCAATGGCGTCTGAGCGCCGGCAGACCTACGGTAACATCGCAGCGCTGCGACGGATCGCCCCATGGTCCACTCGTGTCGTAGACCGTTACCGTCGAATTGTCTTCCAGACTTCCGTCAAAGCTTCGAGTTGGAGTCTGACTAATTTCGCGGAATGGCACACGCACACCACCTTGTTCGCCGGCGATGTAAACACGACGCGAGTTTGGAAGAGGTGTGACGACGTCAGGATCTGGTTCTCGCACTGCACTACTCATAATTGTTCTCCGATATTGATGAGTTTGATGGCCTAAGAAAAAACGCTCCACCTGAAGCAAAGGTTGGAGCGCCGATAATCGCTATTTCTCCCTTCGACGGTGTTAACCGTATCAGGTTCAAGGGGTCTCCAAACTCCAAGGGTCTGGACTCTCAGCCTCGTGGCTCCCCCGAAACTTAAATTGTGAGCCTAGTCTACTACATCGAGCATTAGATGTTCAGCGTAGACGAGTGAGGTTCGGCGCAAGCGAAAAACCACCGGCTTCAGCCGCGTGGTCGTTTAGCTTCCACCTAGCCCCGCGAACGAAG
>Ga0070659_100002344_pt1 | contig 13463 bp, 15 predicted proteins | sample KBSC23metaG_FD_64666 | JGI IMG/M metagenome (GOLD analysis project Ga0070659, IMG submission 64666) | Corn rhizosphere microbial communities from Kellogg Biological Station, Michigan, USA - KBS C2-3 metaG | ecosystem: Host-associated > Plants > Roots > Rhizosphere > Soil ...
ATGCTCGACGGCCTGCCCAACCTGCAGGACCTCGGCAAAATCCTCATCGGCCAGGACACCAAGGAAATCCTCGAGTGCGATCTGAAGCTCGAGCGCGCTGCGCACGGCACCGTGGTCGAAGGCGTCGCCCACTGTGAATCGGTCAAGGACTACGTCAGCCGTGACATCCTCGTCGACATCCTGGACGACACCGAAGAGCACATCGACTGGCTGGAAACGCAGCTTGAGCTGATCGAAAAGGTCGGCATCCAGAACTACCTGCAATCGCAGATGGAGCCTGAGGGCGAGTAAATCGCGTTCGCCGCAACAAAAAAGAAGGAGGCCTAGGCCTCCTTTTTTGTTGCCTGCAGCTTTGCGACTTAGTGAGCGTCACCGCAGACCGGGCACGACGGTTGGCGTGCCACGCGCATCGTCGTCCATTCCATCGACAGGCCATCGAGCATCAGCAGGCGGCCCGCGAGCGAACGGCCGATGCCAGCAATCAGCTTGAGCGCTTCCGCTGCCTGCACCGTGCCCACCATGCCGACCAGCGGTGAGAACACGCCCATCGTCGCGCAGGCTACGTCGGGTGCGGGCTCGTCGGGCGGGAATAGACAGGCGTAGCAGGGGCCGCCCGCGCGGCTGTCGAACACGCTGATCTGCCCATCGAAGCGGATGGCGGCACCCGACACCAGCGGCACGCCCGCGCGCACGCAAGCGAGGTTGGTAGCCTGGCGCGTGGCGAAGTTATCGGAGCAGTCCAGCACCACGCTCACGCCATCAAGCAATGCTCCGATGGCATCGGCGTCGAGCCGCCGCTGTATGGCGTTCACGCGCACGTCCGGGTTTAATCGCGCGATGGCCGCCTGCGCCGATACCACCTTCGGTTGCCCCACCGATTCGATGGTGTGGATGATCTGGCGCTGCAGATTGGTCAGGTCCACCGTGTCGTCGTCGACGATGGTGAGCGACCCCACGCCTGCGGCAGCCAAGTAGGGCAGGGCCGCCGCACCCAGGCCGCCCGCGCCGATGACCAACACATGGCTTCCAAGCAGGCGCGTCTGCCCCTCGATGCCGATTTCGTCGAGCAGGATATGGCGCGAGTAACGCAGCAGTTGTTCGTCATTCATGGCGGTGCAATGAAAAAGGCCGTGCAATGCACGGCCTCATAAGTTTGCCAGTCTTGGCCGACGTGTGTATCAGCGGTTGCCGGTCGGTTCAGGTGCCGGAATCACGCCGCTGGCCGGAACATTCGGCTTCGGTGCAGCCGGTTCGGAAGCCGGTGCGGCCTTGCCCTTAGGCAGCTTGGCTGGCGCGCTCGACTCCTTGGCCGCGGGCGACTTCACCGCCTTGTCCGGCACTGCCGCCGCAGCGGTCTCCAGCACCGACTTCGAGCGCTTGACCGGCTGGCCCTTCAGGTCGGCAATCGCCTGTTGCAACATGAAGTCGTCGGCCGAACCGAATTCGATCGGCTTCTTGTTGCGTTCCTTCTCGCGCTGCTCCGGCGTCTTCTTGGCGTTTTCTTCTTCCAGGCGGCGCAGTTCTTCAACGCGGCGCTTTTCACGCTCGGTCATCTCGGGCTCTTCCGATTCCTGCTTGTTGTGCAGGTGGCGCTCGGTGTCGATCTCGCGGGTGATCAGCGCGTCGTCCGGGTCGCCGTCCGGGTTTTGATCAACCGGGATGTCCGGGCGGATGCCCTTAGCCTGGATCGATTTGCCCGACGGCGTGTAGTAGTACGCGATGGTCAGCTTGATGCCGGTGTCGTTCGACAGCGGACGCACCGTCTGCACCGAGCCCTTGCCGAAGCTCGTCTTGCCCATCGTCTTGGCGCGGTGGTGATCCTGCAGCGCACCGGCCACGATTTCCGAGGCGGAAGCCGTGTACGCGTTGGTCAGCACAACGATCGGCACGGTCTTGAACTCAGGGTCCAGGCCGACCAGCGGATCGGAGTCGAAGTTGCTCAAGCGGTAGTTGGCGAAGTTCGTCTTGTACGTGCGCTTGGCATCCGGTACCTGGCCGTTGGTCGAGACCACGGTCACGTCCGGCGGCAAGAACGCAGCCGACACGCCCACAGCGGCTTGCAGCACACCACCGCCGTTGTTGCGCAGATCCAGGATCAGGCCCTTGAGGTGGCCGTCCTGTTTTGCGAGGTCATTGAGCCGCTTGGCCAGGTCCGGCACGGTGCGTTCCTGGAAGCTCGTGATGCGCACCCAGGCGATACCGTTGTCCAGCATCTTGGCCTTGACCGACTGCACCTGGATTTCCGCGCGCGTAATCGTGAGCGGGAAGGTGCGCTCTTCCTTCTTGCGGTAGATGGTGAGCGTGACCTTCGTGCCCGGCGCGCCGCGCATACGCTTGACCGCTTGCTCCAGCGGCATGCCGCGCACGGGTTTGTCGTCGATGCGGGTGATCAGGTCGCCCGGCTGCACACCGGCGCGGAAGGCGGGGGTGTCTTCAATCGGGTTGATGACCTTGACCAGGCCTTCTTCCTGCGAGATCTCGATACCCAGGCCGGCGAAGCGGCCTTGCGTGCCTTCCTGCAGTTCCTGGAAGTCCTTCTTATCGAGGTAGGCCGAATGCGGGTCAAGGCTGGCGACCATGCCCTTGATGGCTTCGGTCAGCAGCTTGTCGTCGTCCACCGGCTCAACGTATTCGCGCTTGATCTGGCCAAAAATGTCGGCCATGAGCCTGAGCTTCTCCAGCGGAAGCGGCCCGACCGTTGCGTTCTGCGCGGTGGCGGAGAGCTGGAGCGTCGCCAGCACCCCGGTAACGAGGCCGATGGCGATCAAGCTGATGTTCTTGAGCGAAGTTCGCATGTGTCGAGCGTGGACGTGGGAACAGTAAATAAACATGACCCGGGACGGCTCGCGCACATCCCGGGCTACAGGCTTCGACAGTATAAAGGCGTTGGAGTGCCGCAGCGCCCGTTACGGTTTATTTCGACTTGCCTTGGCTGGCCACTGCCGCGAGCGACGCGGCAATCGCTTCCTGGTCGCCCAGGTAGTAATGGCGGATCGGTTTGAGGTTGGCGTCCAGCTCATACACAAGCGGCGTGCCATTGGGGATGTTCAGGCCGACGATGTCTGCGTCCGAAATGCCGTCGAGGTACTTCACCAGCGCGCGGATGCTGTTGCCATGCGCGGCGATCACCACGCGCTTGCCGCTCTTGATGGCCGGGGCGATCGACTCGTCCCACAGCGGCAGCACGCGTGCAACGGTGTCTTTCAGGCATTCGGTCAGGGGGACTTGTTCGCGCGGCAGGCCCGCATAGCGCGGGTTGCCGAAGGCGTCGCGTTCATCGCCGGCTTCCAGCGCGGGCGGCGGCGTGTCGTAGCTGCGGCGCCAGACCAGAACTTGCTCGTCGCCGAACTTGGCAGCCGTTTCGGCCTTGTTCAGGCCCGACAGCGCGCCGTAGTGACGCTCGTTCAGGCGCCATTCGTTGCGGGTCGGAATCCACATCAGGTCCATTTCATCCTGCACATGCCACAGCGTGCGGATCGCGCGCTTGAGCACCGAGGTGTAGGCCAGATCGAAGGTGAAGCCGGCTTCGCGCAGCAGGCGGCCGCCTTGGCGGGCTTGGGCGACGCCCGTATCGGTCAGGTCGACGTCGACCCAGCCGGTGAAGCGGTTTTCCAGATTCCACGTCGATTCGCCGTGGCGGATGAGGACGAGCTTGTACATGACTGCCATGATGAGAAGTGAGAAAACCCGCGCGGGGGCCGCCAGATGCGTCATATCGCGTCATCGTGCGACCGCCGAAACCGGCTATTTTATAATGCCGCGCGAATTGTGTACCCTCGTGGGCCCCCGAACCGTTCGGCTGATGTTTGCCCATTCGTTTGCCCATTAGGCCCGCCCGACCCATCCAGGAAACCGATACCGTGAAGTTCTTCGCCGATTACAACAACCTCGCACTGCTTGCTGTCGCCATCGTTTCTGGCCTGCTGCTGATCTGGGCGCCCATCCAGCGCCGCATCGCGGGTGGTGGTGGCGCCAAAGTGGGCGCTTCGGCGGCCACCCAGCTCATCAATCGCCGCAACGCTGTGGTGGTCGATGTGCGTGAAAGCGGTGAATACGCCGCCGGCCATCTGCCGCAAGCCAAGCACGCGCCGCTCGGCGAGCTCGAAGGCAAGGCCGCCGGTCTTGCAAAGAACAAAGAGACCCCCATCATCCTCGTATGCCAGACCGGCCAGCGCGCCGGGCGGGCGCAAGCAGTGTTGAAGCAGGCCGGTTACAGTGAGGTCTATTCGCTCGAGGGCGGATTGGCCGCCTGGCAGCAGGCCGGTCTTCCGGTCGTCAAATAAAGAAACGAGGTTTGAAGTATGGCGCACGTGGTCATGTACAGCACCGCCGTCTGCCCTTATTGCGTGGCAGCGGAACGACTCCTGAAGCAGCGCGGTGTCGAGCAGATCGAGAAGATCCTGATCGACCGCGAACCCGGCAAGCGCGAAGAGATGATGACGCGCACGAACCGCCGCACCGTGCCGCAGATCTACATCGACGATCGCCATATCGGCGGCTTCGATGATCTGTCCGCACTGGACCGCGACGGCGGGTTGGTACCGTTGCTGGCAGCCTGATCCGGCGACCTGCACGCCACACAAAACGCCCGGCTTTGACCGGGCGTTGCACTTTTAGGCGCGCTCCCATGGTGGGGCCCTTTGCGTCATGTACCATACGCGTCTTGCGCGCGAGGCGAGTCCCTCCGTGCACTGACCACACATCTATCTGAAGGCGAGTCATGAGCGACCAGCAACAGCAGCAACCGGGCCAGGATGGCCAGCCGTTCTTCAACATCCAGCGCGTCTACCTGAAGGATCTGTCGCTGGAACAGCCGAACTCGCCGCACATCTTCCTCGAGCAAGAGCAGCCGACGGTGGAAGTGCAGGTGGACGTGTCCGCTTCGCAACTGGCCGAGGGCGTGTTTGAAGTGGTGGTGATCGGCACGGTCACGACCAAGGTCAAGGAAAAAGTCGCCTTCCTGGTGGAAGCCAAGCAAGCCGGTATCTTCGACATCCGCAACGTGCCGGCCGAGCAAATGGACCCGCTGCTGGGCATCGCCTGCCCGACCATCGTGTACCCGTACCTGCGCTCGAACATTGCCGACACCATCGGCCGCGCCGGTTTCCAGCCGATCCACCTGGCCGAGATCAACTTCCAGGCTCTGTACGAGCAGCGCCTGGCCGCTGCCATGGAAGAAGCCCAAGCCGCCAGCGGCAACGCTGGTCTGGTGATGCCGGACGGCTCGAAGGCTACGCACTAAGTACGAGGCGCACTGCGCCAGAAGCCCGCGCCAGCCGCACGCTTGCGCGGGCTTTTTTTTGCCCGACCTTTCGCTCGACCTTTTGCCTGATCGATGTTGAATACGCGCATGCGAATTTCCGTTCTGGGTGCCGGCGCCTGGGGCACTGCCCTGGCCAGCCATGCCGCGCAATCACACGACGTCGTGCTGTGGGGGCGTGACGCCGGCCTCGTTGCACAGATGGCTGCCACGCACGGCAACGCGCCGTACTTGCCGGGCATCGCACTGCGGACGTCGCTGCATTTCTCTGCCGACCTGCAGGCTGCGCTCGACCACGCGGCCGGTGACGACGGCCTGGCCGTCATCGCTTCGCCCGTCGCCGGGTTGGCTGACCTCGCCCGCGCGGTTGCCGCGCACAGCGGTGTGCGCAACGCCATCTGGCTGTGCAAGGGATTCGACCCCGAGACCAGCGCATTGCCGCACGCCATCGTCGCCGACGTACTGAAGCAGAGCGGTCGCACCGACCTGGCGGTCGGCGTGCTCTCGGGCCCGAGCTTCGCCAAGGAAGTCGCGCAGGGTTTGCCGTGCGCCATGACGGTCGCGTCGACCAGCGAGGCGCTATGCAAGCTCACGCAGCGCGGCTTCCACCATCACGCAATGCGTGTGTATGCGAGCGACGACCTCGTCGGCGTGGAAGTGGGCGGCGCGGTCAAGAACGTGCTGGCCATTGCGACGGGCGCGGCAGATGGCCTGGGCCTGGGCCTGAACGCGCGTGCCGCTCTGGTGACGCGCGGGCTGGCCGAGATGACGCGACTGGGGTTGGCGCTCGGCGGCCGGCCGGAAACATTCATGGGGCTGACCGGCATGGGTGATCTGCTGCTGACCGCCACGGGCGATCTGTCACGCAATCGCACGGTTGGCATGCAACTCGCGCAGGGCCGTACGCTCGACGACATCCTGCACAGCCTCGGTCACGTTGCCGAAGGCGTACGCTGCGCGCGGGCCGTGGCCGCACTGGCGCGCGCCAAGGGCGTCGACATGCCCATTACGTTCACCGTCTGCGAAGTCTTGTTCGACGGGCTGGCGCCCGCGCGCGCGGTTGAACGTCTGCTGCAGCGTGACGCCAAGTCGGAGTCGGCGCGCTAGGTCAGGCGCCGCCCGCGAACCCGTTCTGCCGCCACGCCTCGAACACGACCACCGCCACGGTGTTCGACAGATTCAGGCTGCGATTGTTGGGCCGCATCGGCAGGCGGATGCGCTGCGAGGTGGGAAACCATGCGCGCCGTTCTTCCGACAATCCACGCGTTTCCGAACCGAATACAAACCAGTCGCCCGGCTGGAACGCCATGCTGGCAAACGGCGTCGAGCCGTGAGTGGTGAGCGCAAACATGCGCGTGGGATCGGGCTGCGCATCGCGCAGGAAGGCGTCCCAGTCGGCATGCACACGCATCGTTGCGTACTCGTGATAGTCGAGTCCCGCGCGGCGCATGCGCGCGTCTTCGAGTGGAAAACCCAACGGCTCAATCAGATGCAACTGTGCGCCCGTGTTGGCGCACAGGCGGATCACATTGCCCGTATTGGGCGGAATTTCGGGCTCGACGAGGACGACGTTGAACATGATCGGGAAGCAGGGAGCGTTTCGGCGGCGAGCTTATCCACATTGGGAAGGGTTGTCACCCCGCCACAGCTTCGCCGACAGGGCGCGACAGAATGTCGCACAAGCACGCGATCAGGGCGTGCGCAAGGCGACAACGTTGGTCACGCGTGCCACACCCGCACGTTTGAGTTGCGTGGCGATTTCGCCGAGGGTGGTGCCGGTGGTCATCACATCGTCGATGACACCGATGTGACGCCCGGCGATGCATGCGGGGTCGGCAACCTCGAACGCACCGTGCAGGTTGGCCAGCCGCTCGGCGCGGTCCAGCGTGGCTTGGGCCGGATTGTCGCGTACGCGGCGCAGGGCGTTTGCATGGGCGGAAATACGCAATTGGCGCCCCAGCCGGCGGGCAATCTCCCACGCCTGGTTGTAACCGCGCGAGCGCAGGCGCGCGGGCGACAGCGGCACCGGTAGCAGCAGGTCCGGCAATTCACCCGGCGCGGCAACGAGCGCATCGCCCAGACGGTCGGCCAACCAGGCCGCCAGCGGCAGTTGCGCCCGAAATTTCAATCCGGTGACCAGGTGATCGAGCGGCCAGCCGTAGTCCGCAATGACGACGGTCGCGTCAAAGTCGGGTGCCCCGGCCAGGCAGGTCCGGCAATGCCGGGCGGCATGCCTCGCCTCCAGCGCAATGGCGCACTGGATGCAGCGCCGCTGGTACAGCAATGGAGCCAGATCGCTCATGCAACCGCCGCACACCAACTCGCGTTGAACCGCGCCACATAGCGCGCACGCGCAAGGCAGCAGGTGACGCAGACTGGCTTGAAACCATACAGATAACGCGTGTTTGCGCATGTAAAAAGCCGCTATCCCAGCCGATTTTCGGCCGCTGCGCTATCGGACGGCGCCTCAAACAGCCGGCCGGTATACTTGGCAGCCGCCGTTTCCCGCCCCGTTTTCTTTCTCGATGTCCGATCCCGCTCTCGCCCGTCCTGCCGCCTTGCGGCGCGCCTTTGATCGTCGCGCCGCGCGCTTCGCCGACGTAGATTTTCTGCTGCGCGAGGTGGGCAGCCGCATGCAGGATCGGCTGTCCTACATCAAGGCCACCCCTGCGCGTGCGCTCGACCTGGGCTGCGGCCTGGGGCAAGGCCTGGCGGTGCTGCGCGCGCAATATCCGGACGCGCAGATCTGCGGGGTGGACTGGTCGTCCGCCATGCTCGCGCGCGCGCAGAAGCTCGACCCGCAGCGCACGGATGCCGGCTGGCTCGGCCGGCTGCTGAAGAAGCGGCCCGTCTTCGATTTCGCCCAAGCCGATTTCCGCGCGCTGCCGTTTGCCGGCGCGTCGTTTGATTTGCTGTGGTCGAACCTGGCGCTGCACTGGGACCCGGCGCCGCACGCGATCTTCCCGGAATGGCACCGCATCACTTCAGAAGGCGGCCTGCTGATGTTCAGCCTGTTTGGCCCCGACACCCTGCGCGAGCTGCGCAGCGCCCTGGCCGGCATCGACGCGGGCGTCCACACGCTGCGCTTTGTCGACATGCATGACATTGGCGACATGCTGGTGCACAGCCGCTGGTCTACGCCTGTCATGGATATGGAGCAACTCACGATCACGTACGAAACGCCGCAGGCCCTGCTGGCAGACGTGCACCTGCTTGGCGGCATGGCCGGCCTGACCGATGAGGACGGCCGCAGCCTGGCCGGCGCAGGCCTGCATACGCCACGCTGGCGTCAGCGGCTGTTCGATGCGCTCGACGCGCAACGCAATCCCGACGGTCTGATTCCGCTCACATTCGAAGTCGTTTACGGCCATGCCTGGAAGCTGGCGCCGACCCAGCGGCAAGCGCTGGACGAGCAGGGAAGGGCGATGATTCCAATCGATCAGATCGGCCGCAAGCCGCGCTCCTGATGCGCTTTTGGATGAGGAAACGGCATTGCTGCCCCTTGTCAAGCCGGGACTTGCATAAAGGCGCTTTACCTTGTTTGGGGTCAATTAGAACCATATACTGTGCCGGTTTGTCGCAGCAGTCCCCCTAAGGCCTATCCCGTTATTGCCACGGGCGAACCGATCGGGTATGCATCCGAGGCAGGAGTGGTTCAATGCACGACATTGCAAATGTGTGCGTTGATACTGCGCTCCAGCCAGCACGCGGCGCCTCCACTATCCCGGAATCGCCGCGGAAGAACTGGCTCATGAAGCGAAACTGCTCGCTTTCACCTCGCCAGGTCGGCTGGTTCACCCTCTCGGTTGTCATTCCCCCGTTCGCGATCGCTACGTTCTTTGCATGGCAAGGTGTGTGGTTAGTGTTGCCTTTCGCGGGGCTGGAGGTCGCGATTCTCGGTTGGGCATTGCTGTACTATGCCCGCCACGCCTCCGATTACGAGCATGTCTGGCTGGATGAAGACGCGCTGGTCATCGAACAGGCCTTCGCGAGCCGATGGGTCCGCCATGTGTCAACCCGCACTGGGTACGGGTGGAGCTGGAGGAACCGCTGCGAGAGCAGGTCGCGCTGTGTTCGAGCGGGCCGCCGTTTTCAAAATCGGTGCGAGTAGGACGATTGCTCGACCCTGCTGGCCGGCGGCGTTTCGCAGACGAGCTTTCCCGGTGTTTGGGACTTGGGTCGCCACCCCACGTTCCGTGAGCCTCGCGCCGGGGCAGAGTGGAATCTGTAAATTGTGGGACAACGAAAAATGAAAATGTTGAATAAGACATTGGCAAGTTTGCTGGCGGCAGGCTCTCTCCTCGCCCTCAGTCAAACGGCTCTGGCACTGGAAGACATGCCGGGCGGCCCCGCAGTGCGGCAGCTCAATCTCGCGCCCCCGGTCACCAAGATCGCCGCCGAGATTCATTGGTTGCACTGGATGATGCTGATCATCTGCATCGTGATCTTCATCGGTGTGTTCGGGGTGATGTTCTACTCCATTTTCAAGCACCGTAAGTCGGTGGGTCACAAGCCTGCGACGTTCCACGAAAGCACCACGGTTGAAATCATCTGGACCATCGTGCCGTTCCTGATCGTGATCGGGATGGCGCTGCCGGCCACGCGCGCCGTGGTCGCGATGAAGGACACCACCAATTCCGACCTCACCATCAAGGCCACCGGTTATCAGTGGAAGTGGGGTTACGACTATCTGAAGGGCGAAGGCGAGGGCATTTCGTTCCTCTCCACGCTCACGACCCCACGCGACCAGATCAACAATCAGGCGCCCAAGTCCAATACGTACCTGATCGAGGTCGACAACGAACTGGTCGTGCCGGTCAACCGCAAGGTGCGCATCGTCACGACCGCCAACGACGTGATCCACTCGTGGATGATCCCGGCGTTCGGCGTGAAGCAGGATGCAATTCCGGGCTTCGTGCGCGACGCGTGGTTCAAGGCCGAGAAGGTCGGCGTGTATCGCGGCCAGTGCGCAGAGCTGTGCGGCAAGGAACATGCCTTCATGCCGATCGTCGTGCGCGTGGTTTCGCAAGACGACTACACCAAGTGGGTCGATGGCAAGAAGAAGGAAATCGCCGCCAAGGCCGATGACCCGAACAAGACCTACACGCTGGACGAACTCAAGTCGCGCGGCGAGAAGGTCTACGCCGCCAACTGCGCGGTCTGCCACCAGCCGAATGGCAAGGGCGGCGGCGCGTTCCCGGCGCTCGACGGCTCGAAGATCGCCAACGGCCCGCTGGCTGATCACGTGAACATCGTGCTGCACGGCAAGGCTGCGATGCCGCCCTGGGCTTCGGCGCTCAACGATGTGGAGATCGCCTCCGTCATCACCTACGAGCGGAACAACTGGGGCAACCATACCGGTGACCTGCTGCAGCCCACCCAGGTGAAGGATGCGCGCGGCGGCAAGATGCCTGAAGGCGGCGGCGCCAAGACCGCTGCAACCGAATCCGCCGGCAAGGTGGCGTCCCAACAAGCGAATGCGGCCCAAGACCGCAACGCTGGCTGATTGATCGTCTGCCGATCATCCGCGTAAGGAACCGAATCCAAGGAGTTCTTTGATGAGCACCGCTGTTACGCACCCGCAAGATCACGCGCACGGTCATGGAGACGACCACGCGCATGACCATCCGCACGGCTGGCGCCGCTGGCTGTTTGCGACCAACCACAAGGACATCGGCACGCTGTATCTGCTGTTCTCCTTCACGATGCTGCTCTCGGGCGGCACGCTGGCCCTGCTGATTCGCCTTGAGCTGTTCCAGCCGGGGCTGCAGTTCTTCCATCCGGAGCTGTTCAACCAGTTCACCACGCTGCACGGCCTGATCATGGTGTTCGGCGCGATCATGCCGGCCTTCGTGGGCTTCGCAAACTGGATGATCCCGCTGCAGGTGGGCGCGTCGGACATGGCGTTCGCGCGGATGAACAACTTCAGCTTCTGGCTGCTGCCGCCCGCGGCACTGTTGCTGGTGGGCTCGTTCTTCGCCCCGGGCGGCGCCACCGCTGCCGGCTGGACGCTCTATGCGCCGCTGTCGGTGCAGATGGGTCCGGGCATGGATATGGCGATCTTCGCGGTGCACATCATGGGTGCCTCGTCGATCATGGGCGCGATCAACATCATCGTGACCATCCTGAACATGCGCGCCCCCGGCATGACGCTGATGAAGATGCCGATGTTCTGCTGGACGTGGCTGATTACGGCGTACCTGCTGATCGCCGTGATGCCGGTGCTGGCAGGCGCGATCACCATGGTGCTGACCGACCGCCACTTCGGTACGAGCTTCTTCTCTGCCGCCGGCGGTGGTGACCCGGTGATGTACCAGCACATCTTCTGGTTCTTCGGGCACCCCGAGGTGTACATCATGATCTTGCCGGCGTTCGGCATCGTCAGCCAGATCGTGCCGGCCTTCGCGCGCAAGCCGTTGTTTGGCTACAGCTCGATGGTGTACGCCACGGCGTCGATCGCCATCCTGTCGTTCATCGTGTGGGCGCACCACATGTTCACGACCGGCATGCCCGTCACCGGCCAGCTGTTCTTCATGTACGCGACGATGCTGATCGCGGTGCCGACCGGCGTGAAGATCTTCAACTGGGTGGCCACGATGTGGCGCGGCTCGATGACGTTCGAGACGCCAATGCTGTTTGCGATCGGCTTCATCTTCGTGTTCACGGTGGGCGGCTTCACGGGCCTGATCCTGGCCGTGGCCCCGATCGACATCCAGTTGCAGGACACCTACTACGTGGTGGCGCACTTCCACTACGTGCTGGTGGCCGGCTCGCTGTTCGCGCTGTTTGCGGGCTTCTACTACTGGGGTCCGAAGTGGTCGGGCTACATGTACAGCGAGACGCGCGGCAAGATCCATTTCTGGGGTTCGATGATCACCTTCAACCTCACGTTCTTCCCGATGCACTTTCTGGGCCTGGCCGGCATGCCGCGCCGCTATGCAGACTACCCGCAGCAGTTCGCTGACTTCAACGCGGTTGCGTCGATCGGTGCACTGGGCTTTGGCCTGATGCAGGTGTATTTCTTCTTCTTCGTGGTGCTGCCGTCGTACCGCGGCGGCGAGAAGGCCGCCGACAAGCCGTGGGAGGGCGCGGAAGGCCTGGAGTGGACCGTGCCGTCGCCGGCGCCGTTCCACACCTTTGAAGAACCGCCGCACGTGAAGTAATTCAGATGCGCGAGGTCGGTCAGTTCCGGCCTCGCGATCCTCCGGACAACGATGTCGAATCCAGAAAAAAGCCCAACGCCCGAGCAACGCGCTGCCAACCGCCGCCTGGGGCTGATCCTCGGCACGATCGCGTTGGTTTTCTTTCTGGGTGTGATTTTCAAGCGCGTGGTGTTCGGCGGCTAGCCTGGCATGCAGCGCACTGATCGCTGAACCGAGACGCAAGACCTTTATGAGCCAGACGCCGGTCCAGCCGGACCCGATCCAAGACCGCAGCGACGAGAAAGCCATGGAACGCGGCCTGAACCGCTCCATGCTTGGCAAGCTGGCCGTGGTGGTCGTGATGATGTTCGGCTTTGGCTACGCGATGGTCCCGCTGTACAAGAAAATCTGCGAGATCACGAACATCAACGTGCTGAACACGCGTGACGAGGATGGCGGCGCGCTGCGCAACTCGCAGGTCGACAAGACACGCACGATCACGGTGGAATTCGATTCGAACAGCCAGGGCCCGTTTCGCTTCCGCCCGGTCAAGAACAGCATGGATGTGCACCCCGGCGAGATCAGCCAGATCGTCTACGAGGTGGTGAACAAGGAAGGGCGCACGGTAGAGGCGCAGGCCATTCCCAGTTACGCGCCCAAGCAGGCAACCGAGTTCTTCAAGAAGATCGAGTGTTTCTGCTTCAAGCAGCAGACGCTGAAGGCCAATGAATCACGCGAGATGCCGGTGGTGTTTGTGATTGATCCGGATCTTCCCAAGGACGTGAAGACGATCACCTTGTCCTACACTTTCTTTGAAATCCACGCGCCGTCGGCCATTGCGCCGACGATGCCGGGCAAGGGGACGTGAGGACATGGACGAACTGAAGGAAGCGACCAAGCGACGCGCATCATTCGCACAGACGATGAAGGCCGTGTTCTGGTCCTTCTTCGGGGTGCGCAAGGGCCGTGATCATGACCGTGACATGGCGCAGCTCAATCCTGTGCACGTGGTCATCGCGGGCATTCTGGCGGCGGTGCTGTTCATCATTGTGCTGTTGCTG
>Ga0070659_100002347_pt1 | contig 13452 bp, 13 predicted proteins | sample KBSC23metaG_FD_64666 | JGI IMG/M metagenome (GOLD analysis project Ga0070659, IMG submission 64666) | Corn rhizosphere microbial communities from Kellogg Biological Station, Michigan, USA - KBS C2-3 metaG | ecosystem: Host-associated > Plants > Roots > Rhizosphere > Soil ...
GTAAATTAGTTCAATTCGCCTGCCTGATCAGCCAGCTTCTGTAATTTTGTATCTGTCTCTTCCGGATACTTTACCATTTTCTTATAATCTACTTGTTGTCCCATCGCCACAATTTTTAATAACGGAATTCTGTCGGGAATTCTAAAAATGCATTTAAAGTTATCATAGTGGGGCCAAAGCATTCCCGGAGAATGCTTAAAACCCCGTTTGTCGCGCAAACGGCAAGCGAATTGGGCCACTGCCCAATTCCCGCTTGCTCCAATTTTCTTTGAAAAATTGGACAGTATATCCGCTCACTTTTTTCACTTATCATACTATCGTTATACTTAAAAATCTTAGCAAAACACTTTCTTTAGAGCTTGCATATCTTCGCTGATTTTATGATCCATCACCTTAGCGTAAATCTGCGTGGTCTTAATGCTGGTGTGCCCCATCATCTTGGCTACGCTTTCTATTGGAACACCATTATTAAGCGTTACTGTTGTGGCAAATGTATGCCGGGCGATGTGAAAGGTAATCAGCTTCTTTATTCCGCATATATCGGCTATCTCTTTCAGGTAGGCATTCATTTTCTGATTGCTCATTACCGGTAACAACCTATCCTCAATTATACATTGCGGATGATCTTCATACTGCTTCATAATATTGGAAGCCGTAGGAAGGATTGGAATGCGTGAAAGCGTATCGGTTTTTTGCCTGTTTGTGTATATCCAGTGCTCACCGTCTATGCCTCGTACTACTTCCGACCGCTTCAATTTCCGAACATCCACGTAAGCCAGTCCAGTGTAGCAACTAAAAAGGAAAATATCTTTTACCAACTGTAGTCGTTCTACCGGCATTTCCTTTTCAACAATTGCTGTCAATTCCTCCCTGTTCAAAGCGGCGCGATGAACTTTTTGTGTTTTAGGCTTGTAGTTGATGTAAGGGTCTATAGTAAGCCACCCATTGCCTAAACAGATGCGAACGACCTTGCCCAAGTTCTTAATATACTTAATGGCCGAATTGTTCGCGCACTTGCGTACACTGCGCAGGTAGTATTCGAAATCATTTAAGAAAGTGAAATTGATTTTCGTGATTGGAATATCCGACACGTTATACTGCCATTGCATAAAGTCCTTTACATGCATCAGGCAGGTTTCATAACGCTGCAAGGTACTTTTCTCAAACTCCTGCCCAACCAAACTTTTCATTTTCTGATTATGATCCTCGAATACCGCCACAAGTGTGCGAGCTTTTTCAACTTTGCCAATAAAACGGTTCTTCAACGTCTCAGCAGTAACATCGTCGTTGTTCATTGTCATCAGGTGATGAAGTTCCTGGGCTTTGGCTTCCATTCTGTCAAGGAAAGCATTAAGTGTTCTAATCGCCTCCTTAGTGCCGTTGGCACGACAGCTTTGCACATTCCATTTTGCCGGATCTATGGATTTACCGGTTGAGATTTCCGCACGCTGGCCTTCAACGGTAAATCTTAAATAGATCATTACTGGCCCGCTTTTATAAGTTGGCCGCTTTTTGGGATAGAACAACAGATTAACTTGTGTTCTCATTACAAATGATTTTAAGTGAAACAAAATTGTTTATTTCATCACTTGCAGTCAAGATGTTCAATGATTGAACATGCTGTATAACAATTAGTTACGGCGTTTTTGGTGAGCATTAGAGATTCTCAAATATGCTCACCATAACGCTCACCTTTTTGATGGTGAAAATTAGATATTTTACCACATTTCCGAAAACAAAAAAGCCTGTAAATATTTAATTTACAGGCTTTTAGTTGTTTTTGACTTTCGTCTTAGCGGAATGGACGGGACTCGAACCTATGCCGTAATCCTTTAAATTCCAATATTTTACAACCTCAAAAACCAGTTAGTCACCGATAGGTCACCGAATAATTTGAGTAATTTTGAGTTGTTTTAAAGAACTAATACAATGCGAATTTAAAAATTACTCTGCAAAAATGCAATGTGTTTACAAACCGTAAAATCCTAAGTTTTTTTGCAGACACTTATTTAGATAACTGATAATAAATAGTTATCTTTTGTTGGAAACGATTAATTGTTTCAGTGTCTAAATACTGGATATCATGCCTTAAAATATTGGTCAACTGGCAAATAGGCGGTAATTTGGGTGAATTGTTTGCCTATTCCTTGTTAAATTCTTAATAAGTAACAATATTTATAAATTATTATTTTAACCGGTCAACCGGCTGTTATCACAATGGACTTAGACGCAAGTGTCAGAAATTATAAAGACAGGTTAAGGATTCTGCTGATCCTTTACTTTTTTGGTGAACCGATCGCCGATGCTGACAGGCCGAATGCAGTCCGCATCTTCCGGACAGAGACCCGCATTCAAAAGATCGATTTCCTGATCCGTAATCCGGATTATCTGGCCTATGAACTCTTGCTGATCGCGAAAACAGATCCTGCCCTGCGGCCCGCTATCCAATCTATCGTCCTGGAAATTTTTAATAACCAGGAGCCGATGTTTCGGCGGATGGAAATGGAGCGATTCTTTTTCGGCGCTTACGAGGATATCGATGACGTGATCAGTTTTCTGAAAAGCATCGGTTTTATTGAATTTTCCAGCAAGAAAAGCAGCGACTTCAAAACCATCGGCAAGCAATATTTCATCACCCGAATGGCCGAACAAAAAATATTGAACCAACTTCAGCAGTTGCCAAAGCTGCAATGGTATGCCGACCGGTGCCGGCTGATCCACCAGTACTTTGGCGATCTGTCCGGCACCCAGCTCAAAGTCGCGCAATACCAGATCGATGAGTACCGGAACACCTCCTATAATAAATTCATCGGTACCATTGAAGAAATGACCAGAACCGAATTCCTGAACCTATACGCAGCAGAATTATGATATTTGACTTTGATGACTTCGTAGAAAAGCTTCACAGCAGCGACCCTGATAAATTGCCGCTGAGTGAACTGAAACAACTCCTAAACCTGGGCGATGATTATACCCGGGATACCCCGATATCGACCGGCAAGCGGCTGGTGCTTGACCGGATCTCTTTTTGGGGGAAGAAGTCCGGGAGCGAAGGGCAACCTTACAATGACGAGCCCATTGCCTTCACCCAAAAAATCGAAACGGGTGTCAATATCTGGATAGCTGACAATTTCAAAGGAAAGTCCAGTATATTCAAAATCATCAAATTCGCCTTAACGGGCAGGAACAGGATCAAGCCAAACATTAAAAAATGGATACATCATATCCTATTGAGTTTCTCGATCAATGATCGAAGCTATACGATTTATTTAGATACCGAAAAGTCGTTAAAGGCCACGCTATTCAACGGCGTGCTGGAGGACATCAGCCAGGTAGGCCTCCGCACAGAAGATGCCGTATTTACCGCTACCAGTGAAGCGAAATATGAGAAACTGATCGAAGATTTCTTTTTCAACCAGTTTTCCTATTATTCCTTAAAATGGACCCAAAAAGCCTCGCAAAAAGATAAGGATGAGCTGGTGGAAGCTGGCGCCAGCTGGGTGACCTATTTCGAATCGATCTTTTTAGAATCGCGCGACAGCGCTAGCCTGATGTTCGGCGCACAAAGCAAAAAGATCTTCCAGATGCTGTTAGGGCTGGAGTTTACTTACCCGATCAACCGTCTCAGCGTTGAAAAGGAAAAGTTGCAATATGAGAAGGCCCGGCAGGCTTCGCTCAGCGAAGCTCAGATCAGTAAGCGGAAAAAAGACCAGGTACAGCTGCAAACGCGGCTGAAGGAAATCGATGAGGAGATCAAACAATTGACAATGAATGACTCACCGGTTGACACTAACCAGCTGATCGCGGAATATGAGATGCTCATTAAGGACATCCAGGATCACAATCGGGAGCTGCTGGCAATGGAAGCACGGGTGAGGACCGCGAAATCGACGCTGGCAGAAGTAGAGGGCAAACGGGAGTCACGGCTGAGCGAGATCCACCGGCTCAACCGGGAGATCCAAAAGACAGATAAACGCATTGCTGATTTGGAGGAATTTACACAGATCGGTATCTTTTTCTCTAACCTGGATATCAAACAGTGCCCCAGCTGCGACCATACGGTTACCGAGAAGAAAAAAGCGGCTGCGGCGCATAGTCACACCTGTTCGTTATGTAACGATCCGATCACTGATGAAGATATTGTCGATAAAGAAGAATATGATCAGAAGATCAGCAATCTGAGCGTTTATAAAGCAAACCTGGTTAAAGACCTAACTCGGCTGAACCAAGACAAAGCCGATGCGCATTATGAAGCAGCATATAACGAGGTCATAAAGGCGGAGCAGGAAAAATCAGGTCTGAGATCGGTTGAAACGCTTAATGAAAGGCTTCGCCAGGTGAACTCGGAATTGGAAACCGAGCGTTCGCGTCCGAAACCAAATCAATCCAGGCAAAATGAGCTGATCGCGGAAAAAGCAGTGGTTACCTATCGTCTGGGTCAGGATTCTCCCGATCAGGCAGAAGCCACGGACGATATCGATGTAAAGATCGGTTTTCTGACCGCGGCGGTTGAGGCTTTAAATACGCAGCGGTTCCAGTTAAGCGGCAAAGTGCTCAAACGGCTCGCCGAGCTAATGCTCCAGGAGATACAGCAATTGGGGCTGACTTCCATCACGCAAGTGATGATTACCCAGAGCTTCGACGTCAAATACCAGCAGGATGGAGAGCTAATAGCTTTTGACGACATCGCGGAAGGTGAGCAGCTCCGGGCGAAGATCGCGTTTTACCTAAGCCTGATACAACTGGATATTGAATACAACTTCGGCAGGCATACCCGGTTTCTGATCATTGACAGCCCGGCAAAGGAGGAAGCCGACCTGACCTATATGGAAGGATTATCGGCCGTATTACAGGCCATCGACGAGCGGTTCGGTGACCGCTTGCAGATCCTGATAGGCACCGCGGAACGGACGTTGACGGACATCGTAACCAATCAGTATGTGACGCCGGCCGATGCATTCGTATTTTAATGGCAAGGTCCAACTTGATACTGGAATTTAACAAACGGTCGCTGCAAGAAAAAATTGAATTTTTCGAGCAACACGGCGAAGCCTTGCTCTCACATACCGACGGGCTCGCTTTATACCAGTTCCTGAAAACTGTGGTGTCTGACCCTGATGCAAACTCCTTTGTCAGAAAAAAAGGCCTGGAATTGTTTGTCAACGCTTTGCTGATCAAAAAGATAAAAGTGAGGCAGGCCCTGACGTTACTGATCGACGATTGGCAGGAAGATGAACTATTTCTGGAACTGGAAAGGATCAAAGCACTTTATCTTGTTTACGACCAGGATCCTAATGCGGTGACGGCGATACTGCAATTCGCACAAAGTAGTGAAGAGGCAGATCTTGCTGCCGAAGCCTGCTACCGTCTGGGCCTGATCGGTTTCCAAAATGCACTGACGCAACCAGGTCCCGAGAACGTCCTGGCAGCGCTCTATATAAGCAAAGACCTTTTCGGACAGGCCGCGGTGTTGATCGAAAACCGGTCCGATGCGCAGGTCCTGTCTATCGTGTGTGAGACCATCGTGGAATTGATCAACGGTAATTTTAAGGCAGCAAAAAGATGGGTGGCTAAGATCGCAAGACAATTGTTCCAGCTTGTGGCTTTTACTTTTGGTCCCGAAAGATCGAGTGTCTACTTGGGCTTTTACCGGACCCTGGTCAGCGTCGTCGCTGTCGCCACTGAAAACCCGGCCGAGTGGCTGGACTTCCGCAACGACCTGCGGCGCGTGTCGTATTACTTTTCATTGATCCAAAACGAAAAGCTGAACAACCGCCTGTTCGCGTCCGTCTCACAGGATACGTTCGCGGCGTTTCTATCCCAACAATTACTAGATCCTTTTTTTGCCCTGAACTACCGTGCCGAGAAAGCGAAGATCGAACTGCTCATGATGGAGACTGGCGGTGCTTCGGACGATTACCAATTCATGTCCCATTTAAAAGGACTGCTGGAGCAGGAGAGCGCGCAGGTGAAGCTGCAATCGGCGACGATCGCCCAATCGCTGAGCAGGATCTTCCGCCACCGGACGCCTGAAAGCATCGATAAAGCGGTCAAAGGTATCGCCGACCCGGGCCATGTACCTGATGTCCTGAAAGCCTACGAATTGCTGGCCATGCCATCAATCGAACGTTTTACAGATAAACTGGTTTATGCCTGCGTTATGCTGCAGGGTAACCGCAAATTCTGGGGAAACTGCCCGGAAGATGACCGGAATACGTTTGTCGCCAGCTTGCTGGAGGCCGCAGACTACCAGGTGAAAGACCAGACGCGCTGGAGCGTATCCCATGGCGGCAAGGCCGCCGGTGAAATCGATATCCAGGTAAAGGAGCTTAACGGCTTACCCTTCACAATTATCGAAGCGTTGAACCTGGCTTCCTTGCAGACCGATTACCTGGTACTTCACCTAAACAAGCTATTTAATTACGATGCGAACGGTCTGCGCTATAATTTCATCCTGGTTTACTTCGAAGGCAAAAAGTACGATACCTTTTGGAAAAACTATTATCAGTTCATTGCGCAGCACCAATATCCCTACGCCGTGACGAAGGCGGAGAACCTGTCGCTTGATCTGGCGGATATCCGGCTAGCGAAAACGGTACATTCGAGGAACGGAACCGAGGTCATCCTCTTTCATTTGGTGATCGATCTCAATAAGGTTTAAGCTGTTCACCGATAAATTTTAAGTGTGCAAATACACTGCGTAGTTATTGGATTATTGTGCGGCACATTATGAAATACAAACACATGGATCAGCAGACCAAACTTATTTATGATACGGTATACGGCAATGCCGTTCTATTTTTAAAACGAGCGATCAAAGAGCTGATTGCCACCCCTGGCGAGTATCTGCCGCCGGAGCAGGCAGTGGTGGCTTGCGTGTTCATTCAGATGGCGATCGAATTGGGGCTTAAGGCTTACCTGATCAAGAACAAGTCGCTGAGTAGTATCCTGACCAATAAACACCAGGGTCAGACTTTGCAGGACATCTTTACAGCCTTTGAAAAAGGCGATCTCAAAACCAAGCGTTTTGAGGACCTGAAAAACATGATCATCGCGGATGGTGAGCTATTCGACGATGTCGGCATTGGTTTCATTAATGACTTCCAGCGAAAACGAAACCAAGCCGTGCATTTTCACCTGAGACTGGAGAACGGGGATCTTTTTGACCTGAAGTATGATCTGGTTTATATGCTGGTCCATGTCATTATCCCTACTTTAACGGAGATCAACCTGGACTTTGAATCGCCGTCGGAATTTTACGCGAACCACCTGGACAAGAAAGATTATAAGACCCTGATCAAATTCCGCCCCTATGTGATGGAAATGGAAAAAGTAGCAGCAGAACATGCCCGCTTGGTGTATCGCTGTATCGAATGTGAGGAAAAGGCTTATAGTGTCGATAATGAAATGTGCTATTGCTGTAACCTGCAGTACGCGGATTTCGGCGAGTATGTTAACTGCCCAATTTGCAGGGCGCCGAGAAGCGTGATCTTTGATCACAATAATATCGCGATCAACGATCATGTGATGAACGGGCTTTGCCTGAACTGCGGCGCACGGCCCTCTGTTTTCAAGTGCCCTGATTGTGATGTAGCGACGGCATTTTACGGTATCGACGAACTCGATGGCACTTGCTATGCCCAAAAATGCGAGCTACAAACTTAGTTGGTCTCTAATTCCGAGGACCAGGTTGATTATAAAACATGTACAAAACAGACCAATAACATACTGGACAAGGAAGTTGCTTGCTGCACAAAGTCGACTATGCCGCTCAGTTCATAGTTGGTGATACGGCAAATGTGAACCGGTGACAGCGTAGAGTTTATTTCGCGCGTTCCGCTTTTACTGATTGCTCCAATATGATATTAGTCATACCGTGAACTATATCCTTGACGTTGTATATTGAGCTTACATTTAACAAAGGATAACTGAACATTATCAGTCTGTTTTGATAAGTCAATTAAAGTTACCAATCACCTACCTGAATTCCTACCTTGGTCTCTACAACGGCCCGGAGAAATTTCAAATTACACAATAGATCAAAATCAATAAATTATTATTGTTAGGGTGTGGGAATGTGGTAAACTCGATAGAGTTTTCCATATTTCCACACCTATTTGTGTGCAGGGAGAGCAAACTGCTACGACCAGCTGGAATTGCTGTTTGCGCGGGTAGCGAGGCTGGTGACGTAAGCATGGAGGCACCTGCCGCAGCGCGGCCTAATTGCCATCTTTCACAAACTCGTCATAAATAGCCTGTGCAGTACCTAAAAACAACTCGACCTTCGGCAATAATAGTTTAACCGTTTCTTCATCTGCAACGAAACTTCCCCGGTACCTTGCTTCAGAATATGATACCTGTAGCAAGTTGAAAACCTGTGAACCCTCTGTTGTATTTAATTCAAAAACATTTTTCAACTCCTCAGTAAACAATAAGGTCATCCTGATCATACGGGACAAGTTGTGTGCGGAGAACCGGTAACCGGTCACAGCTTTGATAATAGCGATCAGCGTACTTTCAGCAGCCTGATGGAGCATAAAGGCACCTAAGGTGTAATTGACGTTGCCAATATAGTATTTCGCTCCTTTTAAAAACTCTTTTCCCTGTGATCCCCACCTGTCCCAATCGACCATTGATTTTTCGACAAAGGTTTCGTGTGCCAAAAGTTGAAAAGCGGGCTGTGAAAATTCCGGCACCCGGTAAACATTTAATCCTTTGCTGAGGGTATTGTTCCAAAAACGACTGCCCGAAGGGATGGCTTGTTCGGCAACTGAGACCTTGTGCACGATCGTGATGACTGAAACCAATGGCCTGCAAAGGTCTTCTATTCGGTTACCGACTTCATGTTCGGCTACTCTTTCGCTATCATCCAACAAAATTACCAGGTAATAAGTAAAGGGACTAGGGTGGGTACCTAGTAAGGTGATGGATCGGACACCGGTAATTTTTTTGGTGATTAGGTCAACGACTTCGTCTAAACCCAGTTTTGCTGCTGCTGAGGGGTTGGGTGTAATGTCTTTGATCGGTTCTTTTAAAATGACCGTTTCAATTTCTTCTACGGCTGCAGGCAAGCACTTTTGTGGCTTAGCAACCGCTTTCGTTCTGAAATGGATAAGCCAAGCGGCATCGTATAATTTCAGCAGGTTCTCATAAACAGGGATAAACTCATGCGCCCTGATCTCTTCTTCATTCGTTTTAATACTCAATGCAAAGGTCAGCCATTCCCCCAAATGATCTCGGTACGCGGGCAGGCTGTAATGTTTGAATACCCGTTTGATGGCTTTGTAAGGGTTCAATAACTCTTTATAGGAGAGGTTTGCAGGTTGTTCCTCCCAGCCCACTTTTTCTTCTTCTAATGCTTCCTCGGTCATCGGCTCCGGTCTTGGCCAATGGTGTTCATAGTTCAATAATAACAGATAAGCCGCTTCTAACAGTTTAAGATTGACTTCATGTATAAACAACAGACTTCCCGGTCCAAAACGCTTGTGCGCATAATACTTTTCCGAGATCACGAAATCCCGCCATTCTTTTAATAGCCTCCGATGCCCGTCAAGATCACTCACACTAAAAAAGTCTTCCAAAACATCAACTGGGTGCTGCACCTCATCATAGCGCAATAGTTTGGGATAATGCTCCCATGGGGTATAAGGTCCGATATACATCACTTTACAATTATCACCGCTCACCATTGACCGGCAACACAAAAGAATAAGCCAAATATCCTGTACCGAACCATAGCGGGTTGTATTTTACAATTTGCCCTATGTTTTGTACATTTACCCTAATCGTATATCTTTGAGCTATGGCAGAACCTACTTTACATATCGGCAGAAAAATCAGTAAGATCCGCGAATTGCGTGGTATAAAGCAAGAGACCCTCGCTATTGAACTTGGTATTAGTCAGCAAGCAGTGTCTAAAATTGAGCAAAGTGCCGAGGTAGAAGATGAGGCATTGGTCAAGATTGCAAAGGTCTTGGGTGTAACCCCTGAAGCAATTAAAAACTTCAGCGAGGAGGCCGTTGTAAACTATTTTAACACTTTCAATGATAATAGCACAAATAACGGTGCGGTATATGCGTTCAATAGTACTTTTAATCCTATTGATAAACTCGTAGAAGTGTACGAGGAAAATAAAAAGCTGTATGAGCAGCTTCTTAAAAGTGAGCGTGAAAAAGTCGACATTCTAAAGAATTCAAAATAACATACGCGAACGCTTATCGCTTCAATTATTAGAAATGCAGATTTCTGCATTTCTAAGTTTCTACATTTACAGAAATATACATTTCTATAAATGTAGAAATCAAGTGTTCTATAGTTCTATACCATTTACTCTCTTCTTCCTACCCCGGCCTTTGTCCACGCTTCTTTTTCTTCTTAAATTTATTCAACGCAGCCTGATCCATATCACCAGCATCGTGATCAGGGCCGAGCAAATGCCTGATAAGATCGCTACCAGGTAAAGCCTGATCACCCACCTGCTGCCCACTTTGTTGTTGCTTTTGTAGATCTGCTCCGCGCTGCCTACGATCATTTGGATCTGAAACGCCATGTTCGCTGTGGTGCTTTCCATCTGTTCCAATCTTCTCAATGTTGTTTCGAGCGGCCTTTCCGATCTGGTCCTGTAGTTTTCCAGTGCCTTGAGATATAGTTGCTGTATTTCCGGCAGCAGTTTTCTGATCTGCTCCAGTTCGGTTTGTTCCTGTGATGGTTGCTCCGGCTCTTGTCCTAACATTTGCCTCGTATATTGTTGCGCGATCTCTTTCTTGTTCATAACCTATCCTGTTTTTAATGGCCTGCCATTTGTAAGCGTTCCCTAAATGAGCCCCCTTGAACTGCATCCCTTCATAGCCGTAAGAGATGCCGCTCACAAAACCCGTGCTGGCCTGGTTAAATAACACATTGATGCCTTTTGCTTCCAGTAATTTGATGAACTGCTCAGTATTCGGCTTATTGTCCAATATCGCTTTGATGGTTACCTGTAATTTCAATTTAACCGACGGCTCGTCGGTCCGCTTCATCATTTCCAGTTCGTTTTTGCTCATCGCCCGTTCCTGTACCTGCCTGCTGGAGATCACTTCGGTCAAGCCATACTGCTTTTCCAGTTTTCTTAAAACTGCTTCACTGCGTTTGTAATCCTGACTATCCGATATCACCGATCCATCAAAACCGATCCGGTTTACCAGGATATGCAAGTGCGGGTGGTCCGCGTCAAAATGACGGAAGATGGCGAACTGGTGCTGGTCAAATCCCATCCCTTCCAAATAGCCTGTGGCGATGGTCTTCATTTGCTCATCGCCCAGGTTCTCTTCCGGTGGAAAGTTCACTGAAGTATGGTAGAAGTATTTGGCCAGATTGGGTCGCAATACCCGGATCATCCTGACCTCCTCCATGATCGCGCGCTCATTGCTGTGAGCGAAAGAAGTGTCGAGCCATTTGGCAACGCCATTCTGCACTTTCTCCAGGTTATAGTTCAATGCGCCCCTGAAGCTTTTTCCCTTCACCTGGTCCGCTGTCATGGCACCAAACAAGTTAAGATCTTTTTCAGGGTATTGCCGAGCGCCGCCAGGATAGACAGGTACATCGCCGGCAACTTTCCGCTATGGGCCTGCCTGACCGCCTGGTTGAGATTGACACCGATCTTATGCAGTTCCCGGTACAATGCCGCATCCACAGGAGACAGCCTGATCGCCGGAAACCTCCCGGTAAATGCTTTCTGCCTGATCCAGTTCGCGGGGCTTAAGCCCGATGCTTCCGCATAGGTGAGTAGCTTGTCATGCTCGGCTGCCGTCAGTCGGATGTTCACCTGTATGATCCTTTTCTCTTCTTCCTCTAATGCCGGTCTTCCCATGATCTCCAAATTTAAACGCTTGCAAAATCGCTCTGATCCCCGAAGGGGCAAGCCGTTTAAGCGTAGCGAAAACATGGCTTGCTCCTTACGGATAAAGACAGTTTTATTTACTGAAACTGATACGTTTACTTTTGACTTCTCCTTTCAATACTTTCATAATATCCTCGTAACTGTAATAGAGAATACCTCCGATTTTGGTGAACGGGATGGTGCCGTTATCCCGTAATGTCTGGAGGGTATTGTTGGAGATTTTCAACAGGTTCTTGACCTGATAACTCTTCAAAAATTTGCGTGGCTCTTCCGACGATCCGCCACTGATTAATGCCCTCATTTGATTCAACAGTTTTTCTCCAAACTCCTGTAAATCCTCCTTCGTGATAATTTCTGCTGCCATGATTTTCAATTTAATTCCATTAATAATTCAAACCTATTCCTGATCTCTATTCCCCGCAGGTACAATCTGGGTACAACTTTAGCTCAAAGGTCTGTACCCTTGCGCAAAATAATTCACCACTTATACCTAACTCATGTGTTTTTTTACAAAATTGATTCAAACGAATTGAAAATCACTCCGAGTTTATCCGAGTCGGACAGTAAACGTAGCTATCTGGGGGTGTTGAAAAGCGAGGTGCATATCTTGATGCAATTAATCAAAGACGCTGCTTTCCTCCCGCAACCCTATATTCAACACGCTGCTTATAAATAAACCAAAGGTCAAAATACTGACTGCAGGTACGAAAATGAGCGCCGCTGCCGCGGGAAAACTCAAACCAATAGCATGCTTTTTGTAACCGATTTTTTAGCGGCATACGAGCCGGCACCGTCATGATAAAACAGGCAAAAAACACCAACATGTCATGTAGGTGTTTTTTGCTGTTATTCATTTGGCTGGCCTTTTGAAGATGTGGTATTAAAATGGATTCAGGTTATGAGCTATTCTCCATAAAAAGAAAATACTGCATACCGATATAAAGGTGGAATAACGATCACTCCTAAGCGCAGATTTGTCAAAGGAATCTGTCGAACTTGTATTACATGGTTACTATTTCTTCTTACTCTACGGCTTTACAAAAATAGCCCCACATCCTGAGATGAGGGGCTATAGCCTTTTAGATTTTGTTAATTATTGAAATTTGGGATAATTTGATTAATAAGCCCAGCGCGGATCACCCAGCGTGCTACCATTGGTACTGCCGGAAAATACCGGGGTATTTGCTGCAGTTTGTGTCAACAGGAAGTTTGTTGTTGTAGCGCTCCAGCCCAGATCGATCTGCAAGTTGTTGTTTTGCAATAAACCTGCATAAGATAAAATGTTTCCGCCCGGGGTCACGTTGGTTTTAAAATAATTATTGTTGGAAAATGTTAATCCCGTGCCCTTGCTGGCCCTGAAAACGACCGTATTGAGCGTACCATTTACCGGTGTATTGGCAACTATGCTGTTTGTGAAACTGAATGTGCAGGCATTGGTGTTCGCATCGATGAATGCATATTTCGTGCTGCCGCCGAAGCCATTGAATGTGTCGTAATCGAATGTGATGGCAGGCACCACTCCCGAAGTAGTAGATAATGCAGTACCCATATTGACCATACCGTCTCCTACGTTG
>Ga0070659_100002348_pt1 | contig 13451 bp, 17 predicted proteins | sample KBSC23metaG_FD_64666 | JGI IMG/M metagenome (GOLD analysis project Ga0070659, IMG submission 64666) | Corn rhizosphere microbial communities from Kellogg Biological Station, Michigan, USA - KBS C2-3 metaG | ecosystem: Host-associated > Plants > Roots > Rhizosphere > Soil ...
CATACCGCGAAGAGGAGGCCCCAGCGCGGCAAACTTGAATCGAAGTCTAATGTTCGTGCGCAACCGCCATCGACAGATACACCGCGCCGAGCAGGAAGAACACATACGCCTGCACCACGGCCACAAACATGTGCAGCCCCATGAAGACCAGCGGAACCCCTAGCGGTATCAGCGAGAAGAACGCCAGCGTCACCAGGTCGCCCGCGAAGATGTTCGCATACAACCGGACGGTCAGCGAGAGCACACGCGCCAGGTGCGAGATGATCTCGATCAGAAACATCAGCGGATACAGCCACCACACCGGCCCCAGAAACTGCTTGATGTAGCTGAAGCCGTTCTCCCTCACGCCGTGATAGTGGTAGTAGACAAACGTGACCACCGCAAACCCCAGCGGCACCACGACGTTGGCCGTCGGCGACTCCAGCCCCGGAATCAGCCCCATCAGGTTGCACAGCAGAATGAACAGCCCCAGCACCGTCAGGTAGGCTGTGAACCGCTCGTGCCCATGCCCGATGATCGACTCACCCTGCTCCAGCACAAACTCATGCGTAATCTCCGCCAGATGCTGCACCGGCGCGGGCTTCTCCACATTCAGCGTCAGCCGGACCACAATGAAGAAAGCGAGCAGCGCGAAGAACGCAAGCAACTCCATCGCAAACGCATCGGTAATCGGAGCCGTCGGATGCGTCGGCTGCACGTGCAGCGAGTGCAGGAACACGGTCGTGACCGCACCGAAGTGAAGATTCAGAAACTGGGCAAACAGCGTCGTTGGCATATAGAAAACTAAGCAGAATTCTCTTTTGCAGTTCTGGATTTCCAGCTAAACCGTCCACGCCTTCATCAGCCGCAGCCCCTCAATCGTGAGCGAAAACACGCCCAACGCAAGGCCACCGGCCAGCGCATACACCGAGCCATCCAGTAACTTAAGGCTAACATAAAGCAGCACGACGGCCAGCGCCAGCCGCAGAAAAAACCCTACCAGCACCATCCCCATCGGACGCGCCATCCCGCCCGCATCCATGCGCTCCATCACCGCCGTCATCAACCGTAGCCACTCCCAAAGCCCCGAGCCGGAGATGACCGCCCCAACCACCAGCAGCGCCGCCGACTGCCACCCCATCTTCCACCACACCAGCGGCACGGCCACCACCGTCACCACGCCCAGCAGGCGCAGCGCGCTCAGCATCGTCCGCCGAAAGTCCGCATCAGTGAAACTGCTGAAATCTTCCATCGCCCTCAAAATGCCTAATCCCTATCGCTCTTCAGATACTTCGCCGCCGTCGTAAAAATCTTCACAAACCCTGCCACCGCACCGAGAATGATCCCCGCAATCGCAATCCAACCGGTGTGGAACCGCTCATCGAGCCACGCGCCCGCCAGCCAGCCAATCAGGCAACCGGCAGGCAGCGCAATCGCAAGCTGAATCATCGACTCAGCCTTCACCAACTCACCCAGCGCCCCGGATTTCTTCTCCTCATCCGCCATAGCAGATTTATTACACCACGCGAGAGGCCCCGAACAGCCCCGCTATACTGAAACTTCAACCATATTCAGACGCAAAGGACCGCCCGTGTACGAGTCAGCATTCGAGAAGAAGGTCTACGAAGAGCGCCGCGAGACGCTGAACAAGATCGCCGCCCTCGCCGAGCAGAACGGCCTCAACTACGCCCAGGCCACCTATCCCAACAGCTTCGAGCAGCAGGCCCCCGGCTGGGACGAGACCAAAGGCGCGCCGATTCCCTTCCTCAAAAAGACCTACGACTCGCCCTCCGCGCCCGTCTCCACCGAAGAACTCGCCGCCGCTCCCATCGAAGTCGCCATCGCCGGACGCATCATGGCCATCCGCGTCCAGGGCAAGGCGGGCTTCGCGCAACTCCAGCAGGCGGGACAGCGGTTCCAGATCTACGTCCGCAAAGATGACGTAGGCGAAAACGCCTTCGCCCTCTACAAACTGCTCGACCTCGGCGACCACATCGGCGTCCGCGGCTATCTCATGCGCACCCGCACCGGCGAACTCACCGTCCACGCCACCTCGCTCACGTTCCTTGCGAAAGCCATGCTCGCGCTGCCCGATAAGTACCACGGCCTCGAAGACACCGAACTCCGCTACCGCCAACGCTACGTCGATCTCTTCATGAACACCGGCAACACAGCCAAGCCAGCCACGGAACCGGGTGCCCCACGTCCGGCACTTGCGGACATGGGCGAAGCGCCACAAACTTCATTGGAGACCGAAGACGAAGGCCCCGGCAACGTCCGCGAAGTCTTCGTCAAACGCGCCGCCATCCTCCGCGCCATCCGCGCCTTCTTCGACCAGCGCGGCTATCTCGAAGTCGAGACACCGATGATGCAGCCCATCGCCGGAGGAGCCGCCGCGCGCCCATTCACCACGCACCACAACGAACTCGACCTCGACCTCTACCTCCGCATCGCTCCGGAGCTTTACCTGAAGCGCCTGGTCGTCGGCGGCCTCGACCGCGTGTATGAGATCAACCGCAACTTCCGCAACGAAGGCGTCAGCACCCGCCACAACCCCGAGTTCACCATGCTCGAGTTCTACCAGGCCTACGCCAACTACCACGACCTCATGCGCCTGACCGAAGAACTCATCCCCTTCGTCGCGCATCAGGTCAACGGCAGCACCATCACAAACTTCAACGGGCACGAGATCGATCTGTGCAAATGGACGAAGCTCTCGATGCGCGAGGCGATCATCAAGTGGTGGCCGGAAGGCGCAATGCCTGCACCATCACAAACAGACTTTGAGGATATCGGCCTATTTCAATCGGCCATGTTCAGAGCCTCTGATGCCTATCAAACACAGGCCCAAGGAATTTACTCGTTTGGGAACATGCCTATTTTGAGCAGGATGCACGCGTTTCATGCGATGGTAGGCGAAGCCACGCGAGCTATCGAGCGAGTACCGGCAGCCGACAACGATTACCAAGAAGCCTATGTCAAATACCAGACAGAATTAAAGGGCGTACTTGGCAAACATATCGCAACCACCTTCGAGCTACTGGCCGAAGAACACCTCATCCAGCCCACAATCATCTACGACTTCCCGCTAGCCGTCTCGCCACTCTCCAAGAAAAAGCCAGACGAACCCGACTGGGTCGAACGCTTCGAGTTCTACATCGGAGGCTTCGAGCTGGGCAACGCCTTCAGCGAGCTGAACGACCCCGTCGATCAGCGTGAGCGATTCGTGGAGCAGGTAGAGCAAAAGGAACGCGGCGACGACGAAGCGATGGCCGCCATCGACGAGGACTACGTCCGCGCCCTGGGCTACGGCCTGCCGCCCACCGCAGGCGAAGGCATCGGCATCGACCGCCTCACCATGGTCCTCACCGGAGCCAAATCCATCCGCGACGTCATCCTCTTCCCGCTCATGCGCCCGCAGCAGAAGTCGAACGATCAGCTCGCCGAAAAGCAAAACCAGCCGCACGGAGAATCCGCCGAGTAGCTCCCCCTTCGCCCTTGATACCTGTATCGATACGCGATACACTATTTTCGTGATCAGGAACTTCCGGCATTCAGGACTTGAGAACTTTTTCAAGACCGGCTCCAAAGCAGGGATTCAACCGGCGCACGCCAACAAGCTGGCAGATCAGCTTGCAGTCCTTGATCATGCTGAAGAAGTCAGCGAAATGAATATCCCCGGCTGGAAGCTGCATCCGCTCAAGGGTGAGCTTGCCGGTCACTGGTCCGTCAAGGTCAACGGCAACTGGCGAATGACATTTCGTTTTGAAGACGGTGATGCCTACATCGTCGATTATCGGGATTACCACTAGCGATATGGAGGTATCCAACATGCGTATGCACAATCCACCCCACCCCGGACGCGCGCTCCGCGAAGCGCTCGATGCCATCCCCATCTCCGTCACCGACTTTGCCGCGCACATCGGCGTCTCGCGCGTAGCGTTGTCGCGCGTTCTCAACGAGCGCGCAGGCTTCACTCCGGAGATGTCCATCCGCGTCAGCCAGGCATTCGGTCAGGGCGGCGACGGCGACATCTGGTTCAAGATGCAAAACGCCCACGACTTCTGGAACGCCTCACAGAAGAAACGCAAGCGCGTCCGCGAACTCCCGCGGGAAGGCAAACACCACGTCAAGTCTGCCACCTCGACACGGCACGCGGCCTGACCCGCCGCACCATGTAAACTCATCAGGTGAACATCCTTTTTGTCGGCGACGTCTTCGGCTCCGCAGGCCGCCACATCGTCCGCGAGCATCTCCCGCACGTGCTTGAGACCAACTCGGTCGATCTGCTCATCCTGAACGGGGAAAATTCCGCCGGAGGCTTCGGCATCACGCCCACCATCGCCGAAGACCTCTTCGACCTCGGTGTCCACGTCATCACCACCGGCAACCACGTCTGGGACAAAAAAGAGATCTTCGAGTACATGACCGTCCCGGTTGATTCGCACGAGCGCGGCCGCCGCGTCCTGCGCCCCGCCAACTATTCAGCCAACACGCCCGGCTACGGCCTCTACCAGGGCACGCTGCCCACCGGCCAGCAGTACGCCGTCATCAACCTGCAGGGCCGCGTCTTCATGTCGTCGTGCGACGACCCCTTCCGCAAGGCCGACGAGTTGCTCGCGCAGATCGCCCGCGAGTCCGGCGCAAAGGTCATCTTCATCGACCTGCACGGCGAGGCCACCAGCGAGAAGGCCGCGCTCGGCTGGTATCTCGACGGACGCATCACCGCGCTCATCGGCACCCACACCCACATTCCCACCGCCGACGAGCGCATCCTGCCCAACGGCACCGCGTTTCAAACCGACGCAGGCATGTCCGGCCCCTACAACTCCGTCATTGGCGTCGAGGTCGAGCAGGTGCTCCAGCGATTCCTCACCGGACTTCCCGGCAAATTCGACGCCGCCAAAGGCAACCCGAAGATGTGCGCCACGCTCATCGGCTGCGACGGAGCCACGGGCCGCGCCCACAGCATCCAGCGCATCATGCTCGGCGAATAAGTTTTCGTCTCATCAAATCAGCCGCTTTTCCATCTCCGCCTGAACAGACCGTGGGAAAGTGCTCACTCTGTGCTTTTGGGTGGGAGCGCGGAGCTTCAGAGACTGGGTGAGAACTCCGAAATTCGGTCGTTTTGATTAAGGGCACGGGTTTACCCGGGTGCCCCACCCATCGCATCAAGCTACACAGCGATGGGTGGGAATGTATACCCTCGCCCAGTCACTTTGCATTTCCATTCCGTAGCGCAGCGGAGGAATCCGCTGTTCCCCAACCCGCCACCAACATTCGGGTGTCCTTTTTTGCATTTCCATTCCGTAGCGCAGCGGAGGAATCTGCTGTCCCCCAACCCGCCACCAACATTCGGGTGTCCTTTTTTGCATTTCCATTCCGCAGCGGAGCGAAGGAATCTGCTGTCCCCCAACCCGCCACCAACATTCGGGTGTCCCTTTTTGCATTTCCATTCCGCAGCGGAGCGAAGGAATCCGCTGTTCCCCAACCCGCCACCAACATTCGGGTGTCCTTTTTTGCATTTCCATTCCGTAGCGCAGCGGAGGAATCCGCTGTCCCCCAACCCGCCACCAACATTCGAGTGCCCCATCCTTCGCAGCTTCACGCGAAGGGTGGGAATGAACCATCTCCAACAGCCTGCTCTTTTGCATTTCCATTCCGTAGCGCAGCGGAGGAATCCATTGTTCTCCGGACACACCCACCCAAAGGTCGCCCCCCACTCTTGTCAACCCCACCTCCGTAAAAATTCCACGCATCCCACCGGAAACAAAGACGTTCTTTCCCTCCCCAAATTGGCGGTTTAGTTCCACCCACTCAGCTACCATAGAAGTAGGGCAGAAAAACTCGCGCCATACCTTTCGGCGCGGCCGCAGAGTTTTAGAGTTCGACGACGAATACGTTGGCCATCAACACCAAAGCGCCAAGGGCGCGTTCTATACCAGCCTGGGGCAGAGCCAGGTATGGATGCAACCCAAAACCCAAAGGGCTGAAGGCCCGCCCCTGGGTTGATTGCACCCATATAAACCCTGAAAGCCCGACACTCAACCAGAAGCATGGAATTACCCCTATTACAATGAATACTTTGCAAAAACGCTCTTGAAAACAAAGGACCTTACAGGGCACCCGCCCGGGAGTCCAAGCCTAAACCCTTTAGAAGATGGACTTTAGCACATAAGTAGGGGGGGTACCCGAGAAACCAATGAACCAGACACCGCGCAGCCAGCACTACCGTATGCCCGCCGAATGGGCCGCCCACGCCGCCACCTGGATCGCCTGGCCCCACAACGCCGAAGACTGGCCCGGCAAATTCCAGCCCATTCCCTGGGTCTACGCCGAGATCGCCCGCCACCTCGCCCGCGCCGAACAGGTCCACATCCTCGTCAACGACATCCCGGCCCAGAGGCGCGCCTACCGCATCCTCCACCGAGCCGGAGCCAACCTCGCCCGCATCCACTTCCATCGCTGGCCCACCGACCGCGTCTGGCTCCGCGACTCCGGCCCCATCTTCCTCAAAAACCCGGCAGGCGACCGAGCCATCACCAACTGGAAGTTCAACGCCTGGGCCAAGTATCCAAACTACCACCACGACGACCAGGTCCCGCACCGCGTAGCGAAGCTCCACAACCTGCCCGAGTTCCAGCCCAAAGCCGGAGACCACCGCATCGTCCTCGAAGGCGGCTCCATCGACACCAACGGAGCAGGCGTTCTGCTCACCACCGAAGAATGCCTCCTCTCCGAGGTCCAGCAGCGCAACCCCGGCATCAGCCGCCAGCAGCTCGAACAAGCCTTCCACGACTACCTCGGCATCGACCAGACCCTCTGGCTCAACCGAGGCTGCGCCGGCGACGACACGCACGGCCACATCGACGACATCGCCCGCTTCGTCGCCCCCATCAATGGTCAAGACACCATCCTGGCCGCCGTCGAACCCAACGCCGCAGACGAAAACCACCTGCCGCTCGCCGAAAACCTCGACCGCCTCCGCGCCGCCCGCAACCTGAAGGGCGACCCGTTCCATATCATCGAACTCCCCATGCCCGCCCCGGTCGTCTTCGAGGGCCAGCGCCTGCCAGCCAGCTACGCCAACTTCTACATCGCCAACCAGAGCGTCCTCGTCCCCACCTTCAACGACCCAAACGACCGCCACGCCCTCAACACCCTCGCCGCCTGCTTCCCCACCCGCGACATCATCGGCATCCACGCCGTCGATCTCGTCTGGGGCCTCGGCACCCTCCACTGCCTCACCCAGCAGGAGCCGACGTAAAGGAAAAAGTAGAGGCAAACATGTCATAATTTGGTAGAGGAATTGAAGATGCTTCAAATCAGAGATGCCGTACAAAAATCGCAGCAATATCTGGTAGATCTCTTTCCAGATGCGTCGACGGCTGAACTACAGTTAGAAAGTGCCGAACTCTCTGACGATACAAAATTCTGGTACATCACTTTCTCGTTTAAAACGTCCAAGCCACACCCCCACCTGATGAGCGGAATTAGAGAGTACAAAACCATCAAAGTTCGTGCTCAGGACGGGGAGCTTTTCGGCGCTCGAAATGGACTTTCCTCCCAGGGCCTCATGTGAATGCCGCAAAGCGCCTGCCAAAGACAGCGGTCTTGGACACGAATCTCGTTCTGCTCTTGCTCGTAGCTCAAGTCGATGCCACTCTTCTTTTAACTTATAAGAGAGTTACGATGTTTACCCAGAACGACATCGGCCTTTTGTCACAATTGCTGAATAGTTTCGAAATGTTCTGTACAACAACTTCCGTTTTGACTGAGGCCAGTAACCTTCTTCAGCACGCCCCTGCACACAGGCGCTTACAACTCATGGAGAAGCTGGCTGAATATGTTACGGGAATGTCCGAACAAAATATTCCGAGTGCCGACTTGGTGAAGCTTGATCTATTTCTCCAGCTTGGCTTGACCGACACAACTCTCAGCCAGCTTGCTGAAACGTACACAGTTATAACAACTGATTTTCATCTAGCTGGACGCATTCTCGCCGCAGGATGTCATTCAATCAACTTTAATCATCTTCGCAGCAACCAGTTATTGGACCGGTAGCTTCTGCAATGACCGCCGACCTCGACTACCTCCGCGCCGCCATCGCCGAAGCCCAGGCCGCCGAAGCGAGCGGCGAGGTCCCGGTCGGTGCAGTCGTGGTTCACAACGGCGAGATCATCGGACGCGGACAGAACCGAGTCCTCCGCGACTCCGACCCCACCGCCCACGCGGAGATCGTCGCCCTCCGCGAAGCCGGTCTCGCGCAGCAGAACTACCGCCTCGAAGACTGCGACCTCTACGTCACACTCGAACCCTGCGCCATGTGCGCGGGAGCCATCCTGCACGCGCGCGTCCGCCGCCTCATCTACGCAGCCGCCGACCCCAAGGCGGGAGCCTGCGGCAGCGTCCTCGACGTGATGAACCACCCACGCTTGAACCACAAGCTCGAAGTCGTCTCCGGCCTGCTCGCCGAAGAGTGCGGGCAGATGCTCACCGACTTTTTTCTCGAACGGCGAGGAAAGAAGCCTCCCGAACCGGCGAAAAGCGCATCTGACATAGAGTTATAGACCAATCTTCAAGGAGCAATTACATGTCAGGCCGTCTCTCAGGTAAAGTCGCCCTCGTCACCGGTTCCAGCTCAGGCATCGGACAAGCCATCGCAATCCGCTTTGCCAGCGAAGGCGCGTCCGTGGTCGTCAATTACCTCACACACCCCGAACAAGCCGCCGAGACCAAGGCCGAATGCGAGGCAGCCGGAGGCAAAGCTATCGTCGTACAGGGCGATGTCTCCAGCATCGCCGACACACAGCACCTCATCGACGAGGCCTATGGCCAACTGGGCCGCTGCGACATCCTCGTCAACAACGCAGGCGTCGAGATCGGTGCAGACTTCTGGGACGTGACGGAAGCCGACTACGACAAGGTCCTGAACGTCAACCTGAAAGGCGCCTTCTTCCTCACCCAGGCGTTCGTCCGCCGCCTGCGCGACGCCAGGCAACCGGGCCGCATCGTCAACATCAGCTCTGTTCACGAGGACATGGTCTTTCCTCACTTCGACACCTACTGCGCGGCAAAAGGCGGTATACGAATGTTGATGCGCAATCTCTCTGTCGAACTTGGCCCGCTCGGCATTACCGTCAACAACATCGCTCCGGGCGCCATCGCCACGCCCATTAACGCCAAAATGATGGCAAACAAGCAGCAGCTCGACGCACTGCTCGTCAACATCCCTCTGGGCCGCATGGGCACCTCGGAAGAAGTCGCAGGGGTTGCCCTCTTCCTCGCCTCCGACGACGCCGCCTACGTTACCGGATCGACTTACTATATCGACGGCGGCCTCATCCGCAACTACCACGAACAATAGAGCCTGACGGCAATCGACCGCTGAACACACGGTAAAATAGAAGCATGGAATTGACCGTGTACTCGGCGGCCTGGTGCCGCGACTGCCGCGAGGCTAAACGCTTCCTCAGCAAACACAACATCGCCTTCAACGAGATCGACATCGAAACCGCGCCCGGCGCAGCCGACGAGCTGCTCGCCAACGTCGGCAAGCGCGCCATCCCGCAGTTCGTCCTCGACGGCAAATGGATTCAGCCCTACAAGCCGGGCCGCGGCTTCCTCTACGAAGAGATGGCCGCACTCTTCGGCGTCAGCAATTCGTAACGCTCTGCAAAATTCAAAGTAAGGAAACGCGATGATCGCTCGCTATACCCGCCCAGCGATGGGCAAAATCTGGTCTGACGAGAACAAGTACCGCTCCTGGCTCACCGTCGAAGCCGCAGCCTCGCAGGCGCTCGCCAAATTCGGCCTCGTCCCGCAGGCCGCCGCCGATGCCATCCGCGACCGCGGCAACTTCACCGTCGCGCGTATCGACGAGATCGAAGCCGAAGTCCGTCACGACGTCATCGCCTTCACCACCACCGTGGCCGAGCACATCGGCAACCCGGAGCACTCGCGCTGGCTCCACTACGGCCTCACCTCCACCGACGTGGTGGACACCGCGCAGGCGCTCCAGATCAAGGAAGCCTCCGCGCTCATCCACAAAGGCATCGCCGCGCTGGCCGAGACGCTCAAAAAGCGCGCCCTCGAGTTCAAGCACACGCCCATCATCGGCCGCACCCACGGCGTCCATGCCGAACCCTCCACCTTCGGCCTCAAACTCCTGCTCTGGTACGCCGAAGTCCAGCGCAACCTCACCCGCTTCGACGCCGCCGCCGAAGACCTTCTCGTCGGCAAGCTCTCCGGCGCCGTCGGAACCTTCGGCCACCTCAAGCCCGAGCACGAAGAGGCCATCTGCTCCGGCCTCGGCCTCAAGCCGGTGCCCATTGCCACGCAGGTCATCCAGCGCGACCTGCACGCGGCCTATATCTGCGCGCTCGCCGTGCTGGCCAGCACGCTCGACAAGATCGCCACCGAGATCCGCCACCTGCAACGCACCGAGGTCCGCGAAGCCGAAGAGTTCTTCTCCGAAAAGCAAAAAGGCTCCAGCGCCATGCCGCACAAGCGCAACCCCATCACCAGCGAACAGATCAGCGGCCTCGCCCGTGTCATGCGCGCCAACGCGCAGGTCGCGCTCGAAAACGTCGCCCTCTGGCACGAGCGCGACATCTCGCACTCCTCCGCCGAGCGCGTCATCCTGCCCGACTCGACCATCCTCGCCGACTACCTGCTGGCCAAAACCGAAAACCTCATCGCCAAGCTGCTCGTCTACCCCGAGCGCATGTTGAAGAACCTCGAATCCACCGGCGGCCTCATCTTCAGCGGCCAACTCCTGCTCGATCTGGCCGAGTCCGGCATGAGCCGCGAAGACGCCTACCGCCTCGTCCAATCGCACGCGATGCGAAGCTGGAAAGAGGGCCTCAACTTCCGCGAAGAGGTCGCCAAAGACCCCGCCATCACAGCACGCCTTACGCCAGAAAAACTAGCCCACGCCTTCGACTACAACCGCCAGTTGGCCAACGTAGACGCTATCTTCACTCGCGTTCTCAGCAACTAACCCCTTGTTAGTGTTGTCAACCAATCAAGGCTATCTCGTTCTTTCAATTTGGCGAATACCGCTGACTACAGCCCAGTTGTCAGCTCTTGCTGGAAGCTTTGGCCCTTCCGAGCCAGAGGCTCCCCTAACGATCGCGCTAATCTGCGCTTCGACTTCTCGGTGGCGACCTGCAATGCGTTCGTGGATTTTCGATGTCGTCTCCCAAGCGTTTTCGTGCCAGGTACGCTCTTTTTGCTGACGCTCGCGCAAGGTAGCAACACATTGAGCCATATCTTGAAATCGGGTACAAAACTTGTCGCCGATGATGTATTCGTAAAGTTCTTGAGACTTTCCATCGCTAGATTTTCCGCTTAGTCGCAACTTTGCAATCTCGATCACACCATCGCGGATAACTGAAGCCAACGATACCGCCAAGCGTGTTTCGACTACCGGAATGCCCTTCTCAACGCAAAGTCCCTTGCGTTTGGAAGGAAACACGCGGGTCACGACCATTACATGAGGTGTCTCATACTGTGTCTGGTATTTCTTTGCCTGCACGATGAAATCGTTCTGCCATGTCAATGTGTTTTTACTTTCGTAGACGATTCGACCGACTACTTTTGTATTGTCCCTTACTTCGTGGAGTATATCCGCGCCCTTCACGCCCCGACCTATTCTCTCAATACGATCTCCAGAAAATGCTTGTCTAAGATCACTCAAAAGGTCTCTCTCGGCCTCCGCGCCAAGTTGCTCTCCGCTCCGTTTCTCAAGCTTGCGCGAAAGCTCATCAAGCTTTCCTTGAAACCTCACAGATTCCTCTTCGTGTCGGACTCTATCTCTCTCTCGCTCAAGTTGAAGCTTGCGTAACTTGTCTTCGTTTTCGCGTTTTGCAAGTTGAATGCTTAATGCCTGCTCTTTTCTGAGCCTATTCTCTACGTCCTTCCGGGCCCGCTCAACCTCCAGCCGTCTTTGAGCTTCGGCATCCTTGACTCTTTTTTCGGCGAGCAAGAGTTGCGCTTTCATATCGCTTCGAGCCGCTCGCATAGCACGCTCTTCTGCCACTTGGAGGTGCTTTCGATACTGCCGTTCGAATTCTTCCTTCAGTTTTCTTTTTTCGACCGCCAAGGTTGGGGATGCAAGCTTCTGTAAGCGTAATGTGAGTTCATGCTCATTGATTGCGTGAGGAAGAGGCTGACCGCACAGCGGACATTTGCTCGGCATACTCAATTCTCCTAATGGCTGATTTAGTGTCTTGTGCCTGACATACTGAGGTCAATTTTAGAAACGATGATACGGTAAAGATTGACTTTTTCGTCCGAAATGTCACCTAGCATGCAAAATCGTAACGCTGATTCCAGCGATCTCGTCCAAATCGTAGACGCTGCCCTGGTCTCCGCGGCCCTCCGCAGCGGCGCACATCTCGCCTGCCGCCCCGGATGCACCCAATGTTGCCACGGAGTCTTCCCCATCTCCCACGAAGACGCGCACCGTCTCCGCAAAGGCCTCGACGCTCTCGAACAAACCGCCCCAGACAGATTCCGCCGTATCCGGCAGCGCACCGCCGAATCTCTCACGCGGCTCACGCCTCTTTTCCCCGGCGACTCGACGACAGGCATTCTCGCTGAAGACTACGAAGATTCCTTTCTCTTCACTGATGAATCCGAAGGCTCGCTCGGAGACAATGAACCGTGCCCCGCGCTCGACCCCACCACCGGCACCTGCGACCTCTACGAACATCGCCCTATCGTCTGCCGCACCTTCGGCCCGCCGATGCGTACCGCCGAAGGCAATCTCGCCACCTGTGAACTTTGCTACGTTCATGCATCTACGCAGGAGATAGAAGCCTGTGAACTCGATCCCACGCTGCCCGCGCAGGAAGCCGCCAGCATTCTGGCCTTCAACGCCGCGCACAACACGCACGGCGAAACCATCGTTGCCTATGCTCTCCGCGGCGTGTAGGCGATAATCATCTCTGTGCCCGAACCCCGCACCATCACGCTAGCCGTCACCGGAGCCAGCGGCTCCATCTACGCCGCCGAGATGCTCCGCGCACTCGCCGCCGATGACCGCGTGCGGAAGATCAACCTCGTCGTCTCGGACAACGCCCTCCGCGTGCTCGCAGAAGAACTGCAACTCAGCGGGCGCAACAGCCTTGTAGAAAAGCTCCTCGGCGCGTCCTGCGCAAAGATCCATCAGCACGCCGACTCCGACATCGGCGCGAACATCGCCAGCGGCAGCTACCCCACCGATGCGATGATCGTGCTTCCCTGCTCGATGGGCACGCTCGCGGCTATCGCAAATGGCCTCGCCTCAAACCTCATCCAGCGCGCAGCCGATGTCACGCTCAAAGAGCGCCGCCCGCTCATCCTCTGCGTGCGCGAGACGCCATTCAACCGCATCCACCTGCGCAACATGCAGCTTGCGTCGGATGCAGGCGCGGTCATCTTCCCCGCCATGCCCACGCTCTACAACCACCCGCAGAGCACCACCG
>Ga0070659_100002349_pt1 | contig 13451 bp, 12 predicted proteins | sample KBSC23metaG_FD_64666 | JGI IMG/M metagenome (GOLD analysis project Ga0070659, IMG submission 64666) | Corn rhizosphere microbial communities from Kellogg Biological Station, Michigan, USA - KBS C2-3 metaG | ecosystem: Host-associated > Plants > Roots > Rhizosphere > Soil ...
GAAGGACGAAGAGCTGGCCAAGGACGGCCTGATTCAGTTCCCGACCGTGATCGGCGGTGTGGTGCCGGTGATCAACCTGCCGGGCGTGAAGCCGGGCGAGTTGACGCTGAATGGTCAGATCCTGGGCGACATCTACCTGGGCAAGGTCAAGAAGTGGAATGATCCGGTCATCGCCAAGCTGAACCCGAAGGCCAAGCTGCCGGACCAGGACATCCTGGTGGTGCGCCGTGCTGACGGTTCGGGCACTTCGTTCATCTTCACGAACTACCTGTCGAAGGTGAACACCGAGTGGAAGAGCAAGGTTGGCGAAGGCACGACCGTGAACTGGCCGACCGGTACGGGCGGCAAGGGCAACGAAGGCGTTGCCGCTTTCGTGCAGCGTCTGGGTGGCGCAGTCGGCTACGTTGAGTACGCCTACGCCAAGCAGAACAAGATGACCTACGTGAACCTGCAGAACAAGTCGGGCGCCACCGTGCAGCCGACCGCTGAAGCCTTCAAGGCTGCCGCAGCGGGCGCTGAGTGGAGCAAGACGTACTACCAGATCCTGACGGACGAGCCGGGCAAGGACGCATGGCCGATCGCTGGTGCAACGTTCATCCTGCTGCACAAGACCCAAGCCAAGCCGGAGCAGGGCGCCGAAGTCATGAAGTTCTTCGACTGGGCCTACAAGGGTGGCGATGAAGCCGCCAAGGGCCTGGACTACGTGCCGCTGCCGGACGCTGTGAAGAACCAGATCCGTGCAACGTGGAAGTCGAGTGTGAAGGACGCATCGGGCAAGGTTGTCTACAACCACTGATGGATGCCCGCTGCATGAGTGCTCGTCAATAGATGCAGCGCAAGGTGCGGGCGGACGGTGCAGATCGACCGCCCGCACCATTTCAAATGCTTCACTCACGGCTGACCGATTTCCCTCATGGCCACGCTCTCTGATTCTTCCAGCGCTTCCCGTATGCGCGCACCCAGCCGCTTCGGCGACCTGGTGTTCGGCGGTCTGACCCGCCTTGCCGCAATCGTTACGCTGCTGCTGCTGGGCGGCATCATCGTCTCGCTTGTCATCAGTTCCTGGCCCTCGATCCAGAAATTCGGCCTGTCGTTCCTGTGGAGTGGGGAGTGGGATCCGCCCTCCGACATCTACGGCGCGCTGGTGCCCGTCTACGGCACCCTGGTCACCTCGCTGATCGCGCTCATCATTGCCGTGCCCGTGAGCTTCGGCATTGCCCTGTTTCTGACCGAGCTGTCGCCAGCCTGGCTGCGCCGACCGCTGGGTACCGCCATCGAGTTGCTTGCCGCTGTGCCGTCCATCGTCTACGGCATGTGGGGCCTGCTCGTGCTTGCGCCGATCTTCGGCGAATACTTTCAAAAACCGCTGGCTGCGACTGTCGGCAAGATCCCCGTCATCGGGGCGCTGTTCCAGGGCGCGCCGATCGGTATCGGTCTGCTGTGCGCTGGGGTGATCCTGGCGATCATGATCATTCCGTACATCTCCGCGGTGATGCGCGATGTGTTCGAAGTCACGCCGACGCTGCTCAAGGAATCCGCTTACGGCGTGGGCTGCACGACGTGGGAAGTCATGTGGAACGTGGTGCTGCCATACACCAAGGCCGGCGTGATTGGCGGTGTGATGCTGGGTCTGGGCCGTGCGCTGGGCGAGACCATGGCGGTGACGTTCGTGATTGGCAACACGAACCTGCTGCAGGACGCGTCGCTGTTCTCGCCGGGTAACAGCATCACCTCGGCGCTGGCCAATGAATTTGCGGAAGCGGGCCAGGGCCTGCATACCGCGGCGCTCATGGAGCTGGGCCTGATCCTGTTCGTCATCACATTCATCGTGCTGGCAGCGTCCAAGTTGCTGCTTCTGCGCCTGAAGAAGGGCGAGGGTCAGAAGTGAACCAACGCGACCTGCCCGATGCCATGAGACCCAATACCATGCGTACGCCTTCCATTCCTGCAGTTCGCGCCGACTCTGAGAAGATCAAGTCGCGCCTGCAGGCCCGCCGCCGGAACATCAACGGCATTGCGCTGGCGCTCTCGCTTGCCGCCATGATCTTTGGTCTGGTATGGCTGGCGTGGATCCTGTGGACCACGCTCTCGCTGGGGGTGGGTGGCCTGTCGATGTCGCTCTTCACGGAGATGACGCCGCCGCCCAACACGCCCGGAGGCGGTCTGGCCAACGCCATCGCTGGCTCGTTCCTGCTGGTGACGATGGCCACGCTGATCGGCACGCCGCTGGGCATCCTGGCCGGCATCTACCTGGCCGAGTACGGCAAGACTTCGATGTTGGCCAGCGCCACGCGCTTCATTAACGACATCCTGCTGTCGGCGCCGTCCATCGTGATCGGCTTGTTCGTGTACGCCATCGTGGTGGCGCGCGTGCAGCACTTCTCCGGCCTGGCCGGGGTGATTGCGCTGGCATTGCTGCAGATTCCGATCGTGGTGCGCACCACCGAGAACATGCTGAACCTGGTGCCCAACGCAATGCGTGAAGCCGCCATGGCGCTCGGCACGCCCAAGTGGAAGATGATCCTGTCGATCACGCTCAAGGCGTCGTATGCCGGCGTGATTACCGGCGTGCTGCTGGCCATCGCCCGCATTGCCGGCGAGACCGCGCCGCTGCTCTTCACCGCGCTGAACAACCAGTTCTGGAGTCTGGATCTGAATCAGCCGGTGGCCACGCTGCCGACCGTGATCTTCAAGTTCGCGATGAGCCCGTTCCCCGAGTGGCAGCAATTGGCCTGGGCCGGGGTGTTCCTGATTACGTTGGGTGTGCTGGGGTTGAACATCCTCGCGCGTGCCTTGTTCACCAAGAAATGACCATGACTGCTACGTCCCTCGAAGTGCGCACGCAAAGCCCGAAGATCGATGTTCGCGACCTGAACTTCTACTACGGCAAGTTCCACGCGCTGAAGAACATCTCGCTGCAGATTCCCGAGAAGCAGGTGACGGCCTTCATCGGCCCGTCGGGCTGCGGCAAGTCGACACTGCTGCGTACGTTCAACAAGATGTACGGGCTGTATCCCGAGCAGCGTGCCGAAGGCCAGATCAACATGGACGGCGAGAACCTCCTCACGTCGAAGATGGACATCGCTCTGCTGCGCGCCAAGGTGGGCATGGTGTTCCAGAAGCCGACGCCGTTCCCGATGTCGATCTACGACAACATCGCCTTTGGCGTGAAGCTGTTCGAGCGCCTGTCGCGCTCTGAAATGGATGACCGCGTGGAATGGGCACTGACCAAGGCCGCGCTGTGGAACGAAGTGAAGGACAAGCTCAACCAGTCGGGCTACGGCCTGTCGGGCGGTCAGCAGCAGCGTCTGTGTATCGCACGTGGCATCGCCATCCGTCCGGAAGTGTTGCTGCTGGACGAGCCGTGCTCGGCGCTGGACCCGATTTCCACCGGCAAGATCGAAGAGTTGATCGCCGAACTGAAGGATGACTACACCGTCGTCATCGTCACGCATAACATGCAACAGGCCGCGCGCTGCTCCGACTACACGGCGTATATGTACCTGGGCGAACTGATCGAATTCGGCGATACCGAAAAGATCTTCATCAAGCCGCAGCGCAAAGAAACGGAAGACTACATCACCGGCCGCTTCGGCTGATTTTGGCTGTCCTGTACAACGCCTGAAGCCGAAGTGACAAGGTAAGGAGAAACCGATGTCCGATAAACATCTGTCGACGCAATTCGATAGCGACCTGACTTCCATCAGCACCAAAGTGCTGCAGATGGGCGGCCTGGTCGAAGCGCAGATCGCCCGTGCGATGCGCGCCCTGGCCAACTTCGACATCGCGATGTGCGATCAGGTGATGGCCGTTGAGCTGGAAGTCAACGCGCTCGAAATCGAGATCGACGGCGACTGCAACAACATCATCGCGCGCCGTCAGCCGACCGCACGTGATCTGCGCCTGGTGATGGCCATCTCGAAGACCATCACCAACTTGGAGCGCGCCGGCGATGAAGCCGAGAAGATCGCCAAGCGCACCAAGCGCATCATGCAAGACCCGTCCGCACACGCGTTGAACTATGCCGGCGTGGAGCGCTCGGGCGAGATGGCTGCGACCATCCTGCGTCACGCGCTGGACGCCTTCGCGCGTCTGGACACTGCCGCCGCCGTGTCGATCCTGCAGGAAGACAAGGCCATCGATGAGGAATTCCGCGGCTTCATGCGTGAACTCATCACGTACATGATGGAGAACCCGCGCACGATCTCGGTCGCGCTGGACTTGCTGTTCATTGCCAAGGCCATCGAACGCATCGGCGATCACGCCAAGAACATCGCCGAGTTTATTATTTACATCGTCAAGGGAACCGACGTCCGTCACGCCTCGCGCGAGGCGCTGGAACGCGAGATCCTGGGCGAAGGCGAATAAAAGGCAGGATTGGAGACGTGAGTATGCCGAGCAGCATTCTGGTCGTGGAAGACGAACCGGCGATTGCCGAACTGATCGCCGTCAACCTGCAGCACGCAGGTCACTACCCGATCCGTGCGTACAACGCTGAACAAGCGCTGTCGCTGATGAGCGACGTGCTGCCTGACCTCGTCCTGCTGGACTGGATGCTGCCGGGCAAGTCGGGCGTGATGTTCGCCAAGGAGTTGCGCTCCAACGAGCGCACGCGCCAGATCCCGATCATCATGCTGACCGCCCGCAGCGAAGAGCAGGACAAGATCATGGGCCTGGACAGCGGCGCGGACGACTACGTCACCAAGCCGTTCTCGCCCAAGGAACTGCTGGCCCGCATCAAGGCTGTGCTGCGCCGCCGCGCGCCGCAACTGACCGACGACGTGGTGGCCATCAACGGCCTGAAGCTGGATCCGGCCACGCACCGCGTGACGGCCACAAACGTTGAAGCGGAAAACCCGATCAAGCTCGATCTGGGCCCGACCGAATTCCGCCTGCTGCATTTTCTGATGACGCATCCCGAGCGCGTGCACAGCCGCTCGCAACTGCTTGATCAGGTGTGGGGCGACCATGTATTCGTGGAAGAACGCACGGTGGATGTGCACATCAAGCGTTTGCGCGCGGCGCTCGCCCCCGGCGGCTACAGCAACATGATCGAAACCGTGCGCGGCAGCGGCTACCGCCTGGCGCGCAATCCGGGGCAGTAAACCAACGGTCGATCGAACGCGCGAACACGTTGCTGATCGGTCGCGCGTTCACACGATCTTCGCGGTCCAGCGCTTAGAATGCCTTCATGAACGTCTTCTGGACCCGCTTTGCCTTCTTCGGTGCCCTGATGGGCATCGTCACGGCATGTCTGTATGTCTTCGCCAATCACGTCATCGCGCTGGCCGTGCTCAGCGCGATGCTGCTGGCGATGCTTCTGTATTACGTCTATCAGATCCAGCGCTTGTGGCGCGTGTTGGATTCGCCGGCCTATGGCGAGATCCCCAGCGCGCTCGGCCTGTGGGGCGAGGTCTACTATCGCCTGCACCGGCTGATGAAGGGCTGGCGCACGCAGGTGCTGCAGGTTGAACAACAGCACAGCCGCTTCATCCAGGCCATCCAGGCATCGCCCAACGGCGTGCTGATGCTTGATGGCGAAGACCAGATCGAATGGTGCAACGCCGTGGCCGAAGAGCACTTCGGCCTGTCTGCCAAGCGCGATGTGCGCCAACGCATTACCCACCTGATCCGCCGACCGGAGTTCGTGCGCTACCTGGCGCGCGGCGAGTTCGAGGAGCCGCTCACCATGCATGATGTGGGCCCGCACAAGCAAAGCATTGTCTCCGTCCAGGTCTTGCCGTATGGCGAAGACCGCAAGCTGCTGGTGTCGCAAGACATCACCAAGCTGGAGAACACCGAAGCGATGCGCCGCGATTTCGTGGCAAACGTCTCGCACGAACTGAAGACGCCCCTGACGGTGCTCTCGGGCTTTCTGGAAACCGTGCGCGACATTCCGCTGCCCGAAGAGGACAAGAAGCGCTACCTGGACATGATGCATACGCAAGCCATGCGCATGCAGCATCTGGTGGAAGACTTGCTGGCGCTGGCCACGCTGGAAGGCAATTCCGAGCCGCCGTCGGTCGTGCCGGTGCCGATGCAGCGCATGATGCTGCAGCTTCAGCATGACATTGAGGCGCTGTCCGCCGGCCGGCATACCGTCAGCATGACGTGCGACCCGGCGGTGAGCGTGTGCGGGGCGGAGCTGGAGCTGCTTTCTGCCTTCAGCAATCTGGCCTTCAATGCGGTGCGCTACACGCCCGATGGCGGCAAGATCCGCCTTGATTGGGGCGTGAAGGATGGCCACGCGGTGTACTCCGTCACCGATACGGGGATCGGCATTGCACCGGAACACATCCCGCGCCTGACCGAGCGTTTCTACCGTGTGGACCGTAGCCGTTCGCGCGATACGGGTGGCACGGGGCTGGGCCTGGCCATCGTCAAGCACGTGCTGTCGCGCCACGGCGGTGAGCTGCAAGTGACCAGCGAACACGGCAAGGGCAGCACCTTCCGCGCCATATTCCCGCCCGAGCGCACCGTGGTGCGCAGCACCAATGTCAGCGACGAGCGCGCGGCCTGATCGGCTGCTCACCGCAATGAAAAACGCACGCTGTTGAGCGTGCGTTTTTGTTTTGTACGGAGACAGTCGAGCAGGCGGATCAGCCCGCAGAAATCTCCACCGGGGCACGTACCGTTGGCTCGGCCGCTGTCGCTGCTGCCACCGCTGCCGCCGTTTCCGCTGCCGCCGCTGCTTGCGGTGAGAAGTGATTCAGCAGTTCGAGCTGGCTCACGCGCACATGCTTGCCGCGCGTCTGGCGCTGCACGTAGCTGCCGTTCTGTTGCATCACCCATGCCGACGCATTGTCGCGCAGGTGCACCTGCAGGCTTTCCTTGATGACGCGCGCCTTGAGCTTGCGATCGAGCACGGGGAAGGCCACTTCCACGCGGCGGAACAGGTTGCGGTCCATCCAGTCCGCGCTGGAGAGGTAGACGACTTCTTCGCCCCCGGCATGGAAATAGTAGACGCGGTGATGTTCCAGGAAGCGCCCGACGACGGAGCGCACGCTGATGTTCTCCGACAGCCCCGGCACGCCCGGCTTGAGCGCGCACACGCCACGCACGATCAGGTCGACCTTCACGCCGGCGCGCGACGCTTTGTACAGCTCATCGATGATGGTCGGTTCCAGCAGCGCATTCATCTTGCCGATGATGCGCGCACGTTTGCCAGCGCGAGCAGCACGCGCTTCAGCACGGATGTGCTCGATCAGGTTGTCGTGCATCGTGAACGGCGAGTGCCACAGGTGATGCAGCTTGACCTGCGCGCCCGTGCCGGTCAGCAACTGGAACACGTGATGTACGTCTTCGCAGATTTGCTCGTTGGCCGTCATCAGGCCGAAGTCGGTGTAGAGGCGGGCGGTCTTGGGGTGATAGTTGCCGGTGCCCAGGTGCGCGTAGCGGCGCAGCTTGACCGCCTTGCCTTTGCCCGTGACCTCGCGGCGCACTACCAGCAGCATCTTCGCGTGGCACTTATGGCCGACTACGCCATACACGACATGCGCGCCGGCCGATTCGAGCTGGTCTGCCCAGTTGATGTTCGTCTCTTCGTCAAAGCGCGCGAGCAACTCGACCACCACGGTGACCTCCTTGCCGTTGCGCGCGGCCTTGATGAGTGCGTCCATCACCGACGATTCATTGCCGGTGCGGTACACGGTTTGCTTGATGGCGACCACGTCCGGGTCGCGCGCGGCCTGCTGCAGCAGCTCCAGCACGGGCGTGAAGCTCTCATACGGATGGTGCAGCAGGATGTCGCCCTGGCGGATGGCGTCGAACACATTCGAGCTGCTAGCCACCTGCCTGACCGTTGCCGGCACGTGCGGCGGGTACTTCAGCACCGGCTTGTCGACCATGTCGGGCACCTGCAGCAGGCGCACCAGGTTCACCGGGCCCTTGACGCGATAGCAGTCCGCTTCGGTCAGCCCGAACTCCTGCAGCAGGCGGAGCACCAGCGCGGGCGAGGTGTCGTGCGCGATTTCCAGGCGCACTGCGTCGCCAAAGTGGCGTGTGGACAGTTCGCCCTGCAACGCCTCGCGCAGGTCGGTAATTTCATCTTCCGACACGAACAGGTCGGAATTGCGTGTCACGCGGAATTGATAGCAGCCATGCACATCGATCTGCGGAAACAGCTCGTGCACAAAGCCCTGCATGAACGACGACAGCAGCACGAACCCATACGGGTAGCCCGACAGCTCCGGCGGCATCTGCACCAAGCGGGGCAGGGCGCGCGGCGCTTGCACGATAGCAAGCTCGGCTTCGCGGCCGAAGGCGTCTTTGCCCGACAGTTCGATGATGAAGTTCAGGCTCTTGTTGAGCACGCGCGGGAAGGGGTGCGCCGGGTCCAGCGCCATCGGCGTGAGGATGGGCACCAGCTCGCGCTGGAAGAAGCTGCGGCACCACACGCGCTGGGCTTCGTTCCAGTTGGTGGTCATATGGAAGAAGACGCCTTCCTTCTCCAGCAGGGGCAGGATCTCGTCCTGCAACATGGCATACTGTTGCGCGACCAGCTGCCGCACCCTGTCCGAGACCACGCCAAATGCCTGCTGCACCGACAGCCCGTCGGGCGTGACAGACGAAGGGTTGTCGCGCATCTGTTCCTTCAATCCGGCAATGCGGATTTCAAAGAACTCATCGAGATTGCTCGACACGATGCAGATGAATTTCAGCCGCTCCATCAGCGGCACACCCGGGTCAGCGGCCTGGGCGAGCACACGGGCGTTGAATTCGAGAATGCCCAGTTCCCGATTGAGCAGGTCGCCCGCGGGCAATGTCGACATGTTGTGTTCAGACGGATGACGATCCGGCCACTTTTTCATAGTTGAGTGTCAAATTTGTGACACATTTCAATTGTCATGTTCGGGACACAATAAAGACATATTTTGTTGCGCAATGTTTCGAACGACAATACTCCGCGCTCTGATTCTGCACCTCACCCGTTTTCATTCATGAGTCCCACCCCCCGTCTGCTGGCCGCTGTCGACATGGGCTCCAACAGCTTCCGGCTGATGATCGGCCGCGTCGACGAGACCATCGGTGCCAACGGCGCCAGCAGTACCCAGATCTTCCAGGTCGACGCGCTGCGCGAACCGGTGCGTTTGGCCGCCGGGCTCACGCAAGATAAATACCTGGATCAACCGGCGCGCCGGCGTGGTGTCGACGCACTGCGCCGCTTTGGCGACCGCCTGCGCGACTTCGCCCCGGAACACGTGCGTGCCGTGGCCACCAACACGCTGCGCGTGGCCAAAAACGCGCAGGAATTCCTGATCGAGGCCGAAGCCGCGCTTGGGTTCCCCATCGAGGTGATCGCGGGCCGCGAAGAGGCGCGTCTGATTTATCTTGGTGCGTCGCACGACGCGCCGGCGTGTCAGGGGAACCGGCTCGTTGTCGACATCGGCGGCGGCTCGACCGAGTTCATCATTGGCAACGGCTACAAGCCCAAGCTGATGGAATCGCTGTACATCGGTTGCGTTTCGCACAGCCGGCATTTTTTCCCGAACGGCAATGTCGACGAATACGCGATGAAGCAGGCCGAGCTGGCCGCGCGTCGCGAGATTCAGGTACTGGTGTCGCAATACCGTACGGCCGGCTGGAATCAGGCGGTCGGGTCATCGGGGACGGCGCGCGCGCTGGCCGAGCTGATCGAGCTCAACGGCTTTAACGACAAGAGTAACGAACACGGCATCACGCGCGAAGGGCTGGAGCGTCTCAAGCGCGCAGTCGTCAAATCCGAGAACACCAACCGCCTGAAGCTGAACGGTCTGAAATCGGACCGAATTCCGGTGCTGCCGGGCGGGTTGTCGATCATGCTGGGCGTGTTTGCCGAACTCGACATCGATCGCATGGACGTGACCGACGGCGCGTTGCGTCTGGGCGTGCTGTATGACCTGCTCGGCCGCACGCATCACGAAGACATGCGCACCGTGACGATCGAGCAGTTCATGCGTCGCTACAGCGTTGATCGTGCACAGGCGAATCGCGTGCGCGATGCCGCCACGGCGCTGCTGTCACAGTTTCCCGATCCGCCTGATGAGCGCCGCGAAGACAATCTCGCGCTGCTCGGCTGGGCTGCGAACCTGCACGAGATCGGCATGAGCATCTCGCACAGCGGTTACCACAAGCATTCAGCCTACATCGCCAGCCATGCAGATATGCCGGGCTTCTCCAAGACCGATCAGGCGCGCCTAGCGACACTGCTGCTGGGGCATGCCGGTAAGCTGGGCAAGCTTTCGGGCGGCGGCAAGTTCCTGGATTGGCGGATGCTGTTCAGCCTGCGCCTGGCGTTCGTGCTGTGCCGCCGGCGTGGCGCCATCCAGTTGCCGGGCCTGCAGGTGCGCCACAGCGAAGGCGAACTCAACGAGGGCGGTTTCGAGGTGGAGCTGCCCAAGAGTTGGGTCGAGCAGAATCCGCTGGTCGAGTACAGCCTCATGAAGGAAGCCGATGAATGGCAGCGCATCGGCCGCCGCTACAAAGTTGTGTACGTATAGGTGTGCTGTGTTGCCCCAAAAAGCAAACGGCCCGGAGTGATCCGGGCCGTTTTGCTTTGCAGCGGTTGCGTGATCAGCCGCGCAGAAAGTGGCGTGCATAACGCGGGTTGATGTCCGACAGGCGCAGCAGCGTGAGGAAATCGGCAACGTTGAAGTCAGGATCCCAGGCCGGTGCACCGCAGATGCGGGCGCCAAGGCGCAGATAACCCTTCACCAGCGCAGGCGGTTCGACTTCCAGGTTCTGGTTCAGCTCGTCCACCGGCAGCGCCACACGCGGGAAGGCGTGGTATTCGATCGGCGCCAGCGAACCGTCATCGACGAAGCTGCGATACAGGCTTGCGGCAAAGTGGCCGCCGTCGCCCATCGACACGCTTGCGCAGCCCAGCATCGATTCGAAGCCGTAGCGCTGCATGTATTCGCCCAGGCCCGCCCACAGCGCCATGATGACGCTGCCCGAGCGGTAGTCGCGGTGTACGCACGAGCGGCCCAGTTCGACCATCTTCGGGCGCAGGTGCGTCAGGCGCACGAGGTCGAATTCCGATTCGGAGTACAGGCAGCCGATCTGCTTGGCGGCATCCGGGCGCAGCACACGGTAGGTGCCGACCACGCGCAGCGTGTTCTGGTCGCGCACGATCAGGTGGTCGCACACGGCGTCGAACATGTCGACGTCCAGTTCGGTATGCGCCGAGGGCAGGCGGGCGCCCATTTCCTCGGCAAACACCTTGTAGCGCAGGCGCTGCGCTTCGGTCACTTCATCCTGATGGCGCGCCCACGAAATGGCCAGAACAGGTTTGTCACGCGTCGGAACAGCGTCGGGTGTGCGAGGAAGGCCCCTCCGTGCGTTGGCGTTGCCAAAGTTCAGGCTCGGCAGTGCGTCGATCAACGGTTGGGTGGGCGTAGGCAGGTCTCGCATTCGTGATCCCCAAGGGTGGCTAAGGGTGGCTTTGCGAGGCGATTCTAGAGACGCCGCGTGACAGATCAGCGACAAAAGCGTGTCAAACGTGACGCTTGCGTGAATTTTACGTGGCGTTAGCGTGACAACGGTGACGTATCACACAAGATCGGGGTTGGCCACCGCGCGCAGCACGGTCTGGGCGTCGCCTTCGCGCACGCGGCGGCATAGCCACCACACGCCGGCTTTCTTCACGCTCCAGTCCATCTCTGTCCCGGCGATGAGCAGGCTGGCCAAGCGGCCAATCCACGGCTGATGACCGACCAGCAGCAGGTTCGTGTGCGATGGCCAGTCGAGTGCGTCGAGGATTGCGCTGACATCGGCGCCGGGCGCGAGGGCTGCCAGCGTCTGGAAATGCTCGGTGAGTGCGCGAGCGGTCTGCTGGGTGCGTACGGCAGGGCTGGCCAGAACGAGCGTGTCTTCAGGCAGGCGAGGGCGCAGCCAATCGGCCATTTTTTCGGCCTGCTTGTGGCCGCGCTTGGTCAGTTCACGCTGGAGATCGGTACTGCGCTGGATGCGCAACGGCGAGGCTACGTCTTCGGCTTCAGCGTGGCGCCACAGGATGAGGTTCATGGGACGGGGAGCGGTGCTGCGTGACACGGATGTTGTCTTTATAGCACCGTCAGATGACATCACCGCCGCGCCAAAGCAAAACGGCTTACGTGGTGAACGTAAGCCGTTTTGTTTGCTGCTGAATGCTGGTCGGGGCGGCAGGATTTGAACCCGCGGTCTTCCGGTCCCAAACCGGACGCGTTACCAGACTACGCTACGCCCCGAAGACCGCGATTGTACCGCTTCCGCAACAATCCGGTCAAATCAGTGTTCGAGCGATCATTCCCAGCGCCACGACGCCCGCAAATGCGGCGAATCCCTGCTGCAGCGCAGGCCCCGCTAAATGCCGCGCAAAATGCCGTCCCACCAGCATGCCGGTCAGCGCGCCGGCGGCAAACGGCAACGCGATATGCCAATCGACATGCCCGCCGATGGCCGAGGCGACCACGCCGCCAGTCGACACCAGCGCAATCACCGCGAGCGATGTCGCGACGATGGTCTGCATGGGCAGATCGGTTGCGCGGCGCAGGGCTGGCACGATCACAAAGCCGCCGCCTACGCCCAGCAAGCCCGACAGGAACCCCGCGCCCACGCCGGATGCAGCCAGCGCGCGGGCGCACGGTAGCCGTCCACACCAGCTTGGCCGTTGTGGTATCGAGATGGCAGGGTGGTGCTGCACGTCGCGGTTGCGGCTCGGCTGATGGCACCGTGCGCGCCTGGCGGAACATGCGCGCCGCCACATACGCGAGCACCACTGCAAACAGCAGCGTCAGCGGCGTGTTCGGCACGCGGTGCGCCACCCAGATGCCGAAGGGTGACACCACCACGCCGCACAACGCCATCAACCCGGCCGCCTTGTAGCGGACCTTGCCCTCGCGCAGGCCCAGCATGGCGCCCAATCCGGCAGACAAGCCCACCGCCAACAGCGCAATCGGTGCGGCTTCCGGCACCGACAGATGCAATCCGAAGATCAGCAACGGCACCGCGACAATGGCGCCGCCTGCGCCCGTCAACGCCAGGATGAGCCCTACTACCGAGCCCAGCCCAGCGCTGATGATCCAACCCGTTTCCAGTGGCGACATGTTCAGCGCCCCGCCGGGGCGTTCGTCGCACCGGGCCGCGCGAGCCATTCTCGGCCCTTGAGCAGCACGTTCCAGTACACCCATGGCAGCAGCGTTGTCTTGAGCCACCAGGCGGACTTGCGTGCCACCGTCGGCATCAGCGGGAACGTCGGCAGCAGCTTGCCGCCGTAGCCGAATTCCGCCAGCACGACCTTGCCGCGCTCCACGGTGAGCGGGCACGCGCCGTAGCCGTCGTAGCGCGTGGGCAGCGGCTTGCCTTCGCGATGCGCGAGCAGGTTTTCCGCGATCACGACGATCTGCTTGCGCGCGGCGGCCGCAGTCTTGGCGTTCGGCGTTGAGCTGGCATCGCCGAGGGAGAACACATCGGCATGGCGCACATGCTGCAGC
>Ga0070659_100002350_pt1 | contig 13448 bp, 12 predicted proteins | sample KBSC23metaG_FD_64666 | JGI IMG/M metagenome (GOLD analysis project Ga0070659, IMG submission 64666) | Corn rhizosphere microbial communities from Kellogg Biological Station, Michigan, USA - KBS C2-3 metaG | ecosystem: Host-associated > Plants > Roots > Rhizosphere > Soil ...
GAGATGTGGGCTGACGACACCTACGTCCCGTTCGTCGCCGAGACGGACGCCGGGGTGGTCGGGACGCTCGGCCTGTACCGCCGCCCGGAGGGCGACCTCCGGGTGCCGGCGAACAACATCGACCTGGCGTTCGCCGCGACTCGAGACGAGGCGCGCGGCAGCGGCGTCGGCCGTGCGCTGACCGCGTTCGCGCTCACCTGGGCGCACGAGCACGGCTTCAACTCGATGACCGTCGACTGGCGCTCGGTCAACCTGCTCTCGTCGCGCTTCTGGCCGCGCCGCGGCTTCCGCCCCCAGTACCTGCGCCTCTACCGGGCGGTCCCGTAAGTGCCGTCGGCGACCTCGTTCGCGCTCTTCTGCCTCGCCTCGGCCGCGCTCGCGGTCGTGCCCGGCCCTGCGGTGACCTACATCGTCATGCACAGCGTCGACAAGGGTCGCCGCGCCGGGCTCGCGTCCGCCGCGGGCGTTGCGAGCGGCGGGCTCGTCCACGTCGCGGCGGCCACGGTCGGGCTCTCCGCGCTGATCGCGTCGTCGGCGACAGCCTTCACGGTCGTGAAGCTCGTCGGTGCCGTCTACCTGATCGTCGTCGGCATCCGCCGCATCGTGGGTCGCGACGACTCGGAGCAGGTTCAGGCCCCGCCTGCTCCGATGCGCCGCATCTACCGGCAGGGTGTGATCGTCAACGTCTTCAACCCGAAGACGGCGCTGTTCTTCCTCGCGTTCCTGCCGCAGTTCGTCGACCGCGGCGCGTCGATCCCGCCGCAGGTCGCGGTGCTCGGGCTGACGTTCGCGGCGATCGCGTTCACGTCCGACTGCCTCTACGCGCTCCTGGCGGACCTGCTCGCCGGGCGACTACGCCGTAGCGGCAATGGGGCGTTGCTGCGCCGGTATCTCTCCGGCGGGATCTTCGTCGCGCTCGGAGTCACCGCGGCCGCAGCGCACCGCAGCACATGACGCGCGTCCCGCTGCTCGCCGACGCGCGCATCGTCGTCGCCGAGCCCGGACCAGACGACATCGTTCTCCGTCCGCCGCCGCAGCGTGACGTCCTCGACGACGTGCCGCAGGCGGTTCGCGACGCACTCGCGTTCCCGCTCGCCGGGGAGCCGCTCGAGCGGCTGGTCAAGCCCGGCGGCACGGCGACGATCGTGATCGAGCAGCCGTCGCTGCCGATCCCCGCGGCGACGCTCGGCCCGCGTCACCTCGCGATCGCCGCGGCCGCGGACGAGCTCGATCGGCTCGGCGTCGACCACCTGACGATCGTCGTCGCCGGCGGGCTCCTGCGCCGCACGTCCCCGCGCGAGATCGGGCTGCTCTTTCCACCCGAGTTCAGGCGCCGCTTCCGGGGCCGGATCCTCGTGCACGACGCGGAAGCCGAAGATCTCGTCGCCCTCGGGGATGTCGACGGCATCCCGCTGCGCGTGAACCGGGCGCTCGTCGAGACCGACCTCGTCCTCCCCGTGACCGCGGCCGAGACGGTCGTCGACGGCGGCCCCGGAGCACTGCTCGGAGCAACCGGCCCCGAGTCCCTGCGCGCCGCAAGCTCGCCGTCCCTGCTCGAGGCGAGCGGGTCACGGGGCTGGAAGCTCGCGCTCGAGCTCGAGCGGCGGCTGCAGCAGCGAGTCTCGCTGACGGCCGTCTCGCTCGCGCTCAACCTGACGCGGATCGCCGACCCGTTCACGGGCTACCCTCACGACGAGGAGGCCGTCGACCGGCTGCTCCGTTCCCGCGTCCGCTGGCTCTTCCAGCTCGCGCCCGGGCTGGTGCGGCAGCGCATGCTCGACCGTCTACCACGGGAGTTGACCGCGGCCGCGGTCTACGGCGGCACGCCGTCGGTCGCACACACGGAGGCGCTGCTCCGCGGCACGGTCTTCAAGGGCTGCACGCTCGACGAGCCGCTCGACGCGGTCGTGATCGGGATCCCACCGACGACACCGTGGATGCCGCGCGAACGGCCGAACCCGATCACCGCTGTGTACCTCGGCCTCGGGCTCGCACTCCGTCTGTGGCGCAACGCACCGCTCGTCGCCGACGGCGGCACGGCGATCCTCGTGCACCCGCTCCCGCGCCGCTTCCCGCGCCCGACGCAGACGCCGTACCGCGCTGCCATGTTCCAGAGCGAGGAGGAGGCAGCGCACGACGAGCGCGCGCTCGCCGATTACCGTGCCGGTCACGCGTGCCACCCGTTGCAGCCGTTCCTCGAGCGCAGCGCGAGCGACGAGGTCGCGAGGCGGCTCGGCGCCGTCCTCGTCGCAGGGTGCCGGGACGCGCAGGCCGCGCGCCAACTCGGGCTCGTGCCGGTGCACGGCCTCGGCGCGGCGCTCGAGATGGCACGAGGTCGCGGCGCCCGGCGGATCGGCTACCTCGTGGCGCCGCCGTACTTCCCGGTGACGGTCGGCTAGGTCTCGCCGAGGTACGTCTTGCGGACTTCTTCGTTCGTCTTCAGCGCGGCCGCGCTGTCGGCGAGGACGATGCGGCCGGTCTCGAGCACGTAGCCGCGGTCGGCGGCGTCGAGCGCCATCAGCGCGTTCTGCTCGACCAGCAGGATCGACGTGCCCTGCTCGTTGATCTGGCGGATGATCTCGAAGATCCGCTCGACGAAGATCGGCGCGAGCCCGAGCGACGGCTCGTCGAGGAGCAGCAGCGTCGGGCGCGCCATCAGCGCGCGGCCGATCGCACACATCTGCTGCTCGCCGCCGGACATCGTCCCGGCCTTCTGGTTCCGCCGCTCCTGAAGCCTCGGGAAGAGCTCGAACACGCGGTCCATGTCGGACCGGATCTCGGCCTTGTCGCTCCGCTGGAACGCGCCCATCTCGAGGTTCTCGGTCACGCTCATGCGCGGGAACAGCCGGCGCCCTTCCGGCGATTGCGCGATGCCGCGCTTGACGATCTGGTGGGGCGGCGTGGACGTGATGTCGCGCCCCTGGAAGCGGATCGTCCCCTGCCGCGGGCGGTTGAGCCCGTTGATCGAGCGCAGCGTCGTCGTCTTGCCGGCGCCGTTCGCGCCCAGCAGCGTCACGATCTCACCGTCGTTCACGGTCAACGAGACGCCCTTGAGCGCGTGGATCGACCCGTAGTAGGTGTGGACGTCGCCGATCTCGAGGATCGGGGCGCCGGCGCCGTTCGAGCCGACGCTCATGAGAGCCCCTGCCGCTTCATGTCCTCCACCGCCGCCTTGCCGAGGTACGCCTCGATCACGCGCTCGTTGCGCTGCACCTCGCGCGGCGAGCCCTCGGCGATCTTCTCGCCGTAGTCGAGCACCGAGACGCGATCGGAGACGCCCATGACCACACGCATGTCGTGCTCGATCATCAGTACGGTCAGCTTGCGCTCGTCGCGGAGGTGATGGCCGACGAACTGCGTGAACTCCGCCGACTCCTGCGGGTTCATCCCCGCGGTCGGCTCGTCGAGCAGCAGCAACTGCGGCTCCGTCGCGAGCGCGCGCGCAACCTCCAGCTTCCGCTGCTCACCGTACGGCAGGTTCTTCGCCGCCTCGTGCGCCTTGCGGCGGAGGCCGACCTCCTGGAGCAGATCGAGCGCCCGCGCGCGCGCCGCCGCTTCCTCCCGCTTCACGAACGGGGTGCGGATGATCGAGTTGAACAGGTTGGCCTTCATGCGCGTGTGCATGCCCACCATCACGTTCTCGATCGCCGACATGTTCTGGAAGAGGCGGATGTTCTGGAAGGTGCGGCCGATGCCGCGCGCGGTGATTGCGTGCGGCGGCTTGCCCGTGACGTCCTCGCCGAGCAGCGTGATCGAGCCGGCCGTCGGCTTGTAGACGCCGGTGAGCATGTTGAAGAACGTGGTCTTCCCCGCTCCGTTCGGCCCGATCAACGAGATCACGCGGCCGCGCGGCACGGTGAACGAGACGTTGTTCACGGCGATCAGGCCGCCGAACTCCTTGCGAACGTCCTCGGCCACGAGGAGGTTGCCGTCGGTGGCGGTATCGGTCACGCCTCGGCTCCGGCATGGACGGCGTCGTAGAGCGGCTCGTCGTGCACGCCCTCGTGCAGCTCGGCGGCGCGCCGCCTCGATGGGATGAGACCCTCCGGGCGGAGCAGCATGACGATCAGGATGATCAGCCCGTAGATCCCGGAGGCGTAGAGCGGGACGTCGATCGGCAGGTGGATGATGCGCAGTCCGACGAACAGGACGAGGTCGACCACGATCAAGCCGACGAGGACGTAGCGCATCATCTGCTCCCGCGCGCGGACGAGCAGCCAGAGGAGGAGCGCGAGGAAGATCCCGGCGACGAGCAGGTTGAACGAGTTCGCGCTCAGGTTCGTATTCAGCCACGAGCCGGTGTTGGCAAGGCCCTCCTGGTTGAGGTAGGCGAGGAACGCCGCCCCGATGATCACTCCCCAGATGTTCCCCATCCCGCCGAGGATCACCATGCAGAGGATGAACACCGAGATGTTGAAGAAGAAGTCGCCGGGGAACGTCGCGCTTCTGAACACGGCGTAGTACGCGCCGGCGACGCCGCCGAAGAACGCGCCGCTCGCGTAGGCCCAGGTCTTCGTCCGCATCAACGGGATGCCCATCGCGGCTGCGGCCGTCTCGTCCTCGCGGATCGCGATCCACGCGCGGCCGAGGCGCGAGTACTGGAGCCGCAGGGAGCAGAACACCGTGATCAGCAAGAGGACGATCGCGACCCAGAAGAAGATGTCTGTCGACTGGATCTGGTGTCCGAAGTGACTTGCCTTGCAGCAGGTGAGGAAGTTGGACGGCAAGACGCCGCCGGTTGCGTCCGAGAGGCGGTTGCCGAACCCGATCGAGTCGAGCGGCGTGATGCCGTTCGGGCCGTTCGTCAGGTTGACGCCGGTGCCGAAGAGGTTGTCGCCGTTGCGCGCGATCTGCGGCAGGATCTCACCAAAGCCGAGCGTGACGATCGCGAGATAGTCGCCCCGGAGGCGCAGCGTCGGGAGCCCGATCACGATCCCGAACACGGCGGTGATCACGCCGGAGAGCAGGAGCAAGAGCCAGACGGAGATATGGATTCCGCCCGTGCCGGGCGTGAGCCCGATCGCGCCGAAGTCGAACTTGTGCCTGGGGACGACCGCGACGGTGCAGTTCGTGACGCTGACGCCCGGCGTCGGGCACTTCTGGCCCGCGAACTGCTGACTCGTGAAGAACGCCGCGGTGTACGCGCCCGTCGCGTAGAACGCCACGTACCCGAGGTCGAGCAGGCCCGCGTACCCGACGACGATATTGAGGCCGATCGCCATCATCACGAAGACGAGCATCACGACGCCCGTCGCGACGTCGGGCCATGAACCGAACACCGGGATCGTGAACATGTGCCCCTGGTAGAACGGGTAGAAGATCGCCGCTCCGATCGCCACCGCCGGCACCACCAACGACCGGCGACGCTCCGGGATCCAGAAGACCGCGAACGCTGCCGCGAGCAAGATCCCGAACGACCGAGGCCCGAGAGCCAGGAAGAGCGCGACGAGCACCGCCTGCGCGGCGAGGCGCCAGGGAACCGGCGGCAGGCGGTAGATCCAGTAGACCGCCACGACGGCGCCCACACCGAAGCCGAGCGCCTTGTCGATGAAGAGGAGCAGCCCGGCGAGCACGAGCTCGAGCGCGATCACCACGCCCGTCCGCTGGAGCTCCGGAAGCTCGTGCCAGCGTGCGCTGAGCCGACCCTGCAGGTCGACAGGCTCGGCGGTGTGCCCCACCTCAGCCACCTTCCGGTGTCTTTTCGCCGAGGAGCCCCTCGGGCCGGAAGACGAGGATCAGGATCAGGATCGAGAACACGAGCGACTGCGTCCAGTCGGATCCGGGCATGTGCCAGGGCAGGCCTTCGTTCCACGACTGGATCAGGCCGATCGTGACGGCGCCGAGAACGGCGCCCGGCAGGTTGCCGATGCCGCCGATCACGGCGGCGGTGAACGCGATCAGTCCGAGCTGAAAGCCCTGGTCGAATCGCACCGTCGTCGCCCAGAGCGAGTAGAGCGTCCCGGCGGCGCCTGCAAGCGCGCCCGCGATGAGGAACGTGAACGAGATCGTGCGGTTGACGTTGATGCCCATGATCGCGGCCGCGTCCTTGTCCTGTGCGGTCGCGCGCATCGCCTTTCCCTGCCTGGTGCGCTGCACGAGCCAGAGCAGGGCGAGCAGCACCGGCACGGTGATGATCACGACGATCAGGTGATTCCACTGGTAGTCGACCCCGCCGACCGAGAAGACGTTCGAGTGGGGGAACACGTCGGGCGCCGTCACATAGTTCGGCCCTTTCCAGGCGAGGCCGACGTCCTGGATGATGAAGCTGACTCCGATCGCGGTGATCAGCGGTGCGAGTCGCGGCGCTCCGCGCAACGGCCGGTACGCGATGAACTCGATCGTCGCGTTGATCGAGCCGCACGCGAGCATGGTCAAGATGAGCGTCGCGAAGACGATCAGGACCGTCACCGGGCCTTGCCCGTGATGGAGGCCAAAGACGTGCGTCCCGATGGTGATCGCGAACATCCCACCGAGCATGAACACGTCGCCGTGCGCGAAGTTGATCAGCTCGAGGATGCCGTACACGAGCGTGTAGCCCAGCGCGATCAGCGCGTAGACCGCGCCGTTCGTGAGGCCGATCAGCGTCGTCTGCGCAAACTGCGACGGCGAGACGGTCGCCTCCTTGATCAGGAGGACCGCCAGCAGCCCGACGAAGATCATGCCGAGGCCGCCGATCAACGTCGGACGCTTGAAACGGGTCGGGAAGGTCGGTGCTGAAGCGTCGGCCGCCACGGTTCAGGCGACTTTACTGCCTCGGCGCGCGAAGTCCTATCCCATGAACGCGGTTACCATTGACGCCGCGGGCCGAAGTGGCGGAATTGGCAGACGCGATGGACTCAAAATCCATTGCCCTCCGGGGCGTGTGGGTTCGATTCCCACCTTCGGCATCACCTGCAGGAACTGGTGGTTACCTCGCTAGGCGTTGAGCTCGGCCAGGCGCCGCGCGACGCGCGCCGCGGCCCGGCCCAGCTCCCGGGCGGCCTCGGCGTCCCCTACCACGGACGTGCGTAGCTGCGTCCTGACGCGCTCGGCCAGCTCGGCCGCTTCCTCCGCGCATGCTGCGATCTCGAGCGGGACGGCGATGATCCGCTCGCGATTCGCCTCGCTCCGGTCCGCCATGAACGCGGCGTAGGCGGCCGCGTCCTCGTCGGCGAGCTCGGCGAGCCGCGACCAGAGCGCCTTGGCGCGCACGACCGCACCTTCGTCGCCGGCGAATCGTCCGGCGAGCTCCACCAGCGCGGCCGCGAGCGCCGCGCTCAGCGCGGTCGCCGCACCACTGGCCGGCGTCGGCGTGCGCTCGCCGAGCGCCGCCAGGAACTCACCGACTGGGCGCTCGGAGAAGCTCATGCTTGTAGAACGGTGCCTGTTCGGGCGCGAGCGGCGTGTTGCCTCGGATCAGGTCGGCGGCGCGCTCGGCAACCATCATCGTCGGCGCGTAGATGTTCCCGTTCGTGACGAACGGGAAGACGCTCGCGTCGACGACGCGAAGGCCGTCGAGCCCGTGGAGGCGCATCGTCGCCGGATCGACGACCGGCCCCATCGCGCAGGTGCACGAGGGGTGCAGCGCCGTCTCGGCGTCGCGGGCGACCCAGTCGAGGATCTCGTCGTCCGACTCGACCGACGGCCCGGGCGACAGCTCACCGCCGTCGAACGGCTCGAACGCGGGCGCGTCGAGGATCGCCCGTGCGGCGCGCACGCACTCGACCCACTCCCGCCGGTCCTGGTCGGTGGACACGTAGTTGAAGCGGAGCGCCGGCTTCACCCTCGGGTCGGCCGACGTGATCCGCAGCGAGCCGCGCGCATCCGAGTACATGGGTCCGACGTGCAGCTGATAGCCGTGGCCCTGCGGCGCGGTCCCGTCGTAGCGCACGGCGATCGGCAGGAAGTGGAACATCACGTTCGGGTACGCGACGTCGTCGTTCGAGCGGATGAACCCGCCCGCCTCGAAGTGGTTCGAGGCGCCCGGGCCGGTCTTCGCGAGCAGCCACTTGAGACCGACGAGCGGCCGGTTGCGCCACTTGTAGTACGGCGCCATCGTCACCGGCTGCGTCGACGCGCGCTGGACGTAGACCTCGAGGTGGTCCTGCAGGTTCTCGCCGACGCCCGGCAGGTCGTGCACGACCGGAACGCCGAGCGGCTCGAGATGCGCGGGGTCGCCGACGCCCGAGACCTGGAGCAGCTGGGGCGAGTTGATCGCGCCGCCGCAGAGGATGACCTCGTCGGCGCGGATCGTCTTCCCGCCGACCTGGACGCCCACCGCCCGGCCGCCGTCGAACACGACGCGATCGACGAACGTGCGGGTGCGGACCTCGAGATTCGGCCGCTTCATCGCAGGATGCAGGTACGCCCGCGCCGCCGACCAGCGCCGGCCGTGCGAGATGTTGCGGTCGAACTTCGCGAACCCTTCCTGGCGGTAGCCGTTCACGTCGGTCGTCAGCGGGTGGCCTGCCTCCTGCACGGCGGCGAAGAACGCGGCGAAGAGCGGCCCTTCCGCCGGGCCGCGCTCGAGCACCAGCGGGCCGTCTCCCCCGCGCCACGCGTCGGCACCTGCGACACAGGTCTCCATCCGCTTGAAGTAGGGCAGGCAGTGTGCGTAGTCCCAGTCGGAGAGTCCGCCCTCGTGCGCCCAGCGCTCGTAGTCGAGCGCGTTGCCGCGCTGGAAGATCATCCCGTTGATCGAGCTCGACCCGCCGAGCACCTTGCCGCGCGCGTGGTAGATACGGCGGCCGTTCAGGTGGGGCTCCGGCTCCGACTCGTACTTCCAGTCGTAGAACCGGCTGCCGATCGGGAACGACAGCGCCGCCGGCATGTGGATGTAGAGGTCCCACCACGAGTCCATGCGGCCGGCCTCGAGGACGAGCACCCGCGTGCTTGAGTCTTCAGTCAGTCGTGCCGCGAGAGCGCACCCGGCACTGCCCCCGCCGACGATGACGTAGTCGTATGTCACGCCACGACAACGGTCTGCAGCTCGGTGAACGACTCCATCGGCGCCGTGCCGCCGACGCGGCCGATGCCGCTCGCCGTGCCGGACCGTCCACCGAACGGCAGGTGCGCCTCCCAGTAGTTCGACGAGTCGTTGATGTTCACCCAGCCTGTCTTCACCTCGTCCGCGTAACGCAGGCCGGCGGCGAGGTCGCGCGTGAAGATCGCCGACAGCAATCCGTACGGCGACGCGTTCGCCAGCGAGATCGCCTCGTCGAGCGACGCGATCTCGACTACCGGCGCGACTGGGCCGAATGTCTCCTCCGTCGCGACGCGCGAGTCGGCCGGGACGCCGTCGAGCACCGTGGCTTGCCAGTAGAGCCGCGTCGGGAACCCGTCGGCGCGCTCGCCGCCGTGCACGACCTCCGCGCCGCGCTCGAGCGCGTCGGCGACGTGCTCGTCCATCTTCTCTGCGACGCCTTCGTTGTTGAGCGGCCCCATCGTCGTCTCCTCGGCGAACGGGTCGCCGAGCACGACGCGCTGCGCCTTCTCGCGCAGCAGCACGACGTACTCCTCGCGCACCGCGCGGTGCACGAGCAGGCGTTCGCCCGCGGTGCAGCTCTGGCCCGCGCAGAGAAAGCACGCGGTCACGGCCGCCTCCGCGGCAAGCTCGAGGTCGGCGTCGTCCATGACGACGACCGGCCCGTTGCCGCCGAGCTCGAGCACGGCCGCCTTGCCCGCCGCCGCCTCGGCGACCTTGCGGCCGGTCTCGGTCGAGCCGATGAAGCCGACGCCGTGCGTGCCCGGGTTGCGCGCGATCTCGTCGCCGACGACCGAGCCCGGCCCGGTGACGAAGTTGAAGGCGCCGGCGGGCAGGTCGGCCTCGACGATGCACTCGGCGAGCAGCGTCGCGCACACAGCCGTCGTCGAGGCGGGCGTCCACACGACGGTGTTTCCCGACGCGAGCGCCGGCGCGATCAGCTCGGCGGGCATGGTGTACGGCCAGTTCCACGGGGTGATCACCCCGATCACGCCTCGCGGGCGGCGAACGAGCAGCACGCGTTTCCCCGGCGTGAACGAGTTGGCGAGCCGGCCCTCGAGGCGCTTGCCATCCTCAGCCGCGTTCCGCCAATAGGCGACGAGCTCTTCGACCTCGTCGCGCGACTCGTGCAGCGGCTTGCCCTGGTCGAGCGTGAGGATGCGGGCGAGCTCGTCACGGCGCCTCTCGATCTCGTCGCCGACGCGGTGCATCAGCGCGGCGCGCTCGAAGGCGGTCAGCCGCGCCCAGCCGTTCGCCGCCCCGTTCGCCGCAACGATCGCGCGCAGCGCGTCCGCGCGGCCCCCGTACGGGACGTCGCCGATCTGCTCGCCGGTTGCGGGCGACTCCGCGGTGAACGTCTCGCCGGTCTCGGCCGGCGCCCACGCGCCGCCGACGAACATCCCGCGGGTCGCGACGCTAGACGCCACGCGGGCTCACGTCCTCGAGCGCGACGCGCATCAGGTCCCTGATCGACACGATCCCGCACGGTGTGCCTTCGTCGAGCACGGGCAGGTGCCGGAAGCCGCCGTGGATCATCACGACCGCCGCCTGCTGCGTCGACTCGTCGGCATCGACCGTCTCCGGATGACGCGTCATCCAGTCGCCGACGCGGCCGCCGACGTCGCCGGAGCCGACGGCGCGCAGCACGTCGCGCTCGGTGACGATCCCGATCAGCCTGCCGCCTTCGACGACGAGCGCCGAGCCGACGCGGCGCTCGTTCATCGCCGCGGCCGCCTCGACGAGCGGCGTCTCCTCGACGAGTTCGAGCAGACCCCTGGTCATCACGTCACCGACGGTCTTCATAGGTCAGTCTCCCAATTCCGCCCGGCGGCGGTCGACGTAGGCCTTCAGCTCCTCCTTCAGCCCCGCAGCCATGGCCGGCTCCTCGTAGTCGTCGAGCGTCTTCTTCCAGATGTCGGTCGCGCGCGCTGCCGCATCCTTGCCGCCGTTGCGCGTCCAGCGCTCGTAGTTCTCGGTCGACGAGAGCAACGGCCGGTAGAAGCACTCGCGGAAGCGCTCGAGCGTGTGCGCCGCGCCGAGGAAGTGCCCACCTTGCCCCACCTCCTGGTGCGCGCCGTACGCAAGGGTCTCCTCGTCGATCTTCAGCGGCTCGAACACCTCGTGCAGCATGCGCAGCAACTCGACGTCGACGACGAACTTCTCGTAGCAGGAGACGAGCCCCGACTCGAGCCAGCCCGCCGAGTGCATGACGAAGTTCGTGCCGGCGAGGAACGTCGGCCACAGCGTCATCGACGCCTCGTACGCTGCCTGCGCGTCGACCGCCTGCGACGACGTCAGCCCACCGCCGCCGCGGAACGGCAGCCCGTAGTGCCGCGCGATCTGCCCGGTGCAGAGCAGCCCGACCGCGGACTCGGGCGTGCCGAACGACGGCGAGCCCGACTGCATGTCGGTGTTGGAGAGGAAGCTTCCGAACACGACGGGGCAGCCGGGACGGATCGTCTGCACGAGCGCGATCCCGGCGAGCGCCTCGCCGACCTGCTGTGCGAGCGTCGACGGCACCGAGACGGGTGACATCGCGCCCATCAGCAGGAAGGGCGTGATCACCATCGCCTGGTTCGCCTTCGCATAGACATGCAGCGCGTCGAGCATTCGCTCGTCGTAGCGAAGCGGCGAGTTGACGTTGATCAGGCTGATGGTCGCCGGCGTCTGCTCGAGCGACTCGCGCCCGAACACCAGCTCGGCCATCGCGATCGTGTCCTCCGCGTTCGGCCCAGAGGTGACCGACCCCATGAACGGCTTGTCGGAGAGCGTCAGCAGCGCATAGACCATGTCGAGGTGCCGCGAGTCGAGCGGCTTGTCGTTCGGCTCGCAGATCGTCCCGCCCGGCGTGTCGAGCTGCGGGAACGCCTGCGACAGGCGCACCAGATTCTCGAAGTCCGCGTACGTCGCCTCGCGCCGCTCGAGCCCCTCGCGCACGAACGGGCACCCGTACACCGCGCCGAACGCCATGTGCTTCCCGCCGACATGGATCGTGTTGGCCGGGTTGCGCGCCTGGAGATCGAACTCGCGCGGCGCTTTCGCCACCTGCTCGAGGATCCAGTCGGGGTCGAGCTTGACGAGCTGCCCCTCGACCTTCTGACCGGCCGCCTCGAGCACGGCGATCGTCGGCTCGTGCGGCTCGGACGTGCCGAAGTCGAGGCCGAGCTCGCTGACGATGCGGCGCCAGCCGCGCTCGAGCTCCTGCATGGACGATTCGTCGAGGATCTCGTAGCGCGGCATCTCGTTGACGAGCACTAGACCTCCATCAGTTGTTCGAGGGCACGTTCCAGACCGGAGTCGCCGGTCACGCGGGTCTCGAGTGGCAGACCAAGCTTCTCAGCCGCGGCTTCTGCCTTCCGCTGCAGCTGCGGGGTCGGCGCCTGGGCGAGCCAGACGACGCGCTCGTAGTTGCCGAAGTAGTCGTCGCGCAGCTCCGGGTGTCGGTCGAGCCCGAGGCCGCGCCAGACCACCCGGTCGAACGAGCGCACGAGGAAGTCGGTCAGGTAGTACGTCCCCGGCTCGTGACGCGCGAACTCCCCGAAGAGCCCGTAGCAGTCGGGCCCGGCGAGACGCGGCAGGCCGTCGAGCGCACCGCGGGTGCCGCAGTCCGCGTAGCCGACGAGGTCGACGTCGTCGCCGATTGCGTCGCGGATGCGCTCCGGCCGATTGTGGAGCTCGGGCGGCAGCGGCCGCACGTCGAGGTCCCAGCCGCGGCGTTTCGCGATCAGATCGATGTGCAGCGCGAGGGCGCCGCAGGCGACGATCGTCCGCCTCATCCCGGGAACGAGAGCTGGTCGATGAACAGGTCGTTGAAGTCCGCACGTCCCGACAGCTCGACGTAGGAGATCTCGTCGAGGACGGCGTTCGCAGCCGCGCGTTCCGTGACCGACAGCGCGACGATCTTCGCCCCTTCGCCGGCGACATTGCCGGCCGCGACGATCCGCGGCAGCGGCAGGCGCGGGACGAGACCGATCCTCACGGCGCTCGCGGCAGTGAGGTACGAGCCGAACGAGCCGCCGAGCAGCACCTGCGAGATCTCGCCGGGCTCGATGCCGAGGTCGTTGCAGAGGATCGCCCACCCGGTCGCGATCGATGCCTTCGCGAACTGCAGCTCCCGGACGTCGCGCTGCGAGAGGAAGACGTCGGGTGTGAGGTGAAAGATGTTTTCCTCGCCGATCTTCCCGAGACGCTCCGACGAACCGAGCACGAAGCGGCCGGAGTGGTCGAGGATCCCGGCGCCCACGAGCTCGGCCACGGCGTCGACGAGCCCGGAACCGCACAGGCCGAGCGGCTCGACGTCTCCGATCACGGTCAGCTGTACGTCGCCGTCGACGATCCTCACACCTTCGATCGCACCTTCGGCCGCACGCATGCCGCAACGGATCTGCGCCGCCTCGAACGCCGGGCCTGCCGGTGCGGCGCACGCGAGAGCGCGCTCCGACGAGCCGAGCACGATCTCGGAGTTCGTGCCGACGTCGATGAAGAG
>Ga0070659_100002351_pt1 | contig 13444 bp, 11 predicted proteins | sample KBSC23metaG_FD_64666 | JGI IMG/M metagenome (GOLD analysis project Ga0070659, IMG submission 64666) | Corn rhizosphere microbial communities from Kellogg Biological Station, Michigan, USA - KBS C2-3 metaG | ecosystem: Host-associated > Plants > Roots > Rhizosphere > Soil ...
TTGCAAGGGCGGCTTCTCGAAATACTTGAGGTCGTTCAGGCGCGGCGTTACCCAATCGCCGGAGACCACCATCTCGCGCGGGATCTCCGCATAGCGGCCTTCATCGGGGCGGAACAGGGTGGAGCGCTGGAACAGGTCGTCCGTCCACAGCGCAAGGAACACGGCGATGAGCGCGACGACAATCAACGCCATCCAGGGCGAACGGCTGCGGGAGGAAACAATGCGGGATTCCATGCTGGGGTGAACTTCGCGGGCACGGTCGGAAAGGGTAGGATTCTAGTCGATGCCGGGTTAGCGCACGGTTAGCCGCATGGTATATGGCTTGCATTGGCCGAACACCTCCCACCCCTCCCACGCAGCACACCATATGAGCAAGGCCAAGCTCGATACCTACCTCAACGACCGCCTCGACTGGAACCTGCTGCGCACCTTCCTCGCCATTGCGCGGGAGCGCAGTATCAGCCGGGCCGCCACGCGCCTGCATCTGACGCAGCCGGCTGTGAGCCAGGCGCTCAAGCGGCTGGAAGACCAGCTCGGCCTGCAATTGATTGACCGCCAGGCCAATCCCATCGAAATCACGCGCGCGGGCGAGGAAGTCCGCCTGATTGCGGAGGAGGTCTACGGCACCATCTCGCGGCTCTCGCAGGCCAGCGGCGAGGGTGGACACGAGATTGCCGGCATGGTGCGCGTGGCCATCGTCAGCGGGTTGGATTTTCCGGAGTACGACGCCTTCCTCGGGCGTTTTCACCGCGACTACCCGCGCATCGAACTCGAATGCCAGGAGATGCGCAGCGCCGACGTGGTGCGCAGCCTGGAGTTGCGCACGGCCACGCTGGGCTTGTCACCCAAGCGGGCGTTGCCGAAGAAGATTGCGCACCGGCTGTTCTTGCGCCAGCGCTACGCCCTGTTTTGCGGGCAATATCATTCGCTGTTCGGCAAGACCGATGTGCAGATTGGCGACCTGGCGGGCGAGAAGTTCGTCTCGTTCACCGGCGACAAGATCGGCGATCCGCTCTCGATGCTCACGTTCTTCCGCGACGAGATGGGCCTGACCGGCCCGGTGGTCGGCTCATCCTCGAGCATGTGGGAAGTGCGGAGGCTGATCGTGGCGGGATTCGGTATCGGCTGCCTGCCCGAGCATGTGGCGCAGGACGAGGTCGAGCAAGGCCGCCTGCAGCGCCTGCCGCCCCAAGGCGGCGTGGCCGACGTCGATATGTACCTGCTATGGACGGCCGACCGCAAATTCAGTGCGGCTGAGGCAGCGTTCCTGGAAGCGCTGCACCGCTTTATCGATGCGCGCTACCCGGAAACGGCGAGCGATTGATCCATCAGTAACCGCGAGTGACGTCGACGACGTTGGCGAGCGCCTCGTCCTTGAGCAGGCGCCGCACGTTTTGTGCGACCTGCAGGCCGATGGTGTCACCGCTGGCGACCGACGCCATGTGCGGCGTGACGATCAGGTTTGGCGCTTGCCAGAGCGGGTCGTTCGCCGGCAATGGCTCGTTCGGAAACACATCAACGATGGCGCCGCCGAGGTGGCCGCTTTGCAGCGCGTTCAGCAGATCGGCCGCGACAAGATGCTCGCCGCGCCCGACGTGAATCAGCTTGGCACCGGGCTTGAGCCGCGCGAAGGTGCCGGTGTTCAGCAGGCCGCGCGTGGCATCGGTCAGTGGCAATAGGCAGATCAGAATGTCGGTCCCTTCCAGGAACATCGGCAGACCGGCCTGGCCGCAATACACACCGACACCTGGTAAATCACGCGATTGCCGCGCCCAGCCGCGCACGTTGAAGCCGAGGCGATGCAATTCTCCGGCAACATGCGAGCCGATCTCCCCCAAGCCCATTACGCCGACCGTGCAAGTGGACGGGTGCTGTTGCTCGGGCCGGAACCACGTGGCGCTGCGCTGGTTGGCAAGCACGCGGTCCAACTGCCGGTGGAAGTGCAGCACGCCCCAGGTGATGAACTCCGCCATGCCGCGCGCATGCTGCGGATCAACCACGCGACATAGTGGTACGGCGGGCAGGGTCGGATCGACGAGGATGTTGTCAACGCCGGCAGCGATGCTGTGGACGAGACGCACGCGTGGCATCGCGGCGATGGCGCCTGCGGGCGGGTTCCAGCAGACGGCAATTTCCGCGTCTTGCGCGGCGGGTTCACCGTAGATGCGCACGTCCAGCTCGGGCGCCGCGCGCAGGATGGACGGCACCAGATGCGACATGTCGTAGTCGCGGCTGATGAGGGCGAGGGTGGTCATGCGCATCAACGCCGATAGTCGGAGCGAGAGGTGTCGATCAGCCGCAGCGCCGCCAGCCACGCGCGGCGTGCGATGAGGGGTGACTCTTCCCGATTGAACTGCGCTGCCGTGCGTTGACGGACCTCTTCAGGAGGAAAACGCAATGCTGTGCCGCCGGCCAATGCCTGGATCTGCGCCTGGCATGCGCGCTCCAAAAAGTAGATCTCGTGGAATGCGTCCGCAGCCGTTGCGCCGCCGGCCAGCAGGCCGTGGTTGCGCAGGATCATCGCCTTGTGCGGGCCGAAGTCGCGCACGAGGCGTTCGCGTTCGCCCAGGTCCAGCGCGATGCCTTCGTAATCGTGATACGCGAGCTTGCCGTAGAACTTCAGCGCGTGTTGGCTGATCGGCAGCAGGCCGTGCTCTTGCGCAGACACGGCAATGCCCGCCGCCGTATGCGTATGCACCACGAAGTGCAGATCATCACGCGCGGCGTGGATGGCCGAGTGAATTGTGAAGCCCGCTGCGTTGACGGCGTAGTGCTCAGGGTCGCCGGAGTTCGCTCGGGCGCGTTCGTCGATGACGTTGCCGTCCAGGTCGATCTTGACGAGGTCGGATGCGCGCATCTCACCAAACAGCACGCCGTAGCGGTTGATAAGGAATGTCGGGCGGCCGTCCTCATCCGGCAGGCGCGCGGTGATGTGCGTATCGATCATGTCCGTCATGCGGAAGTGATCGATCAACCGGTACAGCGCGGCCAGGTCTGTGCGGACCTGCCATTCGACATCGGAGAACGTCGCCGGGCGGCGCGGTTGGAGTGAAAGGGTTTGGGCTTCCATGGGAATGCGTGTGGGGGAAGTCATCAAGTCATCAATTCGTGGCGAGCGCTGCCGCTTCTTCGGGCTGCTTGCCGTCGCGATAGCGGCCCAGACCCACGATGCCGATCAGCGAGATGGCAGAGAGCGCGGAGAAGAACAGCGCCAGCGGCAGCCATTCGCCCTTGTAGCGCTCGGCGAGCATCGTGCCGATGAGCGGCGTGGTGCCGCCCGCGATCATGGTGCAGAGCTGATAGGCGATCGAGATGCCGGAGTAACGCACGCGGGTCGGGAAGGCCGGCGTCATGAAGCCCGCGATGACGGCATACACGGCCGACAGCGTGACGACGGCCAGCGTGATGCCCGCCACCATCGCCACCGGGTTCTGCGTGCTCACCAGCAGGAACATTGGATACGGCGTGAGCATCGAGATGCATGCCGCGCACGTCAGGAAACGCGTGTCGCCATAGCGCTGTGCCAACAGCGCCGACACCGGCTGCGACAGCAACTGCAGGATCGTCACGACGAACAGGCAATCGAGAATCAACGCCTTTGACATGCCCAGGTACGTGGTCACGTACGAAATCATGAACGTGTTGGTGAAGAAGAAGCCCGCCGAGCCGATCGTCGTGGCCATGGCCGCCAGCACGATCGGGCGCCACGCCGTGCGCAGGACTTCGCCCACGGGGTTTTCCAGCACTTCGTTGTTCTTCTTCATGCGTTCGAACTCGGGCGATTCCTTCACGCCCATGCGGATCGCCACGCCCACGAGCAGCAGCACGAAGCTCGCCAGGAACGGCAGGCGCCAGCCCCAGGTGACGAAGCTTTCGTGATCGAGCGACGACACCAGCCGGAACGACAGCAGCGACAGGATCAACCCCACCGGGCTGCCCATCTGCGGGAAGGATGCGAAGAACACGCGCTTGGCCTTGGGCGCATGCTCGCTCGCCATCAGCACCGCGCCGCCCCATTCGCCGCCCACCGCAATGCCTTGCAGCACGCGCAACAGCACGAGCAGGATCGGCGCCCAGACGCCGATGGTCGCGTACCCCGGCAGCAGGCCGATGCCGGTGGTGGCAATGCCCATCAGGAACATCGTTACGAGCAGCATCTTTTTGCGGCCGATGCGGTCGCCCAGATGGCCGAACACGGCGCCAGAAAGCGGCCGCGCGATGAAGCCGACGAAGAACGTCGCGAACGACGCCATCGTGCTCAGGAAGTGGTTGCTGCTCGGGAAGAACACCTCGCCCAGCACGAGCGCGGCGGCAGTGGCGTAGGTGTAGTAGTCGTAGAACTCGACGGCGGTGCCGATAAAGGCAGCGGTGGCCGCGCGCACCGGCTGGTGCGTCACCGTGGATGGCGTAGATGGTTGTGATGCTGACATGGGGCGTCCTCCTCTGTTGGGCGTGGCCCGCCGCCGCGCTGCCGGCGTTCGTGCGCCGGTCTGTGCCGTGGAAGCGGGGTGTCGGTCGTCAGCCGACGCCGCCATTTATGCGCATCAACGCAGATGCCGGCAAATTCGCATTTTTGATTCCCCGTATTAGTCGGGCTTATGCCCTCGGATTGGGCGTTGGGCGCCATGATCGCGTCATCGCGGTGCGAGCGGTCAATTGAGCAACGACTTCATGCACGCTTCGCGCCAACGGTATTTGCCTGATTTATAGGCTGAATAAACATTCGCAATTTGACGCATCTTCCGCCACTGCCAGATAAAGACGCCTGGATGCGCCGAGCAGGTCGGTGCACATGCAAAGGAATGCTGCAATGGTGAAGGTCAACGGAGCGCGGCTGTGGTCGAGCCTGATGGAAATGGCGGCGGTGGGCGGCACGCCCAAGGGCGGGGTGCGTCGCCTAGCGCTCACCGAGGAAGATGCCGCGGGCCGCGCCTTGTTCACGCGCTGGTGCGAAGAGGCCGGCATGACGATGAGCACCGACCGCGTCGGCAACCTGTTCGCGCGCCGCGCCGGCAAGTCGGCCAATGCGCGTCCGGTGGCCAGCGGCAGCCATCTCGACACGCAGCCCGAAGGCGGCCGCTTCGATGGCGTCTACGGCGTGCTGGCCGCGCTGGAAGTCGTGCGCACGCTCGACGATGCTGGCATCGAAACCGATAAGCCCATCGAGATCGTCGTCTGGACCAACGAGGAAGGTGCGCGCTTTACGCCGGCCATGCTCGGCTCTGCCGCGTTTGCCGGCGTGATGCCGCTGGAGCACGCCCTGGCTTCGCGCGATGCGCAGGGCATCTCGGTGGCCGATGCGCTGGTGGCAACCGGCTACGCGGGCGAGCGCGCCATCCCCGGCGAGCCGTTTGATGCGTACTTCGAGGCGCATATCGAGCAAGGCCCGATCCTGGAGGAGAACGGTGTGCCGATCGGCGTTGTCACCGGCGGCCAGGCGATCCGCTGGCTCGACGTGCGCGTGCAGGGGCAGGCCGCGCACGCAGGGACGACACCGATGCGTTTCCGGCGCGACGCGATGTTCGCGGCAGCCGAGATGGCGAGTTCGCTGGAAGCGTTGGTCGATGACTTTGCGCCGCACGGTCTGGTGACGGTTGGCGAAATCGGCATCCGCAACGCCTCGCGCAACACCATCGCAGCCGATCTGACGTTCACGGTGGACCTGCGTCATCACGAAGACGTCCGCATCGCCGAGATGGAAGCCGCGCTGCGCGAACGCTTTGCCGAGATTGCCGCCAGGCGTGGGCTAACGGTCGAAATTTCTCAGCACTGGGTGAGCCCTGCCACACCGTTCGATGCCGCCTGCGTGAAGGCCGTCGCCGATGCGGTGGCCGCACTCGGCTACCCGCACCAGCACATCGTGAGCGGCGCGGGGCACGACGCCATCCACATTGCCAAGCATTGCCCGACGGCGATGATCTTCATCCCGTGCGTCAACGGCCTGAGCCATAACGAGGCCGAAGACGCGCTGCCCGACGATGTCACGCGCGGCGCCGATGTGCTGCTGCATGCCATGCTGGCCAGAGCGAAGTAAGAGTCTCACCGCTTCCGCCATCTTTGCCCGACCCGTCAGTAGGGTCGATGCATTGCAACTTGTTGCGGTAGCATGGCGGCTGCCGGCAATCCTGCCGGTTCAGTACGTCTTCAGGGCGGGGTGAAATTCCCCACCGGCGGTATACGGGCAAGGTGTTTGCGCCCGTGAGCCCGCGAGCGCTTCGCATGCGCCTGCATGCGAGGGTCAGCAGATCCGGTGAGATGCCGGGGCCGACGGTCAGAGTCCGGATGGAAGAAGATGCGCGGAACAACATGCTCCTGCTTTGCGGGCGCGCTCGGGCTTTGTGCAGAGCTGCGCCGCTGCATGGCTCGCGCGTGTTTGTCTGCTTGCCCTGGAACGTCTTGTCGCCCATCTCAGCGAGGAGCGTTTCCATGTTGTCCACTCAGCAATCCCAATCCCCCGCGATTCACCCGCCCGCATTGCCCGCCAGCGATGTGATCCTTGATGCCATCGAAGCGCGTTTCGATCCGGCCCACATGCCTGCGCGCATGGCTGCTGCGCTCGATGCGGTGCGGCTTGGCGTGCCCGTCGTCGTGCTCGATGATGCCGACCGCGAGAACGAGGCCGACCTCATCGTCGCCGCAGACAAGCTTACGCAGGCCAGCATGGCGATGCTGATCCGCGAATGCAGCGGCATCGTCTGCCTGTGCCTGACGGCGGAGAAGAGCGCATCGCTCGGGCTGCGCCCGATGGTGGAAGACAACCGCAGCCAGTACGGCACGGCCTTCACGGTGTCGATCGAGGCGCGCACAGGCGTGAGCACCGGCGTGTCGGCGGCGGACCGCATCACGACGATCCGTGCGGCGATTGCGCCGGATGCCGATACGCAATCAGTCGTCAGCCCCGGGCATGTGTTTCCGCTGGTGGCGAAGGATGGTGGAGTGCTCACGCGGCGCGGCCACACCGAAGGCTCGGTAGACCTGGCACGTTTGGCAGGCTTGCCGCCCGCTGCAGTGCTATGTGAGCTGATGCTGCCCGACGGCACCATGGCGCGCCGTGACGATGCGGTGCGCTTCGCCGATCAGCACAACCTGCCGGTGCTGACCATTGAAGATATCGTCCAGTATCGGGAGCAGATGGAACGCGCGGTCAGCTTTGTCTGACGCAAAAGCCGGCCGCGCGAGGGCGGTGAAGTTGATTACCGCTTGAGCGCGGCCGCTTCCTTGGCGAGCGCCGTGATGCCAGCCCAGTCGCCGGCGGCGACCTTGTCCTTGGGCACCATCCACGAGCCACCTACGCACACCACGTTGGGCAGCGCGAGGTAATCGGGGGCGCTCTTGACCGTGATGCCGCCCGTCGGGCAGAAACGCACGTCACCGAACGGGCCGTAGATCGACTTGAGCATCGGGATGCCGCCCGCGGCCTCCGCCGGGAAAAACTTCAGCGTGGTGAGGCCAAACTCCAGCGCGGTGATCAGCTCTGAAGGCGTGGCGATGCCCGGCAGCCAATCGAGGCCGGCATCGGCCTGCGCAAGTGCCAGCGCCGGCGTGATGCCCGGCGACACGGCAAACACGGCGCCGGCGTCTTTCGCCTGCATGAAGTGCTCCGGCAGCGTGAGCGTGCCCGCGCCGACGATGGCATCTTGCCCCAAGTCCTTCACCACCGCGCGGATCACATCCAGTGCCACCGGCGTGCGCATCGTGATCTCGAACGTGCGGATACCGCCCTCGTACAGCGCACGGCACACCTTGACGCCTTCATCGACAGATTGAAACTGCAGCACCGGGATCACCGGGCCGGCCTTGACGACGGAATCGATACCCACAACGTTCTCCTAGGGTCAATCAACGGAACAGCTTAAACGACGGTCGACAGCGCAAGCGTGAGCAGCAGCGCCACGATCGAGATGATGGTCTCCAGCACCGTCCACGTCTTGAAGGTTTGCGGCACGGTCAGGTTGAAGTACTCCTTCACCAGCCAGAAGCCGCCGTCATTCACGTGCGACAGGATCAGCGAACCGGCACCGGTGGCGAGCACCATCAGCTCCGGCCGCACGACAGCGCCCGATGCAGCGGCGATGGGTGCGACGATACCGCAGGCGGTGGTCATGGCCACGGTGGCCGAACCGGTTGCGATACGGATCATCACGGCCACCACCCAGCCCAGCAGCAGCGGCGAGAGGTGTGCACCCATGGCCACGCCCACGATGGCCTTCGATACGCCCGAATCGCGCAGGATCTGGCCAAAGCCGCCACCCGCGCCCACCACCAGCGTGATGGTGGCGATCGGCGCCAGACACTCGTTGGTGAACTTGAGGATGGCCTCACGGCTGAAGCCGCGTGCCTTGCCGAAGGTGTAGAAGCTCACCAGTGCGGCAATCAGCAGCGCCATGACCGAGTTGCCGGCCAGCTTGAGAATGTCGTTCGCCAGCGACTTCGGCGTGGTGAACAGATCGGCCCAGCTGCCGATCAGCATCAGCACCACCGGCAACAGGATCGTGAACAGCGTGATGCCGAAGCCGGGCAGCTCGCGCGTCTGGTCGGCTTCAACGAACTGCGCGGCCAGCGGGTTGTTCTCATCCGGCTTGACGTAGCGCGAGACCAGCATCGCCCACACCGGACCCGCCAGGATGGCGGTCGGCAGGCCGACGATCAGCGCGTACATGATCGTCTTGCCGATGTCCGCCTGGTAAGCCGTCACGGCCAGCAGCGCGGCCGGGTGCGGCGGGATCAGGCCGTGCACCACCGACAGGCCCGCCACCATCGGCAGACCCACCATCAGGATCGGCGTGCCCGTGCGCTTGGCCACGTTGAAGGCAATCGGAATCAGCAGCACGAAACCGACTTCAAAGAACACCGGCAAGCCGATGATGAAGGCCACCACCATCATTGCCCAGTGCGCGTTCTTCTCGCCAAAGGCATTGATGAGCGTCTTGGCGATGCGCTCGGCGCCGCCGGATTCCGCCATCATCTTGCCGAGCATCGTCCCGAGGCCGACCACCAGCGCAATGTGGCCGAGCGTGCCGCCCACACCGGTTTCGAACGCCTTGACGATGTTGCCCATCGGCATGCCGACCACCACGCCCAGCGCGAGCGAGACGACGATCAGCGTAACGAACGGGTTCAGTTTCTGGACGGCGATCAGGTAGATCAGCGCGACTACCGCCAACGCGGCGGTTAGCAATAGCGAGTTGCCTTGCATCGGGACCATCGGGTTTCCTCCTCAGGGATATTCACGGCTCTTGTTGTCATAGGCGCTCCGTCGTGCGGGGCGCCCGTTTTGAACTGCGCTTGTTGCTTGTATTGCGGGTTACGGCTTTTTATAGGCCACGCAATCGACTTCGACCTTGCAGTCGATCACCATGCTCGACACCACGCAGGCACGCGCCGGCGGGTTGGCGCCAAAGTATTCCTTGAATACCTTGTTGAACGACTGGAAATCACGCGGATCATCCAGCCACACGCCGCAGCGCACGACGTGCTCGGGGCCGTAGCCGGCTTCGGCCAGGATGGCCAGTACGTTCTTGATGGTCTGGTGCGATTGCTCGACGATGCCGTTGCCGACCACTTCGCCGTTCACCATCGGCGTCTGGCCCGAGACGAACAGCCAGCCATCTGCGCCCGCCGCGCGGGCAAAGGGGAGGTGCTGACCACCGGTGCCGGTGCCGCCTTCAACGCCAATTCGGGTAATCGTCATAGTTCTTTCCTTCTTCAAACAGATTCGATTCAGTGGACTTCAGCGGCGGCCGTGACCTGCGCACGCGGCCCGCGCTTAAGGAAGCGCCCCGCGCGATGCGGTTGCACGGCGCCGTTCTGGTATGAGAGATGGCCGTTGACCCACACCGCCGCAATGCCTGCGGCCGGCTGTTGCGGATCGGTAAACGTGGCGACGTCGCGCACCGTTTCGGGGTCGAACAGCACGAGGTCCGCCCAATAACCTTCGCGCACGAGGCCGCGTTCGGTCAGACCGAAGCGCTCGGCAGACTGGCCCGTCATCTTGCGGATAGCGGCCGACAGACTCAGCAACTTGCGCTCCCGGCTGTAGTAGCCGAGCACGCGCGGGAAGGCGCCCCACAGGCGCGGATGCGGTTTCGGATCGTTCGGCAGGCCGTCGGAGCCGATGACCGTGGCGGGGTGCGTGATGATGCGGTCCAGATCTTGCGCCGACATGTTGTGGTAGACCGCGCCCGCCGGTTGCAGGCGGCGGGCGGCTTCCATCAGGTCGGTGCCCCACGCGGCGGCGATTTCCTTGAGCGTTTGCCCAGCCATGCCCGGATGCGCTTCAGACCAGGTGATGAAGATGTCGAATTCGTCCGTCACCTGCTTGAGGTCCAGCGTGGACGAACTGGCGGTGTACGGATAGCAGTCGCAGCCGACCGGCTGATACCGCTGTGCGCCCTCGATCGATTCCAGCACCTCGCCCGCGCGGCCCCAGTTGGCGGCGCCCGCGCACTTCAGGTGCGAGATCACGATGGGCACGCGTGCGTGCTTGCCGATGCGGTAAGCCTCATCCATCGCGTCGAGAATCGCCGCAAATTCGGTACGCAGATGCGTGGTGTAGATGGCGCCGGCTTCGGCCAGCGGCTCGGCCAGGCCCATCACCTCTTCGGTGGTGGATGCGAACGCGTTGGCATAGGCCAGGCCGGTGGACAGGCCCAGCGCGCCGTGGTCGAGCGCCTCGCGCAGTTGCGTGCGCATGCCTTCGACTTCGGTGGCGGTGGCGGGGCGGTCGAGCCGGTCCAGATGGTTGTTGCGCAGCGCCGTGTGGCCGATCAGCGCCGCCACGTTCACGGCCGGTTGCGCGCGTTCCACGGCAGCCACATACGACGCGAAGGTCGGATACGCAAACGCGCTGGCGGGCCCGAGCAGGTTCATCGGATCCGGCGGATCGCCCTTGAGCGTGGCCGGTGACGCGCTGATCCCGCAGTTACCGACGATGACCGTGGTGATGCCCTGCGACACCTTGCACAGCATGTCGGGCGTGCGGATCACGTTGGTGTCGTCGTGCGTGTGCACGTCGATGAAGCCGGGGGCGAGCACGCGGCCCTCGCCTGCGATTTCCTCGTCGCCCAGCCAGGCGGTGGAATCCGATGTGGCGATGGCGGCGATGCGCCCGTCGGTGATGGCGACGTCGAACAGCGTGGCCTCGGGTTCGTGGCCGCTGCCGTCGACGATGCGGACCTGGCGGATGACGGTGTCGTACTGCTGCATATCAATCCCCTAACGGCTGGCGGTTGCCGCCGCCGCGATGCGCATCGAGCACGTACTTGATGCGCCGTAAGAGCTCCTTGCTGCGATCGGCCTGTTGCAGCGCGACCTCGGTCGCCAGCAGGTCGATCATCATCATCATGGCGTAGCGCGATGACGATGGCTTGAAGATGAAATCAGTTTCCATGGCCTGGATCGGCAGCAAGACATCGGCCAGCGCCGCCAACGGCGAGCCGATGGCCGTGATGGCGATCACCTTGGCGCCGTACTCGCGCGCGATCGTCACACTGTCGATCACCTCCGGCACGTGGCCGGTCACGGAAAACACGACCACCACATCGTCCGGGCTGAGCGTGGCCGAGACCATCCGCTGCAGCATCGAATCATGATAGGTGGTGACCGGCCGTCCCAGGCGGGCGAGGCGGTAGCGCATCTCGTCGGCCATGGTGGTCGAGCCGCCGCCCATGCCGAACACGGCAATCATGCGTGCTGCCGCCAGCGCGATTGCCGCATTGCGGAACGCCTCGGGCCGCACCAGCGCGCGGTTGGCCTCCAGCACGTTGCTGATGTCGGCCAGGATGCCGTCGGCGCTGGAGGGTGGGCGATCGGCGCCGCCATCCAGAAAGCGCTGGCCGACTGCCGCCGCCTGCGCTAGTTTGAGCTTGAGTTCGCGCACGTCGCGGCAGCCCATCGCCTTGGCGAAGCGGGTGACGCTGGCCTCACTCACGCCAGCGCGTTCGGCCAGTGTCTGGATGCTGCCGGCGGCGGCTTCGGCAATGTCGCTCAGGACCGTCTGCGCGACTTTCTGCTCAGCGGGGCGCAGTTCTGCGGCACGCTGGGAAAGTCGGGTGATGATGTCCATCGGTTCGCGCATTGAGGCAGGCGTAGGGTCGCGCATTCTGGGCTCCCGGTAGTTGTCCGGATAGCAGTTCGCGGAGGGCTTTGGTACTTTGTAACAGGCTGGCCAGGAGAATAATTTCGCCGCTATCATTGTGTCAACCCGATGTTTACCCCCAAAGGAACGCGAGTCGATTCCCATGAGTGATACAAAGTACCAAGGAGACACCAACGCCGTTGTCAACCCGCTCGACAAGGGGCTGGGTGCGTTGGAAACCGCTTGCCAGCCGGAGCAGATTGCCGCCCAGCGCTGGAACGTTTTGAACGAAGACCTGAACTTGCCGGTGGCCGTGCTCTCGCAATCGCGCATCGAGCACAACTTGGCCTGGATGCAGCGCTTCGTGAATGAATACGGCGCCAAGCTCGCGCCGCACGGCAAGACGACGATGGCACCGCGCCTCTTCCAGCGCCAGTTGGCCGGCGGAGCGTGGGGCATCACGCTGGCCACCGCGCATCAGACGCGCGTCGCCTACGAGCATGGCGTGCGTCGTGTGTTGATGGCCAACCAACTGGTCGGCAAGCGCAACATGGCCATCCTGGCTGAGTTGCTGGCCGATCCGTCGTTCGAATTCTTCTGTCTGGTGGATGCGGCGGATCAGGTGGATCAACTCGCTGCCTTCTTTGGCAAGGCGGGGCGCCCGATCCAGGTGCTGATCGAACTGGGCGTGCAGGGCGGCCGCACCGGCGTGCGTGACGACGCGCAACTGCAATCGGTGCTCGATGCGCTCACGCGTGCCAATGGCGCTGTCACGCTGGCGGGCGTGGAGGTGTACGAAGGCGTGATCAAGGAAGAGGCCGACATCCGCGCCTTCCTGCAGCGTGCCGTGAAGACCATCGGCGATCTGGCCCGCGCCGGCCGCCTGCAACGCACGCCGGCCGTGCTGACCGGCGCCGGTTCGGCCTGGTACGACGTGGTGGCCGAGGAATTCGCCAAGGCCAATATCGGCCAGCCGCTGGATGTGGTGCTGCGCCCGGGCTGCTACCTGACGCACGACGTGGGCATCTACCGCGCCGCGCAGGCTCGCATCGACGCCAACAACCCGATTGCGCACAAGATGCGATCGAGCCTGCTGCCCGCGCTGCAACTGTGGGCCTACGTGCAATCCGTGCCCGAGGCCGAGCGCGCCATCATCGCACTGGGCAAGCGCGATGCCGCGTTCGACGCCGGCTTGCCGCTGCCGGTACTGCATTTCCGCCCGGGTGACAAAGCACCTTCGGCCACTCCCGCGCACTGGGAAGTGACCGGCATGATGGATCAGCACGCCTACCTGAAGATCGCCCCCGGTGACGACATCAAAGTCGGCGACATGATCGCTTTCGACATCTCGCACCCGTGCCTGACGTT
>Ga0070659_100002353_pt1 | contig 13441 bp, 11 predicted proteins | sample KBSC23metaG_FD_64666 | JGI IMG/M metagenome (GOLD analysis project Ga0070659, IMG submission 64666) | Corn rhizosphere microbial communities from Kellogg Biological Station, Michigan, USA - KBS C2-3 metaG | ecosystem: Host-associated > Plants > Roots > Rhizosphere > Soil ...
TTCCGCCATCAGTTGTTGTTGCAGTTGCTTGGCGGCGTCGATGTTGAGATCTTTGTACAAAGCGGTTTGCGGCGTGAACGGTCGTTTGTTCAACCCCAACCAATATTTTGCCGCGAGGATTTTTTTCACCCGCGCGTCGACTTCGGCTTGCGCGATCAGCGTATCCTTAATCGCCTGATTAATTTGTTTGACGGCTTCGCTGACGTTGCCCGAAAACAACAACACGTCGTTGCCAGCCACCAAGGCTTTTGCGTCGACCATTCCTTCGGGGTACAAATCCGCGACGCCTTTCATGTTCAACGCGTCGGTGAAAATCAAACCTTTGAAACCCAACTCGTCTTTCAACAAACCCTGCACGACGTTCTTCGACAACGTGGACGCGGTGCGAGCCGTGTCGAGCGACGGAATGTTCAGATGCGCCACCATCACGGAACCGACGCCGGCGTTAATCAACGCTTTGAACGGATACAACTCGAGCGTGTCGAGGCGTTGGCGGCTCGCGCCGATTGTTGGCAGCGTTTTGTGCGAGTCTTGTCCCGCGTCGCCATGTCCAGGAAAGTGCTTCGCGCATGCCAACACGCCGCCATCCTGAAGACCTTGCATGTACGCGATGCCTTTGCGCGCCACGTTTTCTTTTTGCTCGCCGAACGAGCGGTCGCCGATGACGGGGTTCAACGGATTCGAGTTCACGTCGACCACGGGAGAGAAACTGACATGCACACCCAAGCGTTTGCATTCGCGAGCCATTTCCAAACCGGCGCGGTAAATCAGTTGATCGTCCTGCACGGCTCCCCACATCAACTGCCGTTGGAAGTTCGGCGTCGAGTCCAGCCGCATCGAAAGCCCCCACTCCGCGTCCATCGCGATCATCAACGGAACCTTCGCCAAGCCTTGGTAATAGTTATTCTGCGCGGCTTGGCGGAGCGGTCCGCCTTGCATGAAAATCAAACCGCCGATGTTGTATTGGTTGATGAGGAACGCGATGCGTTTCTTTTCGGCGTCGTCGCTTTTGTTCGAATACGCGGCGACCATGAACAGTTGCCCGAGGCGTTGGTCCGGCGTGAGTTTGTTGAACACCGAGTCGACCCAGTGTTTGGCGGCTTTGTCGTTGGTGAGAAACGGCGGGTCTTTCGGTTCGACGTTCACGGTGTGTTGATCCGAGTGCAAACCGAAACCGATCGTCATCAGTAAAATGCAAAAAGCCGCCGCGAGCGTACGTATCATCGTTGTAAAAATCCTGAAAGGGTAACCGCAACAGTTCCAATTCGGTGCCAATGTTCAACACCGCGGCTGTCGAGTGTACTAAAATTACGCAAGCCGTTGTGCAAACGCCAATAACTTCGCCGAACCGATGCCGTTGCCCGATTACCTGCGTACCGCCGACTATATTTACGACCTGCCGAACGAGCGAATCGCGCTGCACCCCGTCGAGCCGCGCGACGCGTCGAAGCTGTTGGTGTACGCCGGCGGCGTGATCACGGATTCGGAGTTCGGGAAGTTGCCGGAGTTTTTGCCCGAGGGAACGTTGCTCGTTGCCAACGACACGGCGGTGGTAAACGCGCGGTTGATTTTTTTCACGCCGGAGCAGCACCGCGTCGAGATTTTTTTGTTGGAACCCGTTGGAAAAAGTTGGGAAAACGCCTTGGTGGATAAAAGCGGCGCAGTCGTGTTCAACGCGTTGATAGGCAACAAACGGAAATGGAAGAGGAGTGGAGAATTGAGAATTGAGAGTGGAGAGTTGACGTTGAATGCCTTGGTGGAAGACGAGTCGCAGCCGTTTCATGTGACGTTAAGCTGGAACGATGATTCGAAAACATTTGCCGACATTCTGAATTTGTTCGGGCATGTGCCGTTGCCGCCTTATATCAAACGTAGCGACGAAATCGGTGACAAGAATTCTTATCAAACCGTTTACGCGGCGCATCTCGGTTCCGTGGCTGCGCCGACGGCGGGACTTCACATCACGGCGAATGTCATTTCAAAACTGTCGGAAAAAAATTGTGCGTTCGCGAGGTTGACGTTGCACGTCGGTGCCGGAACGTTCAAGCCGGTTGATGCGGAGAATGTACTTGAACACGAGATGCATCCGGAAGCGTTTTCCATTTCGTCGGAGACGTTGCAACAACTTGTACAACAAGTGCAAAACGACCAACCGATCGCAGCCGTCGGCACCACCGCAACGCGAACGTTGGAATCGCTGCACGCGATGGGAGTTCAGTTGTTAAAAGGTGTTGAGATGAAAGATGGTTTTGATGTGACGCAATTCGAGGCTTACGAACCAACGGACGTTTCGACGCTCGATGCATTAAACGCCTTGGTGGCTTATGCAGAACGTCAATCGGATAAAAAACTACACGGCAAAACGCGGCTGATGATCGTACCCAACTTTCAATTTCGACTCGTCGATTATTTGGTTACCAACTTCCACCAACCTTCGAGCACGTTGTTGATGTTGGTCTCGGCGTTTGTCGGTGTGGATTGGAAGAAAATTTACGAGCACGCGTTATGCAACGGTTACCGGTTTTTGAGTTACGGCGACTCGAGTTTGTTAAAACGGTAATCACGTTGGGGGAGTAAATTGATCAACCCGGTATCGTGCGACGCGGCGATTAATGCTTCAGGTATCCCTTTTCTCTCAGGCTGTCGAGCGCGTTTTGCGCAACTTCTTTCCCCCATTGCTCTCCCACTTGCATCGACTCCCGCATTATTTGCGGCGTTGCTGCGACCACCTTTTTTCCAGCCGGCGTTTGATAAAACGCTATGAGAGCCAACAGGTCTTCGTTCGTGTAGTATTTGTCATAAATCGGAATGACGAGATCCGTTAAAGCGTTGATATCGATCGACTTCATAAACTCGTCCCAAAATTCCTGGGAAACCTCGGGGTCGTTCTCGCGAAAAGCAGCGACCAGGTTAGTGGCAACCTGAACTCCCAGATTGCCGGAACCTGTGACTTCAAGGAGCGTTTTGATATTATGCAGTTTGGACGTATCCTGTGAAAATCCAAGGAGGCCGAACCCGCACATCCATAGCAACAGCAACAGTGACTTCATTTGACTCAAATGGTTTGAACCGATCGTTATTTTACTCAAGCGGTGAAGTTCCGGCAATCTTTTATATCGTCTCGAAATCAATAACCGCCATCATTGTAAGCGTAATGCTCAGAGAGTTGCGCGTGATATTTATTTCTGTTTACATATGTTTCAACCCGTACCGGTCGGACGCAATAATTGACAATTAAAATCTACTTAGATTTTGCATTGTGAATTAATAAACTTTACTTTGAGACTAATAAAACTTTGTCCGATGAAAACGAAAATCTTTTTGTCCGTCGTGCTCGTTGCCGTAACGGTTATCGGATTCTATTCGTGCAAAAAACAAAGCGACGTCGTTGAGGCTTCTCACTTAACGCTCCGTCTTCCCGAGGTTCCGTACAGCTACAACGCCGGCAATTTCACCGGAGAATCGGACGATCTGATCACCTTGGGTCGGGTTTTGTTTTACGACACCCACCTGTCGGTCAACAACGCGATTTCATGCGCGTCGTGTCACAAACAGATCGTTGGATTTTCGGACAACACCGCGTTCAGCAGGGGGTTTGAAAACAAACTGACGGCGCGTAACTCCATCCCTATTCAAAACCTGACGCCATTGTTTTTTTCGGGCGACAGCGGGGGCACGAGTTTGTTCTGGGACGGACGACAAAGGTTTTTGAGTTCGATGGTTTTAAAACCCATCACCAACCACGTGGAGATGGGAATGAACGACGACAACGCAATCGCGGAACGCGTGAGAAACGCGCCGTACTATACCGATCTTTTTTCAAAAGCATTTAACGGACAAAGCGATGTGACGTCTACCAAAATTGCAGGCGCTCTGGCTGCTTTCGTTGGCAACATCCGGACGTCCAATTCAAAATTTGATCAGGTTCAGAACGGTCAGGCTTCCTTTAGCCCGCTGGAAAGTGAGGGACGCAGCTTGTTTTTCGAAAAATACAATTGCGGAAGTTGCCACCATTCGGTCATCTCGCCCGACGGTTATGGAAGCACTTTCAATCCCGCAAGTTTTATAAACATCGGGTTGGATCAGAATTATTCCGACCGTGGCCTGGGTGCCATCACCCATAGCCCCTCGGATGACGGAAAATTCAAAGTCCCGTCGTTGAGAAACGTCGCGATCACCGCGCCTTATATGCACGACGGACGGTTCGCAACGTTGAACGACGTGCTCGATCATTACAGCCACGGCATTGCCAACAGCGCCAATCTTGACCAACGCTTAAAAGGCGCCGACAACCTTCCCATTCAAATGAACATTTCGGAACAGGAAAAAACCGCCATCGTCGCATTCCTCGGGACGCTGACGGATTATTCGATGGTTCACGATCCGAGATTTTCCAGCCCCTTCATTTCTCAATAGAAAAACTTAATGCTGAAAAAATATCTGCTGACGATCGCTTTCGTTTCGTCGGTCTGCTGCGGTTACGCACAAACGGATTTAACACCAACCAAAAAAATAAATCATTACCTCGGTGTTCAGGCAAACCCGTTGTTCCGTCAAATCATCAACCTGAACAACAACAATTCTTTGGTCACCAACCCGTACCTGCTCACCTACTCGCTCATCTCCACAAAATCGGGCTGGGGAGTTCAAGCAGGCGTTGGTTACGATTATCAATCAACCGAAGACAAAGACGCGCCGGCGAATCACAGGTCAAAAATCAACGACTTTTCTTATCGTGTCGGGGTCGGTCGAAAGGTGATGTTGTCGAAAAAATTTGAGGCGGAATTCGGGTTGGACGTCGCGGGTAATTATCAAAACGACAGAACCTTTTCACAGTCCGACATCGATTTTGGAAGCGGTCAAAGCGACTCCGTTTTTACCGTCGTTTTGACTAAGACGACCGGTATGGGCGGGGGATTGCGCGGCGGCCTGAACTTCTATTTGTCCCCTAAAATCCTTTTGGGAACGGAAGCAAATTATTATTTCATGCGTTCCCCACAAAAACAAAACGTGAGCGTGAAAGAAACCGTGACACAATTTGGAGGGCCGCCGATTACGAGGTTCTCGAACCAGAATCAGTCCGCCACCGCATCGAAATTTTCCCTCACGCTACCGGCGGTTTTGTTTTTAATTGTAAAATTTTAAAATGCTTATTAACCGGCTCGTTCCTTTCTTATCGGCGTTGATTTTTGCCTCTGTGTTTTTTGAAGCCTGCAGCAACAAGGGATGCACGGATAAAAATGCTGTCAATTACAACGTGGTGGCAGACAAAGACGACCACTCCTGCGTGTTCTGCGATTCAACGCTTACCCAAACCGGAAAAGATTCCGTCTTCCTTACCGATTACAATTCTTCAGGCGGCCATTACGGTGAAGTCGTGGCAAAATTTGTTGTGACCCAAAAAACGTTAAAGCACAATTACGCTTCATGCGGAGACGATAAATGCACGATTACTTACACGGTTGAAAATTTGTGCGATCAGGATTTCGATTTGGATTACGAACTCCAGTTCAGCGGCAACGACCTTTTTTTCACCGCGTTTGACAGTATTACACTTGCAACCAGTCATACCACCAGCCCCCTTGGGATCCCTGTGTCGGTAAACAGCAATCCTTGTGGACATTTATCGTTCGGTTCTCTGAGCGTATTCCTAAATTCCACGATTGTCTACCATTGACAATTGCAGTACGGTCTGATAAAGCGACGCTGCGTTTATCCAAACGCCATACGCGGAAACGATGACGTTATTCAAACGTTTGAAAAGCCCTGACGGACAACCCGTAACTTAGCGCGACAGCAGACCCGCCGCGCATGTCCGACATCATCCAGCTTCTTCCCGATTCCATCGCCAACCAAATCGCCGCCGGCGAGGTCATCCAACGACCCGCGTCTGCGGTGAAAGAGTTGATGGAAAACGCCGTCGACGCCGGAGCCACGCACATCCAACTCATTATCAAAGACGCCGGCAAAACATGGATTCAGGTGGTCGACAACGGTTGCGGCATGAGCGAGACGGACGCGAGGATGTCGTTCGAACGCCACGCCACGTCCAAGATTCGGACCGCCGATGATTTGTTCGCGATCCGCACGATGGGTTTTCGCGGGGAAGCGTTGGCGTCGGTGGCTGCGGTGGCGCAGGTGGAATTGAAGACGCGTCAGATTGAAAACGAAACCGGCACCTGCATTTCCATTCATGGCTCTGAAGTGATCTCGCAGGAACCCGTGCAGATGCAAGCCGGCACGAGCATCACCATCAAGAATTTGTTTTACAACGTTCCGGCACGCCGCAATTTTCTCAAAAGCAACACCGTGGAAATGCGCCACGTCGTCGACGAGTTTCAGCGCGTCGCGTTGGCGTACCCGCACCTCGCGTTTCAACTGCACCACAACGGCGTCGAGGTGTTTCATTTGAAAGAAGGAAGCCTTCGGCAACGGATCGTCGCGTTGCTCGGCAACCAATACAACGAGCGCTTGGTGCCGGTGGAAGAAAACACGTCGGTGCTTAAGATTTACGGGTTCATCGGCAAGCCTGAAGCGGCGAGAAAATTGCGCGGCGATCAATTCATCTTCGTTAACAACCGGTTCATTAAGAGTCCTTATTTGCACCACGGCATTTCGTCGGCGTACGAGAATTTGATTCCGGCGGACACGCACCCGTTGTACGTCTTGTTCATGGACATCGATCCGGCGCGCATCGACGTGAACGTGCACCCGACCAAACAGGAAATAAAATTTGAAGACGAGCGCATCGTCTACACCTTCGTGAGCACCGCCGCCAAACACGCGCTCGGCAAATATTCCGTGACGCCGACGCTCGACTTCGACCGCGAAACGTCGTTCGACCGTTACGGTCCCGTTCCGCAGTTCGCGCAAGTGGAAACCGAAGCCCAAGCAGCGGTAAACAACGCCAACTACCAACCGAGTTGGACGCCGGACTTTGCGACGATGCCGCAGGACCACACCCGCGTCCACCAAGGCGTTTCCCAAAACGTGTCGTCGAACGTTTCGCCGTCGGCGACCTACACGATTCCGAGCCGCGGCTTGGACGAGTTGCCGGAGCCCGCAATGAACGCGGAAGCGGAGCAGTCGGACAAAAACGCGTCGCCGGTTTTCCAGCTGCACAACCGCTACGTCGTTTCGCAAATCAAATCGGGTTTCATCCTCGTTGACCAACAAGCCGCGCACGAACGCATCCTTTACGACAAATATTTAAGCAACCTCAACGGTCAAGCCGGACATGCGCAGCAACAATTGTTTCCCCAAACCATCCACGTCGCCACCGCGGACGCGGAAGTGATGATGGAGCTGTTGCCGGAAATGCGGATGTTGGGTTTTGATTTGCACCCGTTCGGCGGAACGGCGTTCGTGTTGCACGGCGCGCCGTCGGACGTTCAGCAAGGCGACGAAGTGGACGCGATCGAAAAAATGTTGGACAACTACAAACAATCCCAACAAGTGCTGAAGCTCCCGACCACGGAGGCGTTGGCAAGAAGCATGGCGAAGGTGAACGCGATCAAGGTCGGCAAAGCGCTGACGGAAAAGGAATGCCGGAGTTTGCTCGACCAACTCTTCGCTTCCGAGTCGCCGTTTTACACGGCGGACGGACGGCACACGTTTATTACGTACAACCTTCGCGAGTTGGAAAAACAGTTCGGTAGAAAGTAGCCGTTGGCTTGGCTGTTAGCCGTTAGCTTTTCGGTCACGACGAGTTGGACGCAAAGGCATCGAACATTTTGAACACAACCACGTCTTAGTCACCAAGGCATTTCGCTAACAGCCAACGGCTATCGGCTAACAGCTAATATTGTATCGTGCAACAGTTTCGACCCTCCGGCTTTCAGGTTCTCCCGACGATTGTAAAAAACCTGCTCATCCTGAACGGGCTGATGTTCCTCGCGACGTGGGTGGCGGAGAACCAATTGCATATCGACCTGTCGCGTTGGCTGGGCTTGCATTATTTCACGTCGCCGTTTTTCATGCCGCACCAGTTGCTGACGCACATGTTCATGCACGGCAACCTCACGCACATCATTTCCAACATGTTCGCGTTGTGGATGTTCGGCTCGCTCATCGAAAACTATTGGGGACCGAAGCGCTTTTTGATTTTTTATTTGATCTGCGGACTCGGCGGCGCGTTGCTCCACCTCGGCGTCACCGGTTGGCAAATTCATGAGATCCAACAAGACGTCAACGGCTTCATGAGCCGACCGTCGCCAACGGCGTTCACCTCGCTCTTCGAGCGTCATCAGGACTTGCTGTACGACGGTTCGTTCGTGGATCGCGCGAACGCGGCGTTGTCCAGTTGGCAAACGAACCCGTCCGACGCGACGCTTTTGTTTCACGCAAAGGAAGTGGCGCAGGAACTGCCGCAGCAATTGGCGAACGTGCCCGTGGTCGGCGCGTCCGGCGCCATCTTCGGCGTGCTGCTGGCGTTCGGCATGTTGTTCCCGAACATGATGATCTACCTGTACTTTTTCATTCCGCTGAAAGCAAAATATTTCGTGATCATTTACGGGCTGTTCGAACTTTACGCCGGCGTGACGGGAACTCAAAGCGGCGTGGCTCACTTTGCACATTTGGGTGGCATGCTGTTTGGATTCATCATGATCAAATACTGGAACCGCAGCCGCCGCCACGACATTTTCTAACGACTTTTTGTAATTTAAGAGAACCAACCTCAACGCCGTGTCCACCACGCTCTGGCAAGATTTCCGCAACCAGTTTTTGGGTTCCCCGTCCATGGCGACGCGCCTCGTGGCCGTGAACGTGATCGTGTTTTTGCTCGTGAACATCGTCGGCGTGGTGCTGTGGTTGGCCAACGCGGACGCGCAAACGTTCAACACGGCCTCCGAAACGGTGATCGATTTCCTCGGCGTGCCGTCGTCGCTCGACCATTTGCTCGTTCGGCCATGGACCTTGATCACCTACGCGTTCACGCACCAGCAGTTTTTGCATTTGCTGTTCAACATGCTGATGTTGTATTGGTTCGGCAACATCCTCGCCGACTTTGCCGGCAACAAACGCATCCTGCCGGTTTACGTTCTCGGCGCCTTGGTGGGTGCGGTCATTTTCATCGCCGGTTACAACCTCTTGCCGGTCTTGCGCGCGGGAATCGGCTTGCCGATGATCGGCGCCTCCGCCGGCGTGCTCGCCTTGGTGGTGGCAGCCGCCACGTTGGTGCCGGACTACAGCATCGTGTTGTTTTTGATCGGCTCGGTTAAGTTGAAGTGGTTGGCTCTTGCGCTCGTCATCATTGACATCATTTCGCTTCCGTTGAGCAACGCCGGCGGCCATTTGGCTCACCTCGGCGGCGCGCTTTCGGGCTTCATCTACATCACGCAGTTGCGCCGCGGTCGGGACTTCGGCAAATGGATCCACCAAACCGCCGAGTACGCGTCCAACCCGCGGTTGCCGTCCAACCTCCGTACCGTTCACAAGTCCAACAAGCCGATAATCACCAAGTCGACCCATGCGACCTCGCAACAACTGAAAGACCTGCGGACCGTGGAAGACCAGTTGGACAAGATTCTGGACAAGATCTCGCAATCGGGTTACGAAAGTTTAACGAAAGACGAAAAAGACTTTTTATTTCGTTACAGCAACAAGAGCTGATTCCCGTTTACTTTTCGTGTCCGTTTGAAACGCTTCCTTTCTTACCTGAAGATTGCCGCGCTGTTCGTCACCGTGTTGTGCCTGGCCGGCATGATGGCGGCGTCCGCCGCGCAATATTTTGACCCGTTGCAACATTGGGTGTTCGCGTTGCTGGGGCTTTGCTTTTTGCCGATGCTGGCGTTGACGGTTTTCTTTTTGATTTTCTGGATCATCGTACGCATCCGTTTAGCGTGGATTCCGTTCATCGGGCTGCTGGTGGCTTTGCCGGGGCTGCTGCACATCGTTTCGTTCAACGTGTTCAAAGCAAAAAGCCACAGCGCGCAGCACGACCTTAAGCTGATGACGTACAACGTGCGAAACTTCGATCTGTACAACTGGAGCGATGAGTCCGCCACGCGTCGCAAAATGATGTCGATGATTGGCGACGAACGACCGGACGTCGCCTGCTTTCAGGAGTTTTTTACGTCGGACGACAAAGCGTTCGACAACGCATCCATTCTAACTAAAACGATTGGCTTCAACTACAACCACACCGAGATCACCACTACCGTGGGTGGCAATCAGCACTGGGGAATAGCTACGTTCAGCAATTTTCCCATCGTTGGCAAGGGCCGGGTGGACTTCCCGATGAAAACCAACAACGCGTGCATCTACACCGATCTGAACGTGAAAGGAACGACCGTCCGTTTGTACAACGTGCATTTGCAATCAATTTATTTGACGCGCAAAGACTACGCATATATAGAGGACTTTCAATCGGATCGCAACAAAATGAGTCCGATTGCCAACGAACGTATTCTGACCAAGTTGCGCAATGCGTACCGGCTGCGCGGCGAACAGGTAAACCTCATCGAACAAAGCGTCGAAGCGTCACCGTATCCCGTGTTGCTGTGTGGTGATTTCAACGACACGCCGGTGTCCTACGCGTACCGCGTGTTCAACAAAACCCTGAACGACTGCTTCCTCGACAAAGGCTGGGGCATCTCGCCAACGTACAACGGCATGATTCCGCTGCTGCGCATCGACTACGTGTTGCACGACACAAGTTTTCAAACGCTTGCCTACCGCAGACTCACCCAAGCGTATTCGGACCATTACCCCGTGATAACCGAACTGAATCTTGCGAAGCAACCCTCAACGGTCAGGTAAGTCAATTGCCCCGTTTCGGTTTTAATCTTTAATCTTATCAGTGCTTCCCAAAATCGACATCCACACGCATGTGTTGCCGGAGACCTTGCCGGATTGGTTTAAAAAATTCGGCTACGGCGATTTTATCCGCCTCGAACACCACAAACCGTGTTGCGCCAAAATGATGATCGGCGACCGATTCTTTCGTGAGATCGAACACAACTGCTGGGACCCTGCGGTGCGCATTGCCGAATGCAGGGACTGCAACGTGTTGGTTCAGGTGTTGAGCACCATTCCGGTGATGTTTCATTATTGGGCCCAACCATCACACGCGCTGGAAACCTCACGCTATCTCAACGACCACATCGCCGCCACCGTTTCCAACGCGCCGCAGGCTTTTGTCGGGCTGGCAACTGTGCCGATGCAGGATCCTCAACTCGCTGCCGGAGAACTGGAACGGTGCGTGCGCGACTTGGGCATGGCCGGCATTCAGATCGGCTCCAACGTCAACAAAAAGAATTTGGACCAGCGCGAATTCGACGCGGTCTGGGAGACTGCGGAAAAACTGGACGCATGCGTTTTTGTTCACCCGTGGGAAATGATGGGCCGCGACGAGATGCAGAAATACTGGTTGCCGTGGCTGGTTGGCATGCCGGCGGAAACATGCCGTGCAATTTGTTCGTTGATTTTTGGCGGCGTGATGGCGCGTTACCCTAAGCTGCGGTTTGCGTTTGCGCATGGCGGTGGTTCGTTTCCCTACACCGTTGGCCGCATCGAGCATGGCTTCAACGAACGTCCGGATCTGGTGGCCGTTGACAACGGCGTTAATCCCCGCGACTACTTCGGCAAATTTTATTTCGATTCGCTGGTGCACGACCCGAAAGCGTTGCAATATCTGATGGAAGTGGCCGGCGAGGATTTCGTCGCGCTCGGTACGGACTATCCGTTTCCGCTTGGCGAATTGAACCCCGGCAAACTCATCGAATCCATGTCCTGGCCTCAGCCCTTGAAGGAAAAATTGCTTTACCGAAACGCCTTGGCCTGGCTCGGCGCCAACGCTTCGAAAAACATCGTACGGCTATTTGAATAACACGATGCCGAAGTTGATGCCGCCGTTGTACATCACCCCTTTTTTAAAGCCCATGATGCTGTGGCCGTTCGGGCGGTAATCGCCGGTGGGAAGGTTGGGCCCCGCTCCCATGTACGCGTCGACCAAAAACACTTTGGCTATCTGAAACTGCAGGCCGCCAATAACCCCGAAGCCGTAAGCCTGGGCGGTGTGCTCCGCGAGGCCGTAAATGGTGTTTCCCGACTGATCGACGAAAATGCCGTCCTGCGCGGTGAGGTTGATGGTTTTCGCGTTCGCAAACGCACCGGTGTACACGCACGGGTTGCCGGGCGTGGGATAGTAGCGCAATTGGAACTCGCCGCTGAACGTTGAAAATTCGGTGATGCTTCCAAAGCTTGAATACAAATTGTAGAAGCTCGGGTCGTCGCCGAAGCCGTAGTTGAACACGCCGCGTATGCCCAGCGTGGGGTTGGGCCGGTGTTCCAATGCGAGCCGGAAGTTATCCGTGATGGCCGCAAACGGATAGAAGAACGCGCCGGTACGGTAATTCACGGTGCTTTTCTTTTTCACCTGTGGACTGGACGGATACGTTTGCGCAAACGTCGTTTGGACGAAGGCAAACGTCAGAAGCGCGAAGAGAAGTTTCGTTTTCATAGAGGGTTGGTGGTAAACGTAAAACAAAACAGGCCAACGCAAAGATGCAATTTGTATTATATGGGTTGCATCCGAATTGTGACGCACGGCGAATCATCTCGTTCCAACCGAAAAAACGTCAGAGCCGAACGAATTTCTTACAAAAGCCAACGGCTAAAACCCAATGGCTAACGGCTCTCCCGTAACTTTACCCCGATGAGCAATTTTCTCGATGTGCTGAACGATGCGCAGCGCCGCGCGGTGGAATACACCGACGGCGCGGTGAGCATCATTGCCGGTCCCGGGTCCGGAAAAACCCGCGTGTTGACTTACAGAATCGCTTACCTGTTGTCGTTGAAAGTTGACCCGTTTCGGATTCTTGCGTTGACGTTCACGAACAAAGCGGCGAAGGAAATGCGCGAGCGCGTGGAACAACTCGTTGGAACGGAAGCACGGAATTTGTACATCGGAACGTTCCACTCGGTGTTTGCCAGAATCCTTCGTTACGAAGCGCAGCTCTTGGGTTACCCGTCCAACTTTTCCATTTACGACACGGACGACGCGAAGAGCGTGATCAAATCCATCATCCGCGATCTGGGTTTGAACGACACGTACTATAAGCCAGGCAACGTCTACAATCGCATTTCGTCAGCGAAGAACGAATTGATGACGCCGGACGATTACGCGAAGAACATGACCTTGGTGGCGGAAGACACTGCGAGCGGAAAGCCGCGGCTGCACGAGGTCTATAAGATTTACGCGGACCGTTGTTTCAAATCCGGCGCGATGGATTTCGACGATTTGTTGCTGAAGATGTATCAACTCATTGTCAACTTTCCGGCTGCCGCTTACAAATACCAGAACCGTTTTCGCTACGTGCTCGTCGACGAGTTTCAGGATACCAACTTTGCGCAGTACGAGATTGTTAAACGGTTAGCGGCTGTTCATCAGAACATCACCGTGGTTGGCGACGACGCACAATCTATCTACTCGTTCCGA
>Ga0070659_100002354_pt1 | contig 13439 bp, 12 predicted proteins | sample KBSC23metaG_FD_64666 | JGI IMG/M metagenome (GOLD analysis project Ga0070659, IMG submission 64666) | Corn rhizosphere microbial communities from Kellogg Biological Station, Michigan, USA - KBS C2-3 metaG | ecosystem: Host-associated > Plants > Roots > Rhizosphere > Soil ...
GCGTTCCATGAAGATTGCCCTTGATGTAGATACCGCCCGCGACGACGAAGAGCGCAGTGACAAGAATGATGAAAGGAAGATATTCAGCAATGCATGCATGCGCTGCCCCGCTTGCAGCTGTTCCGAGGCCGAATATCGCCGCACATGGCAGCAGGAACGTCAATGCCCAACCGAGCACGATCTTGCCGAAATGGTGATGCCAGAGAGCAGGCGTCAGGAGCGGACATAGCGCAATCGACAGCAACAGCCCGAAAAAGGGGACGCTCCACCATAGGTTCAGATGGCTACCGTCGAGCCCGGATGCGAAACACAATGCCGGGACGAGGCCGAACAGACCGATGAGGAGTGATCGCGCACGCAAGTTATTGTCTCCGTCGCTATTGGAATTGTGGAATTGCTGGCATTGTAGCTTGGAACGAACGGCAGACTTCCTGAGTAGAGATACGTGCTGTTGTGAAAAAATGTAGTGGCTTTCAGCAAGGCTCGCCTCCTGACTCCGATTACTCAGCCTGCATGGCAGAGCAGCAGGTGCGTCTCGCAATATTTCAGATATGCAACATCTATCCTATCAGGCGGGTAGCAGGAAATTTCTGCATTTGCTTATTCATAATCTATCTAAACCCGGTTTGAGATAAGTACTAAATTGTCTTAAAATACAAGGCTTTGCGGCGGGTTGTTCATTCAGGCCAGGTGCCTTCAGCTCAGCTACCAAATCCTCCAGTTTCAAAAATCCATAGATAGGACTGTTATGACCCACGTTGTGACCGAATCCTGCATCCGCTGCCGTTATACCGACTGCGTAGATGTATGCCCGGTAGACTGTTTCAGGGAAGGCCCCAATTTTCTTGCGATCGATCCAGATGAATGCATTGATTGCGCGGTATGTGTTGCCGAATGCCCGGTCAATGCGATTTACGCTGAAGAGGATGTGCCTGCCGATCAGCAGCAGTACATCCAGATCAACGTCGAGTTGGCGCGCCAGTGGCCTTCCATCACCAAAACCAAAGATCCGTTGCCCGATGCGGACGATTGGAAAGACGTCAAGGACAAGCTCCAGTACCTCGAAAAGTAATTGTGCATGGCAATTAAGCCATGGTCATGCCTTTCAGCAAATAACGCCGATGCGCCTCTGACCCGCCTCCTATTGCCTCCAAAACAAACGCCCCGCACCTGCCAAGGTCTGGGGCGTTTGTTTTTGGCGTACGCTGTCAGGCAAGACCCAACAATCGGGCAGCAAGTGTCAGTATTGCACGGCAGAAATTGTGCTGCCCCAAAAAAATCTTTTTGTCAGCAATATATCGCCCTCCATCAATAATCCAAGGCGGCAGCTCCACATGTGTAAATTTTTCAAGCATGAGCGGGGCGCAAAATGAGAGGGCAAAAATAAGAAGAGACACGAAGAGCCGTTTTGCAAATCAAGTCACCCAAGCAAGCGCCAAATGCGTTTAATCGGGTAAGCAATGTGGTGTTTGGCATAATTTCTGCTGATTTTCTTAACGACACAGCAAGCAAAACGAGACGCGCCGACCAGATCGATCCATGCATCAAGATCTTGGGGGTTTCGCCGTTAATACCCATATAAAGTATGAGGGATATATGCTGGTAAAACTGTGTTGCAACGAGTCAGCAAGTTTGTGCTATGTTTCTCATAAACAAATGGTTCAATAGCCCAAGTAAGTACTTGCTGTAGGGCAGATCCGGGAAATGTTGTTTTCAGATAGCAAGAAAATGAATTTTCAAGGAAATTTTCAGAACTTGCATTTGATGCATTGCAGCAACATGACTTTCGCTGCAGAATCTCGCGACACCGGTACCACTTGTAAGAGGCCCACATGCTTTACCAATTTCATGAGTTGAACCGCACCTTCCTGAACCCGCTCATTCAATGGGCGGAAGCTTCTGCCAAGCTGTTCACGAATCCGGTCTCGCCCCTCGCGCACACGCCGTTTGCGCAACGTATCGCCGCCGGTTATGAACTTATGTACCGTCTTGGCAAGGATTACGAAAAGCCCGAGTTCGGTATCAAGACTGTTCCCGTCGAAGACAAGTCCGTCGGCGTGCTTGAAGAAGTCACCATGCAAAAGCCGTTCTGCCGCTTGATCCACTTCAAGAAGGATCTGAGCGACAAGCAGTTTGCCGGCATGAAGCAGCCTGTCGTACTGCTGGTTGCGCCGCTGTCCGGACACCACTCGACGCTGCTGCGCGACACCGTGCGCGCCCTGCTGCACAAACATGACGTCTATATCACCGACTGGACCGACGCACGAATGGTGTCGGCAGCGGAAGGCCCGTTCCATTTGCACGACTACGTCTACTACGTGCAGGAGTTCATCCGCCGCCTCGGTCCGGACCTGCATGTAATTTCAGTATGTCAACCGACCGTGCCAGTGCTCGCAGCGATCTCGTTGATGGCTTCCGCGAACGATCCGAAACTGCCCAAGACGATGACGATGATGGGCGGCCCCATTGACCCGCGCAAATCGCCGACTCAGGTTAACGATCTCGCCATCAAGAAGCCCTACTCCTGGTTCGAGAACCGCGTGATCTACAGCGTGCCCGCAAACTATCCCGGCTTCGGCCGCAAGGTGTATCCGGGCTTTTTACAGCATGCAGGTTTCATTGCAATGAACCCGGGCCGCCATGCTCAGAGCCATTGGGATTTCTACATGCATCTGCGTGCCGGCGACCAGGAATCGGCGGAAGAACACCGCAAGTTCTACGACGAGTACAACGCCGTGCTGGACATGCCGGCCGAATACTACCTTGAGACCATCAAGACCGTGTTCCAGGAATTCCGCCTGCCGCTGGGCACTTGGGAAGTCGAGGGCAAGCTGGTCCGCCCGCAGGACATCAAGAATGTCGCACTGTTTACCATCGAAGGTGAACTCGACGATATTTCCGGCACTGGACAGACCCTGGCTGCACACGATTTGTGCTCCGGCATTCCCCAGTCCAGGAAGCAACATTACATCGCACCGAAGTGCGGCCACTACGGCATTTTCTCCGGACGCCGCTGGCGCGAGAACATTTGCCCGAGAATTGGGGAATTCATCCGTACTTACGCTTAAAACCACGCTCTTGTGCAAAGCCGTTCACCTTTCGGGCGAACGGCTTTTTTGTTTTCATGGCAGCAAACACCTCGTTTTGTTTGAAGCGCAGGCGAATTACTCGGATAATTCTGGTTTTTCATCATCCATCGCGCTGTGTCCTCTACCGCTCCCAAATCGCTGGCCGACCAGATTGAAGACCTGTTACCGCAAACCCAGTGCACCAAATGCGGGTATCCGGCTTGCCGCCCCTATGCGGAAGCGGTCGCGGCCGGCACAGCGAACTACAACCAATGCCCGCCCGGCGGTGCGGAAGGCATCCGCCGACTGGCTGCCTTGCTCGGCAAACCTGTCATCCCTCTGAACCCGATCAATGGTGTCGAACGGCCGCGGCCGGTAGCCCTGATCGATGAAGCACTATGCATTGGCTGCACGCTCTGCATCCAGGCCTGTCCGGTCGATGCCATCGTTGGCGCGGCCAAACAAATGCACACCGTGCTACCGCAACTTTGCACCGGCTGCGATCTGTGCGTGGCGCCCTGCCCTGTCGATTGCATTGACATGATCGAGGCTACGCCAGGCAAGACCGGCTGGGATGCCTGGTCTCAGGAACAGGCTGACGCGGCGCGTGGACGTCACAACTTCCACGTATTCCGGCTGCGACGCGAAAAGGAGGAAAACGATGCGCGCTTGGCTGCCAAGGCCGCCGCCAAGCTGAAGGCAGTGGAAGCTGAAGCTGCCATGACACCGGAAGAGAAGGCAGCGCAGGAACGCAAGCGAGCCATTATTCAGGCGGCCATGGAGCGTGCCCGTCTGCAGAAGGAAAAACTGGCTGCACAAGCTCAGGGCGCAACCGGCCTGAATGACGTGTCGCGTGCCGTACGGCGGCAGATCGAAGAAGTCAACAGCAAGCTGGAAGAAGAAGCCAAAAACAAATGAATGCTGAAAAACGTCTGGAAATCTTTCGCCGCTTCCGCGAGGCCAACCCGCACCCGACCACTGAGCTCGAATACACCACGCCGTTCGAGCTGCTGATCGCCGTCATCCTGTCCGCACAGGCTACTGACGTGTCAGTCAACAAGGCTACGCGCAATCTCTACCCCGTTGCCAATACTCCCGCCGCGATCTACGCGCTGGGTGTCGAAGGATTGACCGAATATATTCGCACCATTGGGCTCTACCGGACCAAGGCGAAAAATGTGATCGAAACTTGCCGCATTTTGCTGGAGAAGCACAACGGCAAAGTGCCACGTTCGCACGAGGCGCTGGAAGCGCTGCCGGGCGTGGGACGAAAGACAGCCAATGTCGTGTTGAACACTGCGTTTGGTGAACCAACGATCGCGGTGGATACGCATATCTTCCGTGTAGCCAACCGCACCAACATTGCGCCCGGCAAGAACGTCGAGGAAGTCGAGCGCAAACTGCTGAAATTCGTGCCCGATGAATTCCGGCACGATGCACATCATTGGCTGATTCTGCATGGGCGTTACACTTGCATCGCGCGCAAGCCGAAATGCTGGAACTGCATCATCGCCGATTTGTGCGAATACAAGGAAAAAACGCCTCTGCCCGAGAAGGGCGTTTGATCGAAACCACATCTTCATGTGGCGTTACAATGGCCGCTTTAACGCTCGCTCACTTATGTTTACCCCTTCCCAGCACGACGTCCGGAGATTCTTTTGCGAAACCTGGCACAAGATACGCGCCAATGAAGTGCTGACGCCGCTGGAAGCCATTGCACGCGACTGGATTCTGCAGCATGGCGAATACGATGATGCCCTCTCTGATGTCGAAGCAGCGCTGGCAGCGGATTACTCGGTCGAACGGGGGCAGGCCAATCCTTTCCTGCATCTGTCCATGCATTTATCGATTGCCGAGCAGGTTTCCATCGACCAGCCACCGGGCATACGCGCCGCATTTCTCCAACTGGCACAGCGTCTCGACTCGGAACACGAGGCACACCACGAGATCATGGAGTGTCTGGGTGAAATGATCTGGCGTTCTCAGCGCAGTGGGCTGCCGCCAGATGGCGCGGCCTATGTCGAATGCATCAAGCAGCGGCAATAAGGAAAAAGCCACGGCGATTCGTGGCTTTTTCGTTTTAGGGGAAGTGCTTATTTACGCAGGACGAGCGACCCTGGCAGGCTGTGCAGGTAAGCGGCGATGTCTTTGATTTCCTGACGCGACAGCGGCTTGGCTTGTGCCCCCATGATCGCATTGCCGCGACCATTCGGGCCGGATGCGCCGCGCTGGTACTCGATCAATGCATGTTCAAGATAGTCCTCGTGCTGTCCGGCCAGCTTCGGATAGCTGGGGTCGATCGGCGTGTTGAAATCAACGCCGTGACAAGCCATACACTTGAATTTCTCTGTGGCTGCCTTGCCGGCAGCAATATCGCCTCCGGCGTAGGCGTTGATGGAAAGCAGCGTGAACGCGAGTGCGAGAATTTTTTTCATCGATGCCCCCTTATTTCTGCTGTGCGTAGTAGGCCGCAACATCGGCAATGTCCTGGTCGGACAAGCCCGCAGCAATACCGCGCATGCTTGGATTCTTGCGGTCGCCCTTCTTGTAGGCATTCAATGCGGATTCGATGTACTTGGCGGACTGGCCGCCGATCATGGGAACCTGATAGACCTCGGGGAAGGTCGCTTTGTAGCCGGGAATGCCGTGGCATCCAATGCACATGGCAACCTTGTTTTCCGCCGCCTTGGCGTTGCCGACCACGTCCGCAGCCGCGGCCAAGCCAACAACACCCGCAAGCGCGAGAAGCGCAAAGAGTTTTTTCATGATAGCTGGGGGATGATTAATGCAGAACCGGCCTGGTGCGAGGCAGGCTGTCCTGCAATGTGAAATATTGCCCTGCCGCACAAAAACCGTTTAATTTTACCTTAAACGCTGCGGCAGTCCACCAATTTCAGCAATCTCCAGCTTGATTAACCGGTACGCTCGCGCCCCGCCTTGTGCTCCTCGCGAGATGCCGCAGGACGCACCGGCAGCACAGTCACGCTTGCACTGTGTCTTGGCGGAAGCAGGAAGGCATGCGGCATCGTGACCAGACGTTTAAACAAGGAGCGGAATACGCACCGGCGCACCCTCCCCGGCACTTCGCGCGCGCGCATGGCCAATGCCAATGCACAAGCGAAGGCGACACCGATATTCAAGACCGCAGTGAGCAGCACACCGGCTACAGCCGACCAGAACTGAGGCAAAGCAAATGCCTGCCATCCGAGACTGCTTGCCGCGCCTGCAAGAGTACCGGCGGACAAAGTGACATGGCGCACATCGAAAGGCAGACCGAAGAATTGCGCAAGCGCAGGGACAAGCCCGAACAGAAGCGCAAGCGAAAGATTGCCGGCAACGCCCGCCACATGCCGTTCAATCCAGTCCGCGAAACGCTGTGCACGTACCGGCCCGAGCGTAACGACAAGGCGGCGTTGATGCGCCAGCCCATCGCGCAGTTTGCGCAACGCGAACCAGTTGTCTGCGAAACCGGCGCACATGCCGGACAACCACAGCAACACCCCGGTTGCTGCGGCAAACAATGGTGTCGAACCGGTTGCCGACAATGCGCTCAGGTTCGCCTGGGCAGATTCCGGGCGCAGCAGCGGGGCACCGTTGATCCATAACACGGCAAGCGAGATGCCTAGCATTGTCGGCATTACCGTCAGCAGATTGCCGATGGTAGCGGCAGCCTGCACCCGCAACAATGCGGTACATTCGGCTGCCAAACGACGAATGCCTTCGTCGGTATCGAGCGCTTGCATCCGGGCCGCGAGCGCAGGCGCAGTCACGGCTGCCTGCCTCGCTGCAAGCGTGCCGCCGAAGGTCGAGATGGCGATAAAGCTTGCGCCATAGTTGAGCGAGGCCAAGATGCCTTCAAAGAAACGCCCGCCGCCGGCAAGTCCCATCTTGCCAAGCACTGCGATCACTGCAAAGAAGCCGCCGCTGCAGGCCGATTTCAGTACTGTGCCGTATTGCCTGCGGTCGTGCGCGATGTAATGCTCGTCATGATGCGCATGACGCTCGATCGTCTTGCGGGCAAAGAGAGAAAAGCTGCGACTGACAAGGCCTTTCATCGATGAGTGGCGGTGATGTGAATCAGCCAGGTCGATCAGCAATGCCTGTACCTTGGTGCCAATCGGTTCGTCGGCCGGGGTCGAACGCAGATCGATCAGGCGCGTCATGCGAGCAAGCAGTGCACGCATGCGCTCGACCCGGTACACCAAGCCGACCGACACGCCATGTTCGTCCAGATGCGCGTAGATGCGTTCGGTCTGAGCCTGACAAACCGCAATCAGCATGCGCACGCCGCGCAAGGCTGCCGCGTCGCTTATAGGGCTCAATAGATACCGTTCGACTTCTCGGCGCAGTGCCATGAAAGGCGTGGCTTGCAGCGGCATGCCCGGCTCGAGGCGTTGTCGGAAATCCAGGCTGACGCCAATGGAGACGACCATGCTGGCCAAATAGATCAACGCCTCGTCAATCTGCTGACGGTAGCGATGCGCGATGTTTTCATCGGCGCAGAGCCGCCAGATACGTGACAAGAGCTTGTGATCAAGCCCAAACATCCAGCGGGCACCGGCAGCATCCGGAAACATCGCGGTGAACAAGGCGGATAGATCGGGGTGCTCGGACAGCTTGGCCAAGCGTCCGCCGAACTCGCCGAAGAGCGCTGCTTCATGCGGCAGGCCGGTGGTGCAAAACAGTTCCGGGCCGACCGCTTCGCGCAATGTCTTGCGAAGTGCGCTCTGCACCGTACGCCGCGTGTCTCGATGTGCCTCAAGCCAGTCGAACAGCAGATGCAAACGCTGATAACGGCCATGCCGACGATTATTGTCATCATCGAGAGCTGAAATGGACTCACGCCGCAGCCATTCGGCGACATCGATCATCCAGTTGGCGCGCTCATCCCATGCAGCATCGGGATTCGCGCGGCGCATCAGCGCCTCCAGTTGCGCAAGGCATTGTCGGCTTGGATCGGAATGGCGCGGGACAGCGCCACGAAAGCGGCGCCAGATGACGACCAGCTTCAATAAGAAAATCTTCATGGAATATATGGTTGGAGGAATGACTGAGAATGACTGGAAAGTTGCAACCGACTCTCCTTCCCTTTCTCGCTTATACTCGGTTTATCTTTCTTCTTGTTCGACAAACTTATTTTGTAAATAACGGCTATGCGACAAGAGTCACGCTTCGAAGGTTCCCGAAACTACGTTGCCACCAATGATCTGAAGCTTGCGGTCAATGCGGCGCTGACCTTGCAGCGTCCTTTGTTGATCAAAGGCGAACCGGGCACCGGAAAAACCATGCTGGCGGAAGAAGTCGCTGCTGCGCTTGACATGCCTTTGCTGCAGTGGCACATCAAGTCCACCACGAAAGCGCAGCAAGGCTTGTACGAATACGATGCGGTCTCGCGCCTGCGTGATTCGCAACTGGGCGACGAACGCGTCAAGAACATTCACAACTACATCGTCAAGGGCGTGTTGTGGCAGGCATTCACTGCCGACTCTCAGGTGGTACTGTTGATCGATGAAATCGATAAGGCCGACATCGAATTCCCGAACGATTTACTGCGCGAACTGGACCGCATGGAATTTTATGTGTATGAGACGCGCGAACTCGTGAAGGCGAAGCATCGTCCGCTAGTGATCATTACCTCGAACAACGAGAAGGAATTGCCGGATGCCTTCCTGCGCCGCTGCTTCTTCCACTACATCAAATTCCCGGACAAGGACACGATGGCGCAAATCGTCGATGTGCATTTTCCGAATCTGAAGAAGGATTTGCTGGCGCAGGCGCTGCAGACGTTCTACGAGGTCCGCGAGGTTGCCGGTTTGAAGAAAAAGCCTTCGACTTCCGAGCTGATCGATTGGCTCAAGCTGTTAATGGCGGAAGACATTCCGCCGGAAGCGCTGCGCAGCCAGGATGCGAAGGCCGTTGTGCCGCCGCTGCATGGCGCATTGCTGAAGAACGAACAGGATGTGCATCTGTTCGAGCGCCTGGTGTTCATGTCGCGTGCTAACCGCTGATCGTTTCAGTTGATGTAGAGGCGATCGTGCTCATCGATTTTTTCTTCACGCTCAAGGACGCAAAGATTCCGGTTTCGATCAAGGAATTCCTGCTCCTCCTGGAGGCGATGCAGAAAAACGTCATTGGGCCTTCGATCGACGATTTCTACTACCTGTCGCGCACATTGCTGGTCAAGGACGAGGCGCATTTCGACAAGTTCGACAAAGCTTTCGGCCTGTATTTCCACGGCATCGATGCGATCTTCGACAAGCATCCTGAAATTCCGCTCGAATGGCTGCAGAAACGCATGGAGCGAGAACTGACCCCGGAGCAGAAGGCAGCCATCGAGAAATTCGGCTACGACAAGCTGATGGACCGCTTGAAGGAATTGCTGAAGGAGCAGAAGGAGCGTCACGAAGGCGGCAATAAATGGATCGGCTCCGGCGGCACTTCGCCGTTCGGTAATGGCGGCCAGAATCCGGAGGGTATCCGCATCGGCGGCGAAGGCGGCGAGCGCTCGGCAGTGAAGGTGTGGGACGCACGCAGTTTTCGCGATTACGATGATGAACGCGAACTTGGTACGCGCAATATCAAGGTCGCATTGCGCCGCTTACGGCGCTTCGCGCGCGAAGGGGCTGCTGAAGAATTTGCGCTGGACGATACCATTCGCGCCACTGCGCATAACGCTGGCTATCTTGAGATCAAGATGCAGCCGGAGCGCAGAAACAACATCAAGGTATTGATGCTGCTGGATGTGGGCGGCACGATGGATGACCATATCACGCGTACCGAGGAATTGTTTTCGGCGGCGAAGTCCGAATTCAAGAACATGGAATTCTTTTACTTCCACAACTGCGTCTACGACTACCTGTGGAAGAACAATCGGCGCCGCCATGCGGAGCGCTTCCCGACCTGGGACATCTTGCGCAAATATCCGCCCGACACCAAGTTGATCTTCGTCGGCGACGCCACCATGAGTCCTTACGAAATACTACAGCCGGGCGGGTCGGTCGAATACAACAATGATGAGGCGGGCGCCGAATGGCTGCAGCGCTTCACAAGCGCCTTCCCGAAATACATCTGGCTCAATCCCGAGCCGGAAGGATTGTGGCAGTATCGTCAGTCGATTTCCATCATCCGGCAGATCATGAACAACCGAATGTTTCCGGTGACGATAGAGGGTCTGGAGCGCGGGATACGAATGCTGAGCAAATGACTCAATGGCCCAAAGATATGAACTTCCTGAGTGCGGCAATGATGTGGTGGCTCGCCATAGGCTTGTTGAGATAACCGTCCGCGCCCGCTGAATCGGCTTTGTGCGCGCTGTAGACAAAGCGCCTGCTGAGCAGGAACACTACGGCGACTCGCAGCGGCAAGCATGTTCGCTTGATAGCCCTGCACAGCCGATATGGATTGATGTCTGGCGTCGAAGTATTGATCAAAACGACCGCTATCGTGCATTGTCCACAGACCCCGATCGCTTGCGCTTCGTTGCCGGCCCATGCCACAGGCACCTTGTAGCGCACCAGCAGTTCGGATAGGTGATCGCTTAAGGTCTGGCTCTTATCGACAACCAGCACTGCTCCTCCATCCGGCAATGGGGCACGCATCTTCTCGTATTCGGCGGGATCGGTCAGGTCGAGGTCGAGACGGACGCGCCGCCGGCGTTCCGGCACAGTGATGATGCCAGCAGCCTCCAGATGGGACAGCGCATCGGCGCGCTTTTCCGCCAAACCATCCAACATCTCGAAGAACCGATGCCAGTCAAGCGGGCAGGCTATGCGGGGATAGGGTAAATCGACGACAGGTTGCCCCACCAGCAGCGCCGGCCTCGCCTCGCACGGGCGCAAACCAGTCAGTTTGATCAGCGCCCGCAAATCATCGCCATTGGCGATATAGATGTCCGGATCTCGCAGATTGCCCGCCTTCAGGCAGATGTACTCATAAGCTTTTCCATGCCCGGAGGCGAAACTTTCCGCGATCATCCGTTCGTCATCGACGCTGAACCCGATCAGGCGAACAGCAAGCGGGAAATATTTGGTCAGCATGAAATTTCATTTTTTAAGAATTTTCTTACACTGCACCAAATCAATCTTCCGCTTATTGCTTTACCTCAATCTTCCCGTCAGACATCATCCAGCAATCCGAAAACGAGAAATGACTGCTGTTGCGCCCTCTTCCCCCTCGTTTTCATTAGAATGCTGAGGGCCGCATCTATGCTTAAATACATGCCTTCGAGTAGCACTTAAACCTTCCAATTTGCATGGCAACCAAGAAATCTTCGGACTATAGCGAATCGTCCATCCGGGTCCTGAAAGGACTCGAACCAGTGAAGCAGCGGCCGGGTATGTATACCCGCACCGAAAATCCGCTGCACATTATTCAGGAAGTGATCGACAACGCCTCCGACGAAGCGTTGGGCGGCTTCGGCAAGAACATTGTCGTTACCTTGAACCCCGACGGCAGCGTCTCGGTCGAGGATGATGGCCGAGGGATTCCGGTCGGCCTGCATCCAGAGGAAAAGGTGCCGACGGTGGAAATCGTCTTCACCCGCCTGCATGCGGGCGGCAAGTTCGATAAAGGCTCAGGCGGGGCTTACTCGTTTTCCGGCGGCTTGCATGGCGTTGGCGTGTCGGTCACCAATGCCCTCTCCTCGCGCCTGGAAATCACGGTCTGGCGCGAAGGCGGCGTACACCAGATCGTCTTTGCCGACGGCGACGTGGTGCAGAAGCTGAAATCCCGTCCGCAAACCAGGGATGACAAGAAATCCGGCACCCGCGTTACGGTATGGCCGAATTCCAAGTATTTCGACTCCTCCTCCATCCCCAATGCCGAATTGCAGCGCCTGTTGCGCTCCAAGGCAGTGCTGCTGCCGGGTGTGAAGGTCACGCTCATCAACGGCAAGAACGGCGAGAGCCAGACCTGGCAATACGAGCAGGGGTTGCGCGGCTATCTGGTCGAAGCGCTGGCGCAAGCCTCGCATGCCGAACCGCTGATTCCGCTGTTCGAAGGCGAGCAGTATGCCAGTGCCGACGCGGAAGGTTTTGCCGAAGGCGAAGGCGCAGCCTGGGTGGTGGCCTGGACCGAGGAAGGCAACGTGGTGCGCGAATCTTACGTCAACCTGATTCCGACACCTGCCGGTGGCACGCATGAATCGGGACTGCGTGAAGGGCTGTTCGGGGCGGTCAAGAGCTTTGTCGAGATGCACTCGATGCTGCCCAAGGGGGTGAAGCTGCTGCCGGAAGATGTGTTCGCGCGCGTGTCCTTCGTACTCTCGGCCAAGGTGCTCGATCCGCAGTTCCAGGGCCAGATCAAGGAAAGGCTGAATTCGCGCGATGCCGTGCGCCTCGTCGCGACCTTCACGCGCCCAGCGCTGGAGCTGTGGCTGAATCAGCATGTCGATTACGGCAAGAAGCTGGCGGAGCTTGTCATCAAGCAAGCGCAATCCCGCCTGCGCTCAGCGCAGAAGGTCGAGAAGAAGAAGTCTTCCGGCGTGGCCGTGCTGCCGGGCAAGCTGACCGATTGCGAATCGGACGACGTGACGCGCAACGAACTCTTCCTGGTCGAAGGCGATTCCGCCGGCGGCTCGGCGAAGATGGGGCGCGACAAGGAATTCCAGGCCATCCTGCCGTTGCGCGGCAAGGTACTGAACTCGTGGGAAACCGAGCGTGATCGGTTGTTTGCCAATAACGAGATCCACGACATCGCAGTGGCGATCGGCGTCGATCCGCATGGAGCGAACGATACGCCGGATCTGTCAGGGCTGCGTTACGGCAAGATCTGCATCCTGTCCGATGCTGATGTCGATGGCTCGCACATTCAAGTGCTCTTGCTGACGTTGTTCTTCAGGCACTTCCCGCAACTGATCGCGCGCGGCCACATCTGCGTAGCGCGTCCGCCCCTGTATCGCGTCGATGCGCCTGCACGCGGCAAGAAGCCCGCCCAAAAGCTGTATGCGCTCGATGACGGCGAACTGACGGCGATCGAAGACAAGCTGCGCAAGGATGGCGTCAAGGACGGTGCCTGGACGATCTCCCGCTTCAAGGGTCTGGGCGAAATGAACGCGGAGCAGCTCTGGGAAACCACGATGAATCCTGATACACGTCGCCTGCTGCCTGTGTCGCTCGGCGACTTCGATCTCGCACAGTCTGAATCGCGTTTCAATATGCTGATGGGCAAAGGCGAAGCGGCGGCGCGACGTGCATGGCTGGAAGAACACGGCAACGAAGCGGAAGCGGATATCTGATCAACCATTAAGGCTCCTTCCCCCTTGCAGGGGGAAGGTTGGGATGGGGGTAGAAAGGTTGTACTCACGCCTAGGATAATTTAAACACTCTACCCCCACCCTACCCCTCCCCCTGCAAGGGGGAGGGAACAAAGCGC
>Ga0070659_100002355_pt1 | contig 13434 bp, 11 predicted proteins | sample KBSC23metaG_FD_64666 | JGI IMG/M metagenome (GOLD analysis project Ga0070659, IMG submission 64666) | Corn rhizosphere microbial communities from Kellogg Biological Station, Michigan, USA - KBS C2-3 metaG | ecosystem: Host-associated > Plants > Roots > Rhizosphere > Soil ...
CATACGGGCGTGACGGAGCTCTATACGGTCGAGACAATGCACGAACGCAAGGCAAAGATGACCGACCTTGCCGATGCCTTCCTTGCGCTCCCAGGGGGGATCGGGACGCTCGACGAATTGTTCGAGGCGTGGAGCTGGAACGCGCTCGGCTATCACAAGAAACCGTTCTGCCTGCTCAATGTCGAGGGCTACTGGGACGGGATGATCGAGTTCATCGACCATGCGGCCGAAAGCGGTTTCCTGTCGGCACGACGGCGGAGTCAGCTGCTCGTCGCCGATACGCCGGCCGAGGCGCTGGATTTGCTGGACGAAGCCGCCACAGCCGCTACGCAGGGCATGGTCTGGTAAGCCTTCTGGGGAGGGGGCGCGTCACATGAATCAGAAATTGCTCGGGGTCGCCGGGATCATTGTCATCCTGGGTATCGCCTTCCTGTTATCGACCAATCGAAAGGCGATCCGCCCTCGCGTCGTCGGTGCCGCGTTCGCGCTCCAGGCTTTCATCGCATGGCTGGTGCTGTGGACCAGCTGGGGGCGTGCCGGGATCCTGGGCCTGTCTGCGGGCGTATCGAACCTCCTCGGTTATGCCACGAAGGGGACAGAGTTCCTGTTCGGCCCGAGCGAAAGCAACCCGCTCGCCCACACGTTCGCAATCGCCGCACTACCCGTGATCATCTTCTTCGCGAGCCTGGTCGCGATTCTTTATTATCTCGGGATCATGCAGCGGATCGTCCGCTGGGTCGGCGGCGCGATCGGCTGGGTGACCGGCATCAGCCGCGTCGAATCGCTGTCCGCGGCGGCGAACATCTTCGTCGGCCAGTCCGAATCGCCCCTGGTGGTGCGGCCCTATCTCGCCGCGCTTCCGCCCTCCCGCCTGTTCACCGTCATGTGCGTCGGAATGGCGGGCGTGGCCGGGACGATTCTTGCCGCCTACGCCAGCCTGCTCGGTCCCAGCTATCTTCCCTTCCTGCTCGCCGCAGCCTTCATGTCCGCGCCCGGCGGCATTCTGATGGCCAAGATGATCATGCCCGACGATCCCGAGGACACGGAAAAGGCCGAGGACACCAAGGTCGACGTCGCCGAAACGTTCGAGGAGGGCGTGAAGCCGGCCAACATCATCATGGCAGCGGCCCAGGGCGCGCAGACCGGCGTCAAGCTCGCCGTCGCGGTTGGCGCCATGGTGCTCGCCTTTGTCGCCTTGGTCGCGCTCGCGAACGGCCTCCTCGGCGGTCTCGGGAACGTCGTCGGCGTGCCCAACCTCAGCTTCCAGCGGATCATCGGCTACATCTTCCAGCCGGTGATGTTCCTGATCGGCGTGCCTTGGAACGAAGCGGGCACCGCGGGTGGTCTGTTCGGCACCAAGCTCGTCCTCAATGAGTTCGTCGCGTTCATCGACCTCGGCAAGATGGACGCCGCGACCTTGAGCCAGCGCAGCCGCGAGATCGTGACCTTTGCGCTGTGCGGCTTCGCCAACTTCAGCTCGATCGCGATCCAGATGGCGGTGACCGGCGGCCTTGCGCCCAACCAGCGGCCGGTGATCGCCAAGCTCGGCCTCCGTGCATTGCTCGCGGGCAGCCTCGCCAACTTGATGAGCGCCGCGCTCGCATCGCTGATGCTGCCCTGACCGCAATCCTCTGCTAAGACAACGACATGGCTACGATCACCGCTGACAATATCGCCTCAGTCTCCCTCAAGGACGCCGAGCGCGACCCCGACGGCTTTGCCCAGAAGCTCGGGAAGAGCTTCGAGGAATACGGCTTCGCCATCGTTGCGGATCACGGCATTCCGGATGAGCTGATCCACCGCGCCGAGGACAAGGCCAAGGCGTTCTTCGCGCTGCCGGAGGACGTGAAGCGCAAGTACCTGATCCCGGGCGGCGGCGGGGCTCGTGGTTACACGCCGTTCGGGATCGAGACGGCCAAGGGCCACAAGGCGCACGACCTCAAGGAATTCTGGCACGTCGGCCGCGACCTGCCCGCGGGACACCGTTTCCGCGACCACATGCCGGACAATCTCTGGCCATCCGAGGTGCCTGACTTCAAGGCCACGTTCACTGAGCTTTACGCGACGTTTGACCGCGCCGGTTTGAAAGTCCTGAAAGCAATCGCCCGGTACCTCAAGATCGACGAGAATTATTTCGAGGATGCGGTCCGCGACGGCAATTCGGTGCTGCGCGCGCTTCACTACCCGCCACAGAGCGAACCGACGGGCGAGCATATCCGCGCCGGCGCTCATGAGGACATCAACGCGATCACGTTATTGCTCGGCGCCGAGGAAGCGGGGCTGGAGCTTCTGACCCGCGACGGCCGCTGGATCCCGGTCTCTCCGAAGCCCGGCGAGCTGGTGATCAACATTGGTGACATGCTGCAGCGGCTGACCAACGGGAAGCTCCGCTCGACCACCCACCGCGTGGTCAATCCGGCCCCGGACCGGGCGAGTAAGGCGCGCTACTCGATGCCCTTTTTCCTGCACTTCCGGTCGGACTTCCTGATTGATCCGCTGAAAGGAACGATTGGTCCGGGCGAGCAGGCGAAATGGCCGCCGATCACCGCCAACGATTACCTCCAGGAGCGGCTGCGCGAGATCAAGCTGGTCTAGGTGGTTTCGGCTTCCGCTTTCGAGCTGCGAATCCGGAGCACTGTCGCCCCGCTTCTCTCCAATCGGTCGAGAAGTTCCCAGAAGGAATCGGCTGCTGCGCTGCCGAAATCGATGCTCAGCCTGCCGGGCTCAACAACCAGCGAATGGATTACATTTCCAAGATCGGCTCCGCCTCGATAGCGCCGGTCATCGGGATCGAACCATTTCTCGAACCACCCGCCGAGCACCTGCTCCGCGTCGAACGAACCATTGTGATGGATGACGACGTCGTCCCACCTCAACTGTTCGATCTCGAGGTCGGCGTTGCCGAGCGTCGTCGTGATCGGATCGAAGCCCAGGATTCGATCGGGCGTGAATTCGATGATCTCGGGTTCGTCGTCGTTGCGGACAAAATCGGCACAGGCCAGCGAACGAAACACGCGGGAGCCCGGCTCGAGCTCCAGCTTTACCTCGGCCTCACCGCGAATGCTGTTCCGGCGCTGCTCGGCGACGAACACGATCAGCTGCTGGGTGTAATGGTCGCGGATCTGCGAAAGGAATTGCTGGGCGTTGGATCGCCCGTTGTCAGTCACACGCCCTCTCCCAAGTTCGCTGGTCCAAATCCGAACGGGATCAGCTCCCCGATCCTGTGACGCTCCACGGCCGACCCGTCACCGCTGCCGCACAGGATCTCGACGTCTCGGCCGCTAAGTTGCGCCGCTTCGAGGATCGCTTGCCGGCATCCGCCGCACGGCGTGCAGGCCGTAGCGTCGGTTCCGCCCACCACCGCGATGCGCGCAACCTGGTCGAGTCCGAATGTGTGCTGGGCGGCAGTGAGCGCGCTCTGCTCCGCACAGATCCCCAGGCGATAGCAGGCGTTTTCCATATTCGCGCCGGTCACCACCTCGCCGGTCGTTGATTCGATCGCGCAGCCGACGTGGAAATTTGAATAAGGCGCATAGGCCTTTGCCGCCGCGGCCCGCGCCTGGTCGAGCAATTGTTCATCCGTCATGCTCTTGTCCTTAACCGCCGCCAGGGGGCATGCGCCAGCCATGCCGAATCACTCGCATATCAAAGTCCTCGCCGCGCTGACCGCGGCAACCGCTGTCGTGCCTGCGCCGGCGCTCGCCTGGGGAAAGACCGGTCACCGGGTCGTCGCGGCCATTGCGGACACCCAGCTGAGCGGCCTCGCCCGTGCCCAGGTCGAGCAGATCCTCGGTCCAGGCGAGAGCCTCGACGAAGCCGCGAACTGGCCCGACGAGATGCGCTCCGCTCCGGGGCAGTTCTGGCAGAAGACGACGGTGCCGTGGCATTACGTGACGCTCAACGGAATCGTCTACGACCATGCGCCACCGGAGGGAGACGCGCTCGAAGCGCTTGGGCGTTTCACCAGGGCGCTCCAGGACCCGAACGTCGGCCGCGCAGACAAGCAGCTTGCGCTTCGCTTTATCGTCCATCTCGTCGGCGACCTCCACCAGCCGCTTCACAACGGCAAGTGCTGCGATCGCGGCGGCAACGACGTGAAGGTGACCTTCTTCGGCAAGCCGACGAACCTTCACGCCGTGTGGGACTCGCAGATGGTCGACGATGAGCAGCTGTCGTTCACAGAGCTCGCGGCCAAGCTGGAGCGGCACATCAGCCCGCAGGACGTCGTGATGTGGTGGGACATCAATCCGCGCGACTGGACGAGCGAGAGCGCCGAAATCCGCGACACGCTCTACCCGACGGCGGTCGACATTCCGAAGCCCGTCAAAGGAAAGAAGCGAAAGAAGGGTGAAGCGGCGCTTCCTGAACTCTCCTACGGCTACGTTTTCAAGTTCAGGCCGGTGATGGAGCGGCGGCTGAGCCAGGGCGGAGTTCGGCTCGCCGCTTATCTCAACGCCGTGTTTGCCCAACCCCAGCCGCTTCCTGCCAAATGAACGGTCGCTTTGCCGCCGCGTTCGCGGCTCTCGCCCTGGCCGGCTGCGCAGCGCGGGTCCCGCCGCCGGTTCCGGTTGCGCCGCGCGTTCCCGTGGAAGTGCAGATCCTGGCCTTCAACGATTTCCACGGGAATCTCGAAACGCCGGCGCCTGTTGAGGTCACCGAAGCTGACGGAACCAAGCGCAAGATTGCGACCGGGGGCGTTGCGCATCTCGCTGCAGCGCTTGCTGAGCTTCGAGCGGGCCATGCCAATAGCGTCACGGTGTCGGCCGGGGACACGATCGGTGCGTCGCCACTGATCTCGGCCAATTATCTCGATGAGCCAACGATCCAGGCCATGAACTTGCTGGGCCTCGAGGTGAATTCGGTCGGCAATCACGAATTCGATCGCGGCTCCGACGAGCTGAAGCGGATGCAGGCAGGGGGTTGCGCTAAGTATACGCGGCGCGTGCCGTGCGCGATTGAGCCGTTCGGGGGGGCGAGCTTCCGCTATCTCGCGGCGAATGTCGTCCAGGCCGACGGATCGACGATCTTCCCAGCGACGGTGATCAAGCGATTCAACACTTCAGCAGGACCGATCACCATCGGCTTCATCGGCGAAACGCTGAGGGGCACCGAGCACCTGGTGACCCCTTCCGGCGTCCGCGGCCTGAAGTTCACGGACGAAGCGGAAACCGCCAATGCAATCGTGCCGCGGCTCAAGGCGCAGGGGGCCGACGCGATCGTGCTTTTGATTCACCAGGGCGGAAAGACCCCGAGCTTCACCCGCGGCAACGGCTGCGATGGGCTGTACGGCGAGATCCTGCCGATCCTGCCGAGGTTGGACCCCGCGATCACGACTGTCGTCTCCGGCCACACGCACTGGGCCTATGTCTGCAACGGCACGCCGCAGGTCGGTGTGGGCCGCCTGCTCACCAGTGCCGGCAAGTATGGCTATTTCGTCACCGATTTGAGGCTGACCTTCGATCCGGTCACTCACCGCTTGATAAGGCAGGCCGCACGTAATGTCGTCGTCGGCAATGGCGAACATGGTGTCGACGCCGCCGAGAAGGCGCTGGTCGATCGCTATGCCGCGGCCGTCGCGCCGATCGGAAACCGGATCATTGGTCGCTTGAGCGCTCCTGCGCCGCACGCGGTCGATGATTTCGAAAGCCCGGCGGCCGACTTGGTCGCGGATTCGATGCTTGCCGCGACACGCGCGCCGGCCAACGGCGGAGCGCAGCTCGCGCTGGTCAATGCAAGCGGCGTCCGCGTCGATCTTTCCGGCGGCGAGATCAAATATGCCGACGCCTTCTCGATGATGCCCTTCGGCAACAACCTCGTCGTCATGACGCTGGCCGGCGAGCAGCTGAAGGCCGTGCTAGAGCAGCAATATGCCGGGTCGATCCGGGCGGGGCTGACGCGCCCGAGCGCCCTCGCGGGCTCGGCCGGGTTCGCCTACAGCGTCGACATGGCGAAGCCGGTGGGGAGCCGCGTTTCGGATATCCGCCTCAACGGCAAGCCGATCGATCCCGCCGCGGGCTATCGGGTTGCGGTCAACAATTTTATGGCATCGGGCGGCGATGGCCTCAGCGTTTTCACTCGCGGCACCGAGGTCACCGATAACGGCATCATCGACCTCGATGCCCTTGTCGCATGGATCGCTCCGGGAGGGACCCCGCCGGAGCCGAATCGGATACGCTTGATCGGCACCCGCTGACCCGCCATGCTGGAGCTGCTCGGGTAATCGGTTAGGGAGTTTTGCCCGTGCGCTTCACCGCCTTACTTGCCTGCCTGTTCGTTGCTGTGCCCGCCGGGGCGGCGCGGCAGGAACTGCCGACGCTTTCGCCTGCTCAGGCGATCAGCAGCGCTGTTTCGGCTTCCCCCAAGCCGGTGCGTGCTTTGTTCCAGTTCAAAGTCCAGAATGCCGCAAAAAGCCGCGCCGGCTATTATCTCGACAGTGAGAAGGATTTTCGTTCGGCAGCCAACCTCGGGGTTGCCATTCGACCGTCGGCCATGCCCGGGCTCACGAAGAAATACGGCGGCAACCTCACGGCCGCCTTCGTTGGCAAGACGATTAAGCTGATCGGTCAGGTCCGCCGCGTCTCGGTTGGCAAGAACGGCAGCGCGACGGCGACCCAGGTCGAAGTCACGCGCGCCGGGCAGATACTCTCGGTCAGCTAGCGCAGCGGCGGCTCGTCGAAGCTCCGGAGCTTCCGGCTGTGAAGGCCTTCGCCTTCGCGCTGGAGCAGGTTCAGCGCCTCGATCCCGATCCGCAGATGCTGGCTGATCGCTCGTTCGTAGAAGGCATTGGCCTGGCCCGGCAGCTTGAGCTCGCCGTGGAGCGGCTTGTCGGAAACGCATAGCAAAGTCCCGTAAGGGACCCGGAAGCGGTAGCCCTGCGCGGCGACGGTCGCCGATTCCATGTCGATCGCGACCGCGCGGCTCTGGTTGAAGCGCAAGGCGGACGCGGCGTAGCGGAGTTCCCAGTTTCGGTCGTCGGTCGTCACCACCGTGCCGGTGCGGAGCCGCTGCTTGACGCTGTCCTCGTCTTCGCCGGTCACCGTCAGCGCCGCGTCGAACAGAGCGCGCTGCACTTCCGCGATCGCGGGTAGCGGCACCTCGGGCGGAAGCACGTCGTCGAGGAGATGGTCGTCGCGCAGATAAGCGTGGGCGAGAACATAGTCCCCGATCCGCTGAGTCGGCCTCAATCCGCCGCAATGACCGATCATCAACCAGACCTCGGGACGCAACACCGCGATATGGTCGCAGACCGTTTTGGCGTTGGCCGGCCCGACCCCGATGTTGACGAGAGTTATCCCGGTGCGATCGTCGGCCATCAGGTGATAGGCCGGCATCTGGTGGCGGCGCCACTGGCCGGCGGCAATCTGCGCCTCGGCGTCAGTCAATTCACCGGGTTCATAAAGGGCGCCCGGTACCGACAAGGCCGTGAAGCGGGAGTCCTTGCGCCGGAGGGTATCGATCGCGACCGCGACGAACTCGTCGACATAGCGGACGTAGTTGGTGAACAGCACAAACTGCTGGAAATGTTCGGGCGGCGTTCCCGTGTAGTGTCTCAGGCGCGCGAGGCTGAAGTCCGTGCGCGGCCCGTCGAACAGGGCAAGCGGCCGCGGTTGGTCGGGCGCGCGCATCCAGACCCCGTCGGCGATTTCGTCGCCGAGGTGGACCAGCTCGTTCGAAGGGAAGAAGCGCGACAGCTCGGCGGTGCCGATGTTGCCGACCTCGATCCCGCTATTCTCGATCACATAGGCGTAAGGGATCTCGCTGGCCGAACGGCCGACGGTCACAGACACGTCATAGTCGCGATGCAGATGCTCGAGCTGGTCGACCAGATAGTCGCGGAATAGTTCGGGGCGGGCGATGCTGGTCGCATAGGCGCCGGGCTGGTTGAGGCGGGCGAATGCCCGAGACGGTGCGGAGGCCGGGAGCTTTCCGCCATATTCGATCCGCAGCTCGGGATAGGCGAAAATGCCTTTCTTGCGGGCGCGGATGTCGGGCACGGCGCGGTCCTCGACGTATCGCGCGAGCGCCTCGCGGAGGTTGGCAACCGAGTCTTCGTAGATGGACGCGAGCTCGTCGACGACAGCGTGGGCGTTGAACTGACGTTTCATGGCCCGCACTAAGCCCTTGAACCGACGGGACGCAAGGCGTGGGCCCGATTGCACGGCGCGGGGAAAGGCGCGCCGGTGTCCGTCATGCGCCCGCAACGGTTCTAAAGGCACGCTCTATCGCGCGAGCCGCACCTCTAACACCTTGATTGGGAAGTTTGATTATATTAGTGCTGTAAGCACCAATATAGATTGAACGGTGAGGTGACCCAGTGCTTGAGGGCGTGAATTCCGGCTCGGGACTCGACAGTCCCCCTCAGATCGTCCTCAGCCTCGCCCCTGCAGAGCGCGAGGTGGCGCTTCTCGTTTATCAGCTGGGCGGGTGCACGGCGAAGGAAGTCCAGGATCGCCTCGGCAAGCGGGTCAGCAACGCGACGGTCAGGACGATGCTGCGCCGGTTGATGAACAAGGGGATCGTCAGCCGCAGAGCGACAGGCCGATACAAGACATTCCTCTACGTCCCTGCCGTCACCACTGAATATGTCCGGCAAAGCGCCATCCTGCACCTGGCGCAGCAGCATTTCGCCGGCTCCTTGCCCCGACTGGCCGCCACCCTCGACGACCTCCTGCATGTTCGTGCCGGGGCCGTTACCCGTCGGGTGGTGGCCAGCCAACCCACCTTACGATAGCTGGTGCGGCTCAAAAGACACAGTCCGCCAAGAACTATTGCACGCAACCAAATGCATCCGTTGAAGTCATCCAGCTGCTGCGTTAGCCGTTAGTGCTCAGAGCACTGATGGGGAAACAACAGATGCAGGGGACTTCTATTGCCAGCCGGCTGGCGTTTACATCGTCGACGCTGGCGCTCGCGGCTGGAGCAGCGACGCCCGCCATGGCGGCTCAAAACACCGCAACAGCAGCGCCCGTGACGACCGTCACTGCGCAGGGCGCCCAGCAAACGGGTACGAACGCGACGCTTCCACAGGACGTCATCCCCGCGACCACCGCCACTGATGCTCCCAAGGCGGACACCTCTATCTTCGTCACCGGATCGCGTATCCGGCGTCCGAACCTCGAATCTGTGGTTCCCGTGACCTCGATCCAGGGTGACCAATTCTACAAGCAGGGACAGACCAGCGTCGGCGACGCGCTGAATGACTTGCCGCAGCTGCGCAGCACCTACGCGCAGCAGAACGCGGGCCTCAGCATCGGTGTTGCCGCACTCAATCTGCTCGATCTTCGTAACCTGTTGCCGAAACGGACCCTGGTGCTGGTCAACGGACGGCGCCACGTGCCCGCGGACATCCTGAGCTCCGCGTCCGTTCCTGACATCAATACGATCCCTACCGATCTGATCGACCGGATTGACATCGTCACCGGCGGCAATTCGGCCGTGTACGGTTCCGATGCCGTCGCCGGCGTCGTCAACTTCATCCTCAAGAAGAACTTCAACGGCGTCCAGGTTCGCGCACAGGGTGCGGAAGCTGCTGCCGGTTTCGGCACCAACTATCTGCTTTCGGCGATCGCGGGTCACAATTTCGGCGGCGGAGCGGGCAACATCACCTTGGCCGCCGAATATGCGCACCAGGACCGGGTCTTCGGGTCCGAGGTTCCTTGGCTGCGTCGGGTTGACGGGTCGGCGGTAGTGGACGTGGATCCGGCCAATTTGCCCCAAGGCAGCGACGGCTTCCCCGATCGGATCTTTGTGCGCGACATCCGCCTGGCGACAACCAGCCTCTACGGCATGATCCCCTTTTCATACAATCGCACGACGGCGACGACAGTCGGCTGCGGATCGGGCCTGGCCCAGACGAACGGCGCTGGCAGTTCCATCCCCACACCCGGGCTGCCCGCTAGCGCGAACAGCGTGCCGTTCAACTGCAACTACATCTTCCTTCCGGACGGTACATTCACGCTCCAGACCGGATCGCGTTACACGACCGGACCCCTGGGCGGATATATCGGCGGCAATGGCCAGACCGGCCGCGAAGGCGAGCAGCTTTCGATCTTCCCGAAGATGAGCCGCTGGAACCTCAACGCCCTGGGTCATTACGAGATCAGTGACGCGCTCGACCCGTTCTTTGAGGCGAAGTGGTCGCACACTGAGTCCGTGGGCAACAATGCGAGCCCGAGCGGCATCAGCGGCAACTTCACGCAATACGATGCTCGCGAACGCATTCGTCTCGACAACCCGTTCCTGACTGCCGCCCAGCGAACTCAGATCGCGAGCCTGATAATTGCCTCAGGTTGCGCGCCTTCCACGTCGGGCACCTGCGTTCAGGCTACGCCATCGACCAAGAATCTGCCGGGGCCAGGCGGCGTTGGCTTCTATGCGCCGACCCAGACGGTCGCGGGTGCGCTCAACAACAACGACGTTAACCTGATCAACTCTGGCGTTTATCGGGTACCGGTGCCGCGCACGTTCACCGATGTCGGCAACCGGGATGAGCATTTTACACGTGACACCTATCGCGTGGTCGGCGGCCTCCGCGGCACCTTCAACAGCGACTGGAGTTATGAAATCTCGGCCAACTACGGTGAATTCAAGGAAACCGACCGCAATACCGGATACATCGACCGCCAGCGCCTGATGCTGTCCCTCGATGCGGGCCGGAACCCGACGACGGGCGCGATCGAGTGCCGCGCCAAGTTCGATCCGAACGCGGCCGTCCCCCTTCAGGGACCATTCGCCTCGCCGCCACCCGGAGTGAACGAGCTGAATGCGACGCAGGCCGCCGCCGCCGCCGCCGCGCGGCTCGCCGCCGACATCGCGGCGTGCGTGCCGTACAATCCGTTCGGCGCAGCCGACAACACCGCCGCAATCAACTATTTCGCACTCAACAATATCGTGAAGCGAAGCAAGATGACGCAGCTCGACTTCCTGGGATTCGTCAACGGCGATTCGAGCCAGTTGTTCGAGCTGCCCGGCGGACCGATCAGCTTCGTCCTCGGCGGCGAATATCGGCGAGAGACGGCGCGGTACATCGACGATCCCTATGTCACCGCCCAGGCGACGAACAACGTGATCATCACCGACTTTATTCCGCCGACGTTCCATGTCGGGGAAGCTTTCGCCGAACTCAATGTGCCGATTATCAAGGATCAGCCGTTCTTCCACGAGCTGACCTTGTCCGGTGCCGGCCGCTATTCGCGTTACAAGGCATCGGTCGGTGACGTCTGGACGTATAACTTCGGTGGCGAGTGGGCTCCGGTCCGCGATCTCCGCTTCCGCGGCAATTACGGCAAGTCGGTCCGTGCGCCGAACGTTGCCGAAACGGCATTCCCGCCGGTCGCCAACTTCGCGCCGAACTTCCAGGATCCCTGCTTGTCGGGCAATCTCGGCAGCAGCCCGAACCGCGCTGCCAACTGCCAGGCGGACTTGGGGGCCCTCCTGAGCCAGCTTCCGAACGTGACGCAGTCGTTGCCCGTCATCAATGCGTCGAACCCTGCGCTGGTGCCGGAGGTGTCACACTCGTTCACGGTCGGTGCGGTTGTCCAGCCGCGCTTCCTGCCGGGGTTCTCGGCAAGCATCGATTATTACAGCATCAAGGTCGACAAGGTCATCGTCGCGCTCGCGGCGCAGCAGATCGCCAACCTCTGCTACGACTTGCCTTCCCTCACCAACGATTATTGCGCATCCTTCACGCGATGGAGGGGCCCAGGTGCGGGCCCGCTCAATGAACAGCCCGGCCAGATCTTGGGCAACTCGCTCTTCCAGAAGGGATTCAATTTCGCGGGGCGGATCCGCAGAGGTATCGACATCAACGCCAATTATCGGGCGCGGCTGAGCAGCAACGTCACGCTCGATACTGGACTGATCTGGGTCCACACGCTGAAGAACAGCGACTTCAACGATCCGACCAACCCGAAGTTCGAGGATCGCATTCTCGGCGAACTCGGGGACCCGATGGATGAGGGCCGGCTCGATGTCGACCTGAAGGTTGGCAAGGTCACCTTCGGCTACAACCTGCGGTACATCGGCTCGATGTTCACCGATTTCTGGGAGGACTGGAACACACTGCCCGGTACGACGACCGCTCCCAACAATGCGGACTGGGCCAATATCCGGAAGTACCCTGCGGTCAGCTATCACGGTCTCCGGATGCAATGGGATACGGGTCCCGCGTTCCGCCTCAAGAACATCCAGGTGTACGCGGGCGTCGACAACGTGTTCGACAAGCATGCACCGTTCAACCTGCCGCCCGGCGGGTCGCTGTCGACCGACCGCCTCAGCCGTAGTCAGGCCGCGGCCTATGACGCCCGCGGACGCAATTTCTACGGCGGCATCAAGGTTCTGTACTAAGCCACGGGGCTTTCAATGATCGAGCCGGGAGGAAAACTCCCGGCTCTTTCTTTTTGTAGGTTTCCGTCTCGCCAAAGGTCTGGTTACAATTAAGCGACAAGCCTTCACGGCGTTGTGGATAGCCGCTAGGGGCGCGTGACTAGGGGGGAGACGTTTGGCGCGCAGTGAACCTGGGCATAAGAGCGCGGTAGAGGCGAATGAGGCCGAAGGGGCTGTTCTTGGCTTGCTCGCGCGCCTGCAGCCGCTGTCGCGCTACCAGATTCTCCGCTTCTTCCAGAACTCGCCAGCCAGGTTCCAAAACGTCAGCAAGGGCAGCGTTTATCCGCTAGTCGCGCGCTTGCTGGATCGAGGTCTGATCCACTCACAAGCAGGAGAGGGGTCGCACGGGGCACCCGTCTATTCGCTGACCGACCTTGGCAGAGCGGCGCTGCGCAGCTGGACGAGACGGCTCGACAAGCGCGACATGCTTCCGCTCGACGCGCTCGAGCAGCGGGTTTTCAGCCTCGCCGAGCTCCCGCCGACGGAGCGCATCGCGTGGGTCGCAGAGGCCAAGGAGCTGATTCTTGCCAAGAAGGCAGAGCTACAGTCGCACCGCGACCGCCTTACTGCCTACGCCTATGGCGACATCGTTTACGACGCGGACCAGCAGCGCCTCGACGCGAAACTGGGTTGGCTTGACCGGCTGCTGATCGAGATCGCCCGCGAGCTTAAGCCGAAGTGATGGTGCCCAGGAGAGGACTCGCTTTCAAACCTCAACCGACTGATATTTAATTAGTTTGCTCGTGTCTGCTTATGAAAGGCCCCCATTTCGGCCCCCAAATTACCGAAGTAGCGGCCCTGGAACGTCTTGGTCGCAAGAAGTGAAGCTGAAGACATGACGAAGACGATTAGAATGCAGTATCAGGCCTGCTTTCTTGCGGTGTTTTAGTGTTCGTTTAGGGCTGCGCCGGCACCGGTCATTTACGTTCATCTTCATGCCGAGGCGCATGATGAGGAAGGGCCACCTCCGCAGGTGCTGTGCGCCCCTTATGAGCAATGGCTAGCCCGAGATCCGTCGCAGCCGATCGACCGATACATCCACGACACTTT
>Ga0070659_100002361_pt1 | contig 13420 bp, 8 predicted proteins | sample KBSC23metaG_FD_64666 | JGI IMG/M metagenome (GOLD analysis project Ga0070659, IMG submission 64666) | Corn rhizosphere microbial communities from Kellogg Biological Station, Michigan, USA - KBS C2-3 metaG | ecosystem: Host-associated > Plants > Roots > Rhizosphere > Soil ...
CAAGTTGGCGGCATCCCGCAGCCCCGCGACCAGCCCCTGGCCGACGAACGGCGGCGTGATGTGAGCGGCGTCACCGACGAGGAAGACCCGGCCAACGCTGAACCGGTCGACCGTTCTGGCGTGGAAGCGATAGACCGCCTTGCGCTCGATCGTGATGTCGTCAACGTTGGTCCAGGGTTGCAGCAACGCGCGAATACGGCTGTCCGACTCCATCTCTTCGCGGCTTTCGCCTGGCTGGAGCATGAACTCCCAGCGCTCGCGGCCACCGGGGGCAACCATGTGTGGTGTGGGCCGCCGGTGGTCGCAGAGAAACTCAACGTGGTCGATCGGCTTGGGAACATGGCGCGCATCGACAATGAGCCAATCCTCGGCGTACGTCGTGCCCCGGAATTCCTGTCCAATCAGGTGGCGCACGAGAGAACTCGCCCCGTCTGCACCGATCACGTAGCGAGCGCGGACCCGGCGTACCTGCCCTTGTCCGACATCCAGCGAGGCCAACACGCAATCGGGCTGATTGGCGATGCTGAGCAGCGTGGTGCCGAGCCCGATATGCACGCGATCGTGCACCGCCAAGCGCGCGCGCAGGCAGCGCTCCAGATCGGGCTGGTAGAACGTGGCGAGCTTCGGATGGCCATCCAGACTGCCCAGCGTGTTGACCCTGCCGAACTCGCCCAGCCAAGGGGAACGCATGCGGACGTGAGGAATGGCCACCGTTTCGAAATCGTGCTCGCCAACACCTGCCTGTTGCAGGATTCGCAAGGCTTCGTTGTCCAGCGCAATGGCACGTGGGGCCATATAGATGTCGGGCGCCTTGTCGATGGCTATCACGCTTACGCCATGACGCGCCAGCAGATTTGCCACCATGGCCCCGACGGGGCCGAGCCCCACGACCAGTATGTCTACCTGAGATGGCATGTCGCTTGCCCCCATGGGGCGTGTGCCATCCGCGACGCGTGAACTGGCACGCGCATGTGCATTTGTCTCCACCGCTACTCCGTTTCTTTGTCTACGTCTTTACCAGGCTTTCCTCGCCTTTGTTGACATTAAAGTCATCACTGATGATTTTGTCAATATCGACATTCGAATCTATAATTTCAGCCACAACAAGGATTGCAGACCGCCATGGCCACCACCGAGACTCGCCGCACACCGAAGCGCTCCACTGCGAAGACGCCCACCCCATCGGCGCCCGCTGCTGAAGAGCGGGAACCCCGAGGCGCGCGGCGCAAGCGTGAAACACGCGCACGGCTGCTGGACGCTGCGCTCCAGCTCATGGCCGATCGGGGTATGGAAGGCGTTGCCATCAATGAAATTACCGAGGCGGCAGACGTAGGTTTCGGGTCGTTCTACAACCACTTCGAATCGAAGGAAGCCATCTACGCCGCGCTGGTGAGCTCGGTGTTTGAAGAGTTCGCTGATTCGCTCGACAAGCTGACGGAAGGGCTATCCGACCCGGCTGAGATCGTTTCCGTGTCGGTGCGGCATACGCTGGTCCGGGCGCGGCGCGAGCCTGTGTGGGGGCGCTTTCTCATTCGCGAGGGCTTCTCGGCGCGCGTTCTGACACACGGCCTCGGCCAGCGCTTGCTGCGCGATATCGAACGCGGCATCACGGCAAAGCGGTTTGCGCTTGCCGATCCGTTCATTGGCTTTCTGTCGGTCGGCGGCACGGTGCTCACGGCCATCTCGGCCGAGCTCAACTTTCTGGCACCGGATGCACCCGCCGCAAACATCGTCAAGGAGCTGGGTTTCACGGGCGAGCATTTCCCCGAACGCACCGCCGCAGTGCTGCTCCAAACGCTAGGTCTCAAGCGCGCTGAAGCAGAGAAAGTTGCGGGCCGTCCGCTGCCCGTGGTGGAGACTGCAGACAGCGCAAGCTGATCGGATTGCCCGCATTTGGGGCGCGGGCGTCTATGGCGCCCGCTGATCGACCAACCTTACTTTGCCAACGTACTGGCCGCCGAATCCAGGCAACCCGGCATCGGCCGCGCCGCCTCTGATGGTCCGGCGGCGTAAGCCAGCAGAGCCTCCGCGATGTGCGAAGCCAGCGCCTTCAGTGCGCGCCGATGGCCCTGTATTACGCTCTCAATGCCGGCGGAGACGTCCTCCCGGACGACGCTGCGGCAAGTCAGCACGGGGCGATCTTCCGCCGTCCGAATCGTCCAGACGGCGTCGATCGAGACATGCGAACCGCGCCACGACTCAAACCGCTGCACCTCCGCGGCCACACGGTAAACCGGATGCTTTCCGTCGTAGGGAACGCCGTGCAGGTCCACGGCACCGGTCTGCAGAACCAGCGCCGCCGACAGCGCGGCGCGGAATTCATCGGCGACGGGCGAAGCCCAGCGATCCATCTCGAGCACGTCGACCTGGCCTGAACTGGCCTGCACCACCAGGCGCCTGCCAGCCACTGACGGCGGAACACGAACCGGCAGCACATCAACGAGCAACGCTGGTGCTGATTCAGCCGACGCAACGCCCGCGCCATCGGCAGCACGCAAGCTATGGAAACGCGCCGCCGGCGAACTGCATGCCACCAGGGCCACGCAAGCCATCGCACCTGCAAACATGCGGCGGATCGGGAACAAAGACGACATCACCGCGCGTCCCCCTTCTTGCCAAACAGCAGCGATTCCGGATGGCGCTCCAGATAGTCCGTCAGCGCATTGAGCGATTGAAGCGTGCGCGTCAGCTCCTGCATCGCCTCGTGTACCTCCGACTGGAGCGGCGAGTCCTGTCGCAGGGTCGCCTGCGCCGCATTGAAGGTCTGCTGCGCTGAAGCCAGCGTGTCCCGCGCCTGAGGCACCACTTCTGTATCCAAGTGACCGAATAGGCGGTTCGCATTTTCCAGTGCGCCGTTCAGGTTGCTGCCGATCTTGTCGAACGGCACCTGGTTGAGCTTCTTCGCGATGTCGGCAAGCTGCACCTGCAACTCGTCAAGCGAATTCGGAACGGTTGGAAGTTCGACCGGCGAGCGATGGACATCGACCGTCGCGCGCGGCGCCTTGGGGAACATGTCGAGCGCGACGTACAGCTGCCCCGTCAGCAGATTGCCCATGCGAAGCTGACCGCGCAGCCCTTGCATGACGAGGTGCTGAAGCATTTCATGACCGCCCGGCGTATCTGGCGCTGGAAGCGATGTGTTGCTGCGCCGGCTGAGTCGCGACGGATACAGCGCCATCATGACCCGCATGCTGAAAGTCTTGCCCGCCTCGTCGTATTCGATACCGATGTCGGTGACGTGACCGAGCGCAATGCCGCGTAGGTCCACAGGCGCGCCGATAGACAAGCCGCGCAGCGATTGGTTGAACCGCATGACGACCGTCATTGGTACGCCATCCGGCTCACGCATCGCGTCAGCTTCGTCCGCGGCGAGCTTGAATACGGAGTTGTCTGCCGGTGGAGGACCGTCCCCCTGGCCCTCTGGCGACTGAAACGCCAAGCCACCGACGATGACCGTCGCAAGCGATTGCGTGTTCAGCTTCAACCCATTGGAATCGAGCCGCAGGTCCACCCCGCTGGCATGCCACCATCGCGTGTTTGCCCCGACGTACTTGTCGTAAGGCGCGTTCACGAACACGTTGACCTGCACGCCCCCGCCTTGCTTATCGAGCGCAAAACCAACCACCTGCCCCACTTGCAGATGGCGATAGAAGACCGGTGCACCGATATCGACGGAGCCGAGCGAATTCCCATGCAAGGTGTACTGCCGCCCTTGCTGATCGGTGGTGACGGAAGGTGGACTCTCCAGCCCCACAAACTGGGCCTGACCGTCTTTGGAGTGGCCGATGTCCACGCCGATGTACGCGCCGGAAAGCAACGTGCCCAGCCCGGAAATACCGCTCGCGCCCACGCGCGGCCGGACCACCCAGAACCGCGTGTCCTTGGTTGCAAAACGCTCGGCTTCGCGCGCCAGTTGAATCTTCACCATCACGCGCTTGAGATCGTTGGTCAGCGAGACCGCTTGGATGGTGCCGATCTCAACGTCCTTGTACTTCACCTTCGTTTTGCCTGCCTCAAGGCCTTCGGCATTGGCAAAGGTAACGGTCACGACCGGGCCCTTCTCGGCGACGGTCTTGGCGACGAGCGCCAGGCCGATGAGCGCCGCAATCAGCGGCACGAGCCAAACAATGGAAGGAAGCCAGCGTCGTCGCGGCGTGATCTCGGGAAGGGGTAAGTCGATAGGACGCATTGCTTGAAAAGAGAATTGAATGGGACGTGATGTCCTGCGCGATCCGTTCAGGCGCCGTTTCGAGCGGAGTCGACGTCGTCGGGGACGGCGTCCCAGATAAGCCGGGGGTCGAACTGCATGGAGGCGATCATGGTGAGGATCACCACAGCGCCGAAGGCCAGCGCACCCGGGCCGGCCGTGATGACCGCAAAAGAGCCGAAGTGCACCAGGGCAACGGTGAGTGCGACTACGAACACATCCAGCATCGACCACCGCCCGATACGCTCGACGAGGCGATACAGCCGCGTTCTTTCAAGCGGCCGCCAGGTGGAGCGTCGATGTGCGGCAAATACCAGCAGCACCAACGCGGCGAGCTTGAGCATCGGCACCAACACGCTCGCCACGAAGACGATGGTGGCTAGCCCCCAGTCGCCGGAGGTCCAGAAGTACGCCACGCCGCTCAAAATGGTGTCGTCCTCTGACCGGCCGAGTGCAGTGCTGTGCATGACCGGCAGCAGGTTGGCGGGAATGTAGAGCAGCGCAGCAGCGAGCAGCAGCGCGGCGGTGCGCGAAAGGCTGCCCGGCCGGCGCTCGTGCATGGGCGCACTGCAACGCTGACAGGATTGATGTGATGCTCCGCCTTGTCTGACCTGCACACAGCCGCATGTGTGGCAAGCCAGCAGTCCTGCATGCTTTGCCGAAAAGCCCTGCGCGGGAGCCGGTTCTGGCAATGACCGTGTGGCGCTATCCACTGCGCTGATCTCGTCACAGGCATGCCACAGCCTGTGCGGATCGAATAGCGAGACAGCGCCCAGCAGCACAGTCAGCGCGCCGAACGCAAACAGCGCCGGGCCGGGAATCACTTGTGCCAGGCTCACCATCTTTACGGTCGTGACGAGCACGCCCAGCATGAACACCTCGATCATTCCCCATGGCCGTAGCCACAGCAGAAACCGTATGACAGGTCGAAAGCAACGCGGCACCTTTCCCGCCCGCAGCGGAAGCAGCACGTAGAGCAAGGCGAGGAGTTCGGCTAGCGGAAACACTGTCGTCGTGAAGAGGACGACCACCGCGACAATGCGCATGTCCCCTGCCCACAAGGAAGCGACTGCGTCAAACAACGTTGCCTCGGAGGTCACGCCTTGTGCCTTGAGCGCAATGATCGGGAAGCGCTGGGCGATCAGAAACGTGATGAGCGCTGCAACGGCCATCGCGCAGGTGGAGTCGATGGTTGGGCGGGCTTGATGGCTCCCGCTCAAGCGGCCTCCACAGCGCGAGCACCGGGCGGTCAAACCATCCAGGCGTGGCGGCCGGCGGAAGACCCGGTCGCACTCATGGCAGGCAATCAGATTCGCGTGTTCCATGGAATTCAACTGAACCGGTCAGCATTGGAGGCGTGACGCGGCAGCCCTCGCATGGGCATGGGCTGCCTCGCCTAACCAGACAGGCGCATCAGTCTTTCGCGACGGTCTGTGTCGTATCTGCGGGCAGTTCGCCCATCGCTTGAAGGAGCGCAGCGGTGTCGCTCATGCGTCGGCTGGTCGCGCGTACCGTGTCGAGCCGCGCGTTCAGGTACTGCTGCTCGCTCGCTTGCTCTGCGGATGCGGGCAATGCCCCCAACCGGCGGCGAGACGCGGTCTCGTTGAACGCGGTGTGCGCAGCGCTCGATGCCACCTCGGCCGATGCCAGCGTCTGTGCATCGTTCTCTAGTGCCGCGAGCGTGTTGGCAACGTTCTCGAATGCCGACAAGACAGCCGACTTGTATTGGAGGACCGTGGCGTCGTATAGCTCCAGCGTGGCCCTGCGATGCGCCATCAGCGCACCGCCGTGGAAGATCGGCTGGGACAGCCCAGCACCCACCGCCCACAATCCGCCCGCCCCCGAGAGCAATGCTGGCCAGCTCAACCCGCCCCGGCCGAGCGAGGCTGTAAGCGACAGGCTCGGGAAGAGCTGTGCAGTGGCCTCGCCCGCATCCGCAGACGCCGCCTTCACGGCTGCAGCGGCGGCACGGATATCCGGCCGAGCCCGCAGCAGATCCGACGGCATGACAATCGGCACCTGGCGCGGGAGCGAAAGGCTGCCGAAATCCGGAACCGCGGGCGCTGTGTCGGGCGTGCGGCCCAGCAGCACGGCGAGCGCATGAACAGCCGTCGTGCGCTGCTGACGCAGTTGCGGCAAGGTCGCGGCAAGCGCAGCGGCGCTCTGCGTTGCGTTCAGCGATTGTGCGTGCGATAGCGCTCCCAGCTCGTACCGCCGCTGGCTGTCGCGCGCCGTCGCGTCGGCCACGACAACAAGACGTTCCGTCAGGGCAACCTGCTGATCGAGCGCTGCGGCGGTAATCACGGTGCCCACGATATTGGCGGCCAGCGCGCGACGCGCCGCCTCCAGCTCACATCCGCGCACGTCCACGCGTGCGGTGCTCGCTGCGTTGGCATAGCGCGTTGCACCGAACAGGTCGAACGTGTAGTGCGCCTGCAGCTGTCCAACGAAGACGTTGTAGCGCAATGCGTCGGGGCCAACGCCCGTCAGGTTGGGCGTTCGCTGACGCGAAACTTCCGCGCCTGCATCAATCGAAGGAAGCGTCGATGCACCAACCTGCGCGCGCAGTTCTTCCTGCGCGGCGGACAAGGTCTTCTGCGTAGCGGCCAGCGTTGGGTTGTTGCGCAACCCCTCTTCCACCAACGCGTTCAACGCATCGGAACCATAGAGCTTCCACCATTGCGGAACCGGCGCGGCACCCACATTGAACTGCTGGGCAACGCCGGCCGCTTCCACCGTCTTTTCAGGCTGGGTTGTTACGCTGTAGTGCTCCGGGGACGGCACGGCAGGCGGTACGCTGGTCGGCGCCAGAGCGCATGCCGTCAAGGCGAGCGCCGACGTTGCTGCAAGGGCGCATGTCATACGAGAGAGTTTCATGATCAATTCTCCAGGGCTGCGGTGCCGGCCGAAGGCAGTTCCCGTTCGTCCGGGCGCACCTTGAAGCACGCCGCATACAGCGCCGGCAGGAAGAAGATGGTCAATACCGTGGCGATGGTGATGCCGCCCATCAGCGCGGTGGCCATCGGCCCGAAGAAGCCCGAGCGCAGCAGCGGAATCAGGGCCAGCACGGCAGCAGCAGCCGTGAGCATGATTGGCCGGAAGCGACGCACAGTTGCGCCGATGATGGCGTCGAAGCGCTTTTGGCCGGCCGCAATATCCTGGTCGATCTGGTCCACCAGAATCACGGAGTTGCGCATGATGATGCCGAACATGGCAATCACCCCAAGCAGTGCCACGAAGCCGAACGGTTTGCCGAATAGCAGCAGCGCGGCCACGACGCCAATCAGGCCCAGCGGTGCCGTCAGCACAACGATGAACGTTCGCGAAAAGCTCTTGAGCTGGATCATCAGCAGCGTCAACACGGCGATGATCATGAGCGGCATCTCGGCGTTGATGGACGTTTGGCCCTTCACGCTTTCTTCCACCGCACCACCAATCTGGATGCGATAGCCGACAGGCAGCTGGGCGCGTTCCGCAGCGAGCGCCTGGTCGATGTCACGTGTCACGCCGATGCCCTGGGCGTTACCGCGAACGTCGGCCTGCACCGTGATGGTGGGCTGTCGGTCGCGTTCCCAGATCACGCCGTACTCAAGCTTGTTCTGCACGTGCCCAAGCGAGCCAAGGGGAACGGGGCCATTCGGCGTGGGCATCGCCAAGCCGGCGAGCTTGGCCGGATCAACGCGTTCGCTCTTGGGGGCACGCAGGTCGACGTTGATCAGCTTGTCGCGCTCCCGGTACTGCGTGATCGTGTAACCCGATAGCGTCATGGCGAGGAAGTTGGAGACATCCTCCGACGTCACGCCAAGCTGACGCGCCTTGATCTGGTCAATCTCGAACGACATCGAACGCTCTGCCGGCTCATCCCAGTCGAACTGAACGTCCTGCGTGCGAGCGTCGGCACGAACCTTCTCGGCGACCTTCTCGGCGATGTTGCGCACGGTGGCAATGTCGTCGCCACTCACACGGAATTTGATAGGGAAGCCGACCGGCGGGCCGTTCTCAAGTCGCGCCACGCGAGTGCGAACACCCGAGAAGTTCTTCTCTAATGTGGTATCGAGCCAATGCGAAAGCTGATCGCGCTCTTCCACGTTCTTCGCGGTGATCACGAACTGCGCAAAGTTGGGCTGCTGCAGTTGCTGATCCAGCGGCAGGTAGAAACGCGGCGCGCCTGTTCCGACGTAGTCAACAAAGTGCTCGATCTCCTTGCGACCATCCAACGTCTTTTCCAGGCGTTTCGCTTCACGCAGCGTGGCCTCGAACGAAGCGCCCTCCGGCAATCGCAGATCAACGAGCAGTTCCGGTCGTTCCGAGTTCGGGAAAAACTGCTGCGGCACACGGGTAAAGGCCGCCATCCCGATCGCAAACAACACGGCCGTGACACCCAGGATCACCCAGCGTCGCTCAATGCAGAACGAGATCCAGCCAGACAAGCGCTGATAGAAGCCCGTGTTGTAGATATCGTGCTCGTGACCGTGCTCACCGGTGGCGCCGTTCTTATGCTCGGGCAGCATGTGATAGCCCAATAGCGGCACCAGTACGACGGCAGCAAACCACGACACGATCAGCGAGATGGCGGAAACCTCGAAGATCGAGCGTGTGTATTCGCCCGTGCTCGACTTGGCCAGCGCGATCGGCAGGAAGCCGCAAACCGTCACCAGCGTACCGGTCAGCATCGGGAACGCCGTGCTCGAGTAGGCAAAGGCAGCGGCGCGCAGGCGACTCCATCCCTGCTCCAGCTTGACCGCCATCATCTCGACGGCAATGATCGCGTCGTCGACAAGCAAACCCAACGCCAGCACGAGCGTGCCAAGTGAAACCTTGTCCAACCCGATGCCGAACATATGCATGCACAGCGCCGTGACGGCCAGCACGATCGGGATCGAGATCACCACCACCATGCCTGTACGCAAGCCAAGCGACACAAGGCTGACAACCAGAACGATGGCCACGGCTTCGCCCACCGAGCGCACGAACTCATCCACCGAATGCTTGACGGCATGCGGCATGCTGGAGACCGGCGATAGCTTGAGCCCCGCAGGCAGCGTCGCTTGGAGTTCGCCCGCGCTGGCGTCGAGCGCCTTGCCGAGATCGATCACGTCGCCGCCCTTCTGCATCGTGACGCCGATGCCCAGGACTGCATGGCCATTTGCGCGCATCTGCGTCACGGGCGGATCGTCATAGCCGCGTGTGATTTTGGCAATGTCGCCGAGCCGGAACGTGCGCTTGTTCACGGTGATCAGCATGTCAGCCAGCGCCTGCACATCCTTGAATGCGCCGGTGGGGCGCACGAACACGCGGTCGTCGGCAGTCGTGATCGTGCCCACGGGTGCCACGGTGTTCTGTGCATCGATGGCCTGCGCGATTTGCTGCGGCGTGATGGCGAGTCGCGTCAGTTGCGCGTTGGAGATTTCGATGAAGACGCGTTCGGCCGGATCGCCGAAATAATCGACCTTCGCAACGCCGGGCACGCGAAGCAGGACGGTACGCAGCTTGTCGGCGTAGTCGTGCAGTTGCGCAGGCGAAAAACCGTCGCCTTCCAGCGCATAGATGTTGGTATAGACGTCGCCGAACTCGTCGTTGAAGAACGGCCCGACCGTGCCCTTGGGCAACGTCGCACGGATGTCGCCCACCTTCTTTCGCACCTGGTACCAGGTTTCCGGCACGTCCTTGACGGGTGCTGAATCCTTCATGGCGAAGAAGATCATCGACTCGCCTGGCCGCGAGTAACTCTTAATGTTGTCGACATAGGGCGCCGCCTGAAGCTGGCGCCCGATGCGATCGGTGATCTGCTCTTGCACGTCGCGTGCGGTTGCGCCCGGCCAGTAGGTCTGGATGACCATGGTCCGGAACGTGAACGGCGGATCTTCGGACTGCGCAAGATGCGTATAGCCGATGACACCGAACAGCGTAGCCAGCCCGATCAGAAAAATGACAAGCTGCTGATGGCGCAGCGCCCACGCAGACAGGTTGAAGCCGCCCTCTTCTGCTGGGGATTCAGGCGCGGCAACAGGCGCGCCACCTTGCGTGATTTCACGGTCGCCGTCGCTCATGATGAAAAGTCCTCAGGGTGCAGGGGCGAAACCACCTGCACGTGTTGACCGGCATTGACGGCGTGCACGCCCTGCATCACCACCCGCTCGCCGTCTTGCAGGCCGGATGCAACCAGCACGCTGCGCTCGTCGTAACGTGCGATGGTGACGGGGCGCAGCTCCAACGTATCGGTCTTCGCGCGCACCACCCAGACAGCCGGCTCTTCGCCGCGGTGGAACAGCGCGGTGACCGGCAGCTTGAACGGGCGTGCAGCCTGCGCGTCGCCCTTGGCATCGAAGGCGATATTGGCGGTCATCCCCATGCGCACTGCGGCGTTTGACGCCACGAGCGACAGCTTGACGCGCCACGTACGGCTTTGCGGATCAGCTGCGGGCGAAACCTCGCGCACGCGCGCCTCAAAGGTTTGCGAAGGCACGGCGGGCAGCGTCACGCGGGCTGTGCTGCCGACGGTCAGGGACGCCAGCGCGCGCTCCGGTGCATCGCAAACGATGTCGACGTCGCCCGTCCAATCGAGGTGGTAGATCGATTGGCCGGCCTGGACGTTCTGGCCGGTATCGGCATCTTCCGAGGTGATGACGCCGTCGTGGTCCGCCACCAGCGTTGCGTAGCGCAGCCGATCGCCAACAAGCGCAGCTTGCGCACGAACGGAATCGCGTTGTGCCAGCGCGGAGGCATAGGCGTCCTGCGTTTGCTCCATCTGCGCCGGCGCGATCAGGTTCGCCTGCGACTGCGCGCGGTCCCGGTCAAGCTGTTGCTTGGCGTAGACCAATCGATGCTCTGCCGCTTCCAACTGCGCCCGCGCATTGGCGAGATCGTTGCGCAGATCAGCCTGATCGAGCATCGCAAGCACCTGCCCTTCCTTGACAGCATCCCCCAGACGCACGCGGCGCTCGATCACCTTACCGGCAACGCGGAACGACAGCGGCGTGGAGTACCGCGCCTGTACTTGTCCGGGCAATGTGTTCGCAACAGAGTTGCCATCCGGATGCAGCGTCAGCGCGACCACCGGCTTGGGTGCGCTGACGAGGGTTTCACTGTGGTGGCAGCCTGCCAGCAGCACAGCGCAGCAGGCAGCAATGACAAGAGGCGCTCGTTTGGAACGCCCGACGACGGACAGGTTGGGGCGCGCTGTCGTTCGCGCATGACGACCGAGATGTTTCACGATGTTTTCAAGCAAGTGATGGTCCAACGAACAATGGGTCACGCGCATCCCAGAGCCGCGCCTCTTCTGCGCGATCGGCTCTCGGGCAACGCATAACGGAACTCGGATGTTGGGTACGCGAGTCGCCTGTCTCCATGGCGTTCAGGAACCACTTCTCGGCAAATGGGCTGCACTCAGCTGGCAAGCAATGGCGAACGGCTCTCTAGCCTTTGCCGCCGGGCGCTTGCCCCATCACCGCGTCCTGACTCAGGGCACTGCACCCTGACCGACCCTACAAATCGACATTAAACTCATAACTGATGATATTGTCAACTATGACGCATGCCACTATCATCTGCGCTGTGAACACCTCTCCAGATCCTTATGCGGAACCTCACGAATCGCGTGGCAGATGACCACCGCCAGCGGCGGGGCACGCGGCGCAAACAAGAAACACGGGCGCGTCTTCTTCACGCGGCGTTGTTGCTGCTGTCTGAAAAAAGCATTGAGCGCGTCGCCATCAACGAGATCACTGAAGCCGCCGATGTGGGCTTCGGCTCGTTCTACAACCACTTCGAATCGAAGGAAGGGCTCCTTTCCGCCCTGATCGACTGGGCGTTTGAAGACTTCGCGGACAGGCTGGACGGCGTTGCACATGGGTTGACCGATCCGGCCGAGGTCATCGCCATCTCGGTCCGTCACACCCTGCTACGAGCGCAGCGTGAGCCGGTCTGGGGCCGGCTGCTCATGCGGGAAGGGATCTCGACGCGCGCACTGACGCGTGGCCTCGGCCAGCGCCTGGTACGCGACAGCAAGCGCGGGCTCGCTGCCAGGCGTTTTGTGGTGGCCGATCCGCTGACAAGCGTTCTCTCGGTGATTGGCACAGTGCTTGCCGGTGTTGCAGCGGAACTGCACTTTGCGACCGCGGCCGCCGCTCCTGGACGCGATCACCGAGCAGCGACCGCTCGGGTGGAGCACCTGGCCGAGCGCGCAGCCGTCTTCGTACTCCAGGCACTCGGGATCAAGCACGCAGAGGCGGAAAGAATCGCGCAACTGCCGTTGCCAACCGTCGCGGACAGCAGCGCCTCAAACCCGCCGTAAGCCCTCGCAGTGCCCGGCGAGGGCGCGCATCGATCAAGCCTGATAGAGCTCGCTGGCGAGATAGCGGTGTCGCAGCTCTCGCAGTGCGGCCGCAAGAATGGCGCTGACCGGCAAAGCCAGCAGTACCCCAAAGAATCCGAACAGGTGGCCAAAGGCCAACAAGGCAAAGATCACCGCCAACGGGTGCAAGCCAATGCGCTCGCCAATCAAGCGCGGCGTGAGAAAGACGTTCTCGAGGATCTGTCCGACGCCGTACACCACCGCCACCGCGCAGATGCCGTAAAGATCGCCAAACTGCAGCGCGGCGGCCAACACAGCAAGCGCGAGACCGACGGCAAACCCCACATACGGAATGAACACCGCCAAACCCGTGAACAAACCCAGTGGCAAGGCGATCTCGAAGCCTGCCAGCGTCAAGGCGATCGGGTAGAAAGCGGCCAGCACGCCCATCACGAGGAGCTGCCCACGCAGGTATTGCGACAGCATCCGGTCAATGTCGATGACAAACGCTCGCGTCTTAGCAAGCCACCGTCGAGGGACAAGGCTTTCCATGCGCCGGAACATCTGGTGCCGGTCGTAGAGCAGATAGAACAGCACCAGCGGAACCAGCACCACGTTGCCCACAACCGTCACCATTAGGTTGCCGCTGGTGCGCACGTATTGCACGTATTGCCAGATGGTGAGGGCGGAGGTGCCATCGGCACCGGCACCACTGCGTTGCCCCGTCAGCAGATCACGCAGATGGGTCAATTCGAAGTCGACGCCAAGTCCCAAAAACGCCAGCTTCGGCTGCAGCCATGCATCCAGATCCGCGAGCAGCATGGGAATCCTGACCTGGAGTTGAGGCCCTTCGGTTTGAAGCACGGCGAACATCAGCGTGACGAGCAGCGCGGCCATCGCCGCAAAACACAGGATCATCG
>Ga0070659_100002364_pt1 | contig 13400 bp, 10 predicted proteins | sample KBSC23metaG_FD_64666 | JGI IMG/M metagenome (GOLD analysis project Ga0070659, IMG submission 64666) | Corn rhizosphere microbial communities from Kellogg Biological Station, Michigan, USA - KBS C2-3 metaG | ecosystem: Host-associated > Plants > Roots > Rhizosphere > Soil ...
TCGGCTGGGAGATCTATCCCAAGGGCCTCACGGACCTGCTGGTGCGGGTGTCGCGCGACTACACCAAGCTGCCGCTCTACATCACCGAGACCGGCATGTCGGAAACCAACGACGAGCGCCGCGTGCAGTTCTACGACGACCATTTGAAGGCGGTTCTGGAGGCGCAGAAGCAGGGCGCCGACGTGCGCGGTTTCTTTGCCTGGTCGCTGCTCGACAATTACGAATGGGGCGAGGGCTACTCGTCGCGCTTCGGCATCGTGCATGTCGACTATGCGACGCAAAAGCGCACGCCCAAGGGCAGCTACCGCTCGTTCCAGGGCATGCTGCACAACACCAGGTGAAGGTTTCGGCGGTCTTCACCGGTCTCTGGCAGGACCGCCGGTTCCTGACGTTCTGGTCGGCCCAGACGGTCTCCGAATTGGGCGACCGCATCAGCGAGCTGGCGCTGCCGCTGATCGCCGTCACCGTCCTCAATGCGACGCCCGAGCAGGTCGGGTTGCTCACCGCGGCCGTGTGGCTGCCCAACCTGGTCTCGCTGATGATCGGGAGCTGGGTGGACCAGCGGCCCGACAAGCGCCGGCTGATGATCTTCGCCGACCTGGCACGGCTCGTGATCCTGCTGACCCTGCCGACCGCCTATTGGTCCGGCCTGATGTCGCTGGGCCAGCTCTATGTCGTCGCAATCCTCGCCGGTACGGCGCAAGTCGTGTTCAACACGGCCTATTCCTCGTTCTTCGTGCGGCTGGTGACGCGCGAGCAGTTCCTCGAGGCCAACTCCAAGCTCTCCAGCACCCGCTCGCTCTCCTCGATGATCGGGCCTGCGATCGGCGGTGCCCTCGTACAGTTCGCCTCGGCGCCGGTTGCCGTCATCGCAGATGCCTTGTCGTTTCTGTTCTCGGCCGTGCAGGTCAGCCGGCTGCAGGTCACGGAAATTGTCCCCGACGCTGCCGGTGAATCGCTGTTCCAGCGAGCGGGTGGTGGCATGCGCTATTTGCTCGAACATCCCTATCTGCGCGCGTCCCTGCTGTGTGCCACGACCCTCAATTTCTTCACCTTCATCGGCAGTACCCTGCTGATCCTGTTCGCGAGCCGCGATCTCGGCCTCTCTCCCGGAACGATTGGCCTCGCGCTCGGCATCGGTGCGTCGGGCGGGCTGCTGGGCGCCACGCAGGCAGCTCGCATCTCGGGCTGGATCGGCGTCGGTCCGCTGATCGCCATCGCGAGCGTCGTGATGCCGTTGGCATTCGCCATCGTCGCTTTCGCCGATGGCCCGTCGTGGCTCAGGGCCGCCGAGTTCGGCGGCGCCGAGTTCGTCTTCGCGTTTTGCGTGATGTGCTTCGACGTGCCGCTCATGTCGCTGCAGGCCAGCGTCATCGTCGACACCATGCGCAGCCGTGTGACCGGAGCCTTTTCCACCGTCAATTTCGGGGTGCGGCCGCTCGGTGCAGTGCTCGGCGGCCTGCTCGGAGGCTGGATCGGCCCCCGCGATACGCTGCTCGTTGCGGCCATCGGCGGCGCCCTGTCAGTGCTCTGGTTGATCGGCTCCCCGATCCTGTCGACCCGGCGGATCGAGGGGCTCGAACCAGTGCCGCCGCGGGCCAGAACTTGAGCTCGACTGCCCGCTCAGTCTCACCGAAATCGATTGCGAAGCGGTCTTGGCAAGGCAGAGTCTTTATGCAACCTTAAGCTCACCGCTAACCGCCATGCGTGGCTCCGAAATTGGAGCCCAAAACGTTTTGGAACCAAAACGTTTTGGAACGCTGGACCGCGGAGGCGCTGGGAGCGCCGCAAACTGTGCGATGGGAGGACTTCATGCACAAACTACTCCTGGCGGGAGTTTCCGCCGCTGCGCTCGTGCTCGGCCTGGCGTCGACGGCGAGTGCGGCCGACCTGCTGTTCCCCAAGGGGCAGGGCGATTTCAACTGGGATTCCCTGCAGAAATTCGCCGACGCCCATAAGGACCTGAAAGGCCAGTCGCTGACCATCTGGGATGCCTGGAACGATCCGGGCGACAAGACCCAGTGGGAGGCCGTGCTCGCCTACTTCACCGACGCCACGGGCGTCACGGTGCAGGACGGCTCGTCCAAGAACTACGAAGAGCAGGCCCGCATCGACGTGCAGGCGGGCAGCCCCGCCAACATCACCATCCTGCCGCAGCCGGGCCTCCTGGCCGACTTCGCCAAGCAGGGCAAGCTGACCGACCTGGGCGATGCGACGACCAAGTTCATCACCGATAACTTCGCCGCCGGTTCGTCCTGGGCGACGCTGGGCCAGTATCCCGGCCCTGACGGCAAGTCGCACCAGTACGCGTTCCCGTTCAAGCAGGAAGTGAAGTCGCTGGTCTGGTACTCGCCCGACGCCTTCAAGGAAAAGGGCTACGAGGTTCCCAAGACCTGGGAAGACCTGATGGCGCTGCAGGACAAGATCAAGGCCGATGGCGGCACGCCGTGGTGCGTCGGCATCGAATCGGGTGGCGCCACCGGCTGGCCGGCGACCGACTGGATCGAGAACCTGCTGCTGCTGACGCAGCCGCCGCAGGTCTATGACGACTGGGTGGCCGGCAAGGTGAAGTTCTCCGACCCGCGCATCAAGGCCGTGTTCGACCTCTTCGGTTCGATCGTGAAGGACGACAAGAACGTCGCGGGCGGCACCAAGGCGGTCGTGTCGACCAACTTCGGCGACAGCCCGAAAGGCCTCTTCACGGTTCCGCCGCAGTGCTACCTGCACAAGCAGGCGTCGTTCATCACGTCCTTCTTCCCCAAGGACAGCCAGGCGGGAGTCGACTACGACTTCTTCTACTTCCCGCCGATGAAGGCGCATCCCGAACTCGGCAATCCGGTGGAAGGTTCGGGTAACCTCGTGACCATCACCAAGGACTCGCCGGCGGCGGAAGCCTTCATCCAGTTCCTCGAAACGCCGATCGCGCACGAGATCTGGATGGGCGAGAACAACAGCTCGTTCCTGAGCGCCATGAAGACCGTCAACACCAAGGTCTATTCGAGCGATGTGCTGCGCAAGTTCGGCGACATCCTGCTCAACGCCACGACCTTCCGCTTCGACGGTTCGGACCTGATGCCCAGCGCTGTCGGCACCGGTACGTTCTGGAGCGGCATGGTCGACTTCGTGAACGGCAAGAGCACCGACGACGTGACGGCCGCGATCGACGCCTCCTGGCCCAAGAGCTGACCGCTCATCGCAATCCGGGACCCGGCGTTCGCGCCGGGTCCTTGCCGTGACACACGGTAATGCGACAGACTAGCTGCGCGAGACGGTAGGGGGAGACCGACGGTGGCACTCGATTCGGTGGCAGGCGGGCCGGCACGAGATCGATCGTGGTCGCGGACATCCATCCTCGCGGTGGCCCTCATCGCCGCGATCATCGTGATCTGGCTCATCAATGCATACGTGATCGACGCGGCCTTCGGCAGCGCTGTCGCCACCGCGCTGCATCAGATCCTCAACGCCATCACCGCCGTGGCGATCGCGCTGGCCGCGTGCTTTGCCTATTTCTGGGGCAGCAACTGGTTGCTCGACCGGGTGCTCAGCTCCTCGCCGGCAATGAACGAGGACGTCGAGACACGCCGCGACCTGCGGCGTTCGGCGATCCGTCCCTGGCTCTTCATCCTGCCGGCGCTGCTGTTCCTCGTGATCTACCTGGTTTATCCGGTGATCGAGACGGTGCGGCTGTCGCTGTTCGACAAGTACGCGCAGTCCTTCGTCGGCTTCAACAACTATGCCTGGGCGCTGACCGATGGCGGCTTCTGGCAGGCGGCGCTCAATAATCTCGGCTGGCTCATCATCGTGCCGCTGTTCTCGACCGCCTTCGGCCTCGTGATCGCGACCCTTGCGGACCGCATCTGGTGGGGCGGCATCGCCAAGTCGCTGGTGTTCATGCCCATGGCCATCAGTTTCGTGGGCGCGTCGGTGATTTGGAAGTTCGTCTACGCCTACAAGGGTCCCGGCATGGCGCAGATCGGCGTCCTCAACGCCATCGTCACCGGGCTCGGTTTTCCGCCGCAGGCGTGGATCACCGTTCCATTCCTCAATTCATTCCTGCTGATGATCATCCTGATCTGGATCCAGACTGGATTCGCCATGGTGATTCTCAGCGCCGCCCTGCGCGGTGTGCCGGAGGAAACCCTCGAGGCGGCGCGCATCGACGGCGCCAATGGCTTCCGCATCTTCTTCGACATCATGATCCCGCAGATCTGGGGCACCATCATCGTGGTCTGGACCACCATCACCATCGTTGTGCTCAAGGTCTTCGACATCATCTTCGCCATGACCAACGGCCAATGGAACACCGAAGTGCTGGCCAACTTCATGTTCAAGTGGATGTTCGTGAACTTCGACTACGGCCGAGGCTCGACCGTGGCCGTCATCATCATGCTCGCCGTGCTGCCGATCATGATCTGGAACATTCGCCGGGCCAATGCGGAAGAGGGGACGCGCTGATGACCACCGCTGTCGATACCGCCACGGAAATCCGTCCCGCCACCGGCGCGCCCCGCTTCCTCTCCCGCATCGATGTCGGCAGGCTGATGACGCATCTATCGCTGCTGCTGCTCGTCGTCCTCTGGACCTTCCCGACTGCCGGCCTGCTGATCTCGTCGCTGCGCGACAAGGACCAACTCGCCGTGTCCGGCTGGTGGACGGCGCTCACCACGTCCGAGTCGCAGGCGGTGACACGCCTGCCCACCGCCGACACCCAGGTGCAAAAGGACGGCAAGTGGGTCATCACCGGCAACGTGTTCGGGACGGACTCTAACAAACAACTCGGCGCCTTCGGCACCTCGAACAACGAACCGGCTGCCGCAGTCCCGGGCGCCAGCCTGCCGATGAGTGACGGTGGCACCATCACAATCCAGGTCGACGGCTCGTTCGTCTGGTCGTCGGACAAGCAGTTCACCTTTACCCGTGCGCCGCGCATCTTCTATGAGGTCGCGATCCCGCCCCGGTTCACGCTCGACAACTACAAGGAAGTGTTGACCGCCAATGGCGTTGCGCGGTCGTTCCTGAACTCCTTCACCGTCACCATCCCGGCGACGATCATTCCGATCCTGATGGCGGCATTCGCCGCTTACGCCCTGGCATGGATGCGGTTCCCGTTCCGCGGGTTCATCGTCGCGCTGGTGGTGGGCCTCCTGGTCGTGCCGCTGCAGATGTCGCTGATCCCCCTGCTGTCGATGTACAACAACATCGCCAAGTTCTTTGGCGCCGAGGACGGCAAAACCTATCTGGGTATCTGGCTCGCGCACACCGCTTTCGGCCTGCCGCTCGCCATCTACCTGTTGCGCAACTACATGGCCGGCCTGCCCAAGGAAATCATGGAGTCGGCCCGTATCGACGGGGCCAGCCACTTCAAGATCTTCACCGGCATGGTACTGCCGCTGAGCTTCCCGGCGCTCGCCAGCTTCTCGATCTTTCAGTTCCTCTGGGTCTGGAACGATCTTCTGGTGGCGATGGTCTTCCTCGGTGCGCAGGAGGGCAAGCTGGTCCTCACCGGCAAGCTCGTTTCGCTGCTCGGCTCGCGCGGCAACAACTGGGAGATCCTCACCGCCGGCGCATTCGTCACCATCGTGGTGCCGCTGATCGTCTTCTTCTCGCTGCAGCGCTACTTCGTCCGCGGACTTCTCGCCGGCTCGGTCAAATAAGCCTCCGACCTCCCAGCGACTAAAGGCCGGCCCCGCAAGGCCGGCCTCTTCTTTGTCAGGCTCTGCCCGCGCGCTCGCCGCTTGCGTCCGACCCGCAGCGATGATTTGGTGATATGATGCCGATGCGGCAATCGCACCTGATCCAGTTTTCCATCGCCCGACCGGTGGAGGAGGTCTATGCGTTCCTCGCCGATCCGCTGAACTACCCGCGTTGGGCCGCCGTCGATGGCGGAATAACACAGATCCGGCAGAACGAATGGCTGACGCGAACGGCCTTCGGTGATCGCATCGTGCGGTTCACCGAGCCCAACCCCTACGGCATCCTCGACCACGCAGTCTACGCCCACGGGGAAGACCCAGTGACGATGCCCATGCGGGTGGTCGCCAACGGCGACGGCACCGAACTGATGTTCCTGTTCTATCGACGCGACGACATGAACGACGAACAGTTCAAATCGACCGTAGAGTGGGTGACCACGGATCTGCTCACCCTGCAATCACTGCTCGAGACGCCGTTTATCCGCTAGGCCGGCAGGAGCTTCCGCTGCCGTCGCTTGGCCGGAATCGGCCGCGACAGCACCGACGCGTCGAGGCCTGGGGCCGCTTCCAGCAGCGAGGGAATCTCGATGCCGCGCCCAGGTCCGGGCTCGTTGCACTGCCGGATCAGTTCGCCGATGATCGCATTGCCCGCATCGCGCAGCGAGGACCGTGCGGCACTGTAGTGCCCCGCAAGGGGAGTGAGATCAACGAAATGCAGCTCGTCATCCATGGTCGCGACCGCAATGTTTCGGCCGCCGGCATGACGCAGCACGGCGGTGTGCCCCTCGACCGCCATCAGCGCCGAGGAATAGAGGATGGCGGTGACCTTGGGGTCGGCGAGAGCCAGCGACGTCAGCTTGAATCCGGCATCACCCATGGGATGCAGCGAATTATAGACCGTTACCGTGTCCTGCCCGAAGCCGCCGTCGGCGAGCGCGTCCATCACGGCGCGTCGCCGGTAGACGGCGTAGGCGAAGGTCTCGTCGCCATTGATGAAGGCGATGCGCTTGTGGCCATTGGCCAGCAGCAGCCGCAGCAGGCTGTAGAAATTGCCGTAGTTGTCGACATCGACCCAGCCATAGTCCTCGCTGCGTCCATCGCGGCCATGCACCACGAAGGGTCGCCCGGCATCGAGCAGATAGGTCACCCGCCGGTCGTTCTCGCGCGGCAGGTCGACGATGAAGCCGTCCACCGAGTTGTCGTTGACGAAGCGGTCATACACCTGCATCTCACGCTCAGGCGTGTCGCTCGCTAGAACGATGTCGTAGTTGCGCACGCGGGCTCCGCGGAGCACGCCGGCCATCACCTCGACGAAGTGCGGGTCGACGAATTTTCGCTCGTTGTCCTGCTGCACCCAGGCGATGTTGTGGGTGCGCTGCGTGACCAGCCGCTGGGCATTGCGATTAGGCCGGTAGCCGAGTTTCTGCGCGACCTCGCTGACGCGTCGGCGGGTCTTCTCGCCGACGTCCGGGTAGCCGTTCAGGGCCCGCGAAATGGTGGTGATCGACAGGCCCAGCTCCGCCGCCAGGTCCTTGATTGTGATGTTGCGGCCGATGCTCGCCGGGCCGCTGCCCAACTTGTTTGTCCCGCGTCCCATAGGTATCTGATTTTCTTGTAGTTTTCGGCGCCCGCCGGAAGCAGCGCACATCCCCTCGGAGTTGACGGACTATCATCTCCGACGCTAAGAATAGCTTACTAAAACGTTTTGGCAAATTGCCCTCCGGACGGTCGAAACCGCCTGAGACCAGGGCCGCCCAGGGGGAGCTTTCAGGTTTGGTTGCGCAGCCGCTGATGACGGAGCAGAAGTCTCCGCCCGATACCAATGTCGACCGCGACTGGTGGCGTGGCTCTGTGATCTACCAGATCTATCCCCGCTCGTTTCAAGACCACAACGGCGACGGCATCGGCGACCTCGTCGGCATTACCGAGCGGTTGGACTATGTCGCCGACCTTGGCGTTGACGGCATCTGGCTCAGCCCCTTCTTCACCTCGCCGATGAAGGATTTCGGCTACGACGTCTCCAACTACCGCGACGTCGATCCCATCTTCGGCACGCTGGGCGACTTCGACCGGCTGCTCGAGAAGGCGCATTCGTTAAAGCTCAAGGTGATCATCGACCAGGTCATCAGCCACTGCTCCGACAAGCACCCGTGGTTCTCCGAAAGCCGGCTCAACCGCACCAACGAGAAGGCCGACTGGTTCGTCTGGGCCGATCCCAAGCCGGACGGCACGCCACCCAACAACTGGCTGTCCATCTTCGGCGGCAGCGCGTGGACCTGGGACAGCCGGCGCATGCAATACTATCTGCACAACTTCCTGGCTTCGCAGCCCGATCTCAATTTTCACACGCCCGGCGTGCAGGACGCCATGCTCGACAACATGCGCTTCTGGCTCGAGCGTGGCGTCGATGGCTTCCGCCTCGATACTGTGAACTTCTATTTCCACTCGCAGGGCCTGCAGAACAATCCAGTGGTGAGACCGGAGGACTTCAACGCGTCGACGGCGCCTGCGGTGAACCCTTACAATTTCCAGGAACACCTCTACGACAAGAGCCAGCCGGAAAACCTGAAGTTCCTCCAGCGGCTGCGGGCGCTGATGGACGAATACGGCGCCAGGACCACCGTCGGCGAGATTGGCGACAGCCAGCATCAGATGGAACTGATGGCCGCCTACACGTCCGGCGGCGACAAGCTGAACATGGCCTACACCTTCGACTATCTGGGCGGTGAATTCAGCGCCGCACATTTCCGCAAGGCCATCGACGCGACCGAGAAGGAAGCCCCGCAGGGCTGGATTTGCCTTGCCTTCTCCAACCACGACGTGGTTCGGCATGTAAGCCGCTGGGCGATGCACGGCGAGCAGGAGGCCTTTACCCGTCTCGCCTGCACCTTGTTGCTCTCGATGCGTGGCTCGGTATGCCTCTACCAGGGCGAAGAGTTGGGCCTGACGGAGGCCGAACTGGCCTTCGAGGACCTGGTTGATCCCTACGGCATCGAATTCTGGCCGCAGTTCAAGGGTCGCGACGGATGCCGCACCCCCATGGTATGGCAGACCCAATCGCCGACGGGCGGCTTTACCACGGCGACGCGGCCATGGCTGCCGGTTCCGGCCGATCATCTCACTAAGGCGGTGGACCGCCAGGTGAGCGACCCGCATTCGGTGCTGCACCACTATCGCGATATGCTCGCCTTCCGCAAACGTCACCCGGCGCTGCGCTACGGCACGATCAAGACGCTCGACGCACCCGACGGCGTGCTGGTGTTCCTACGCGAGGACGCGAGCGAGCACCTCTATTGCGCCTTCAACATGAGCGAGAAGGCGGCGGTGGTATCCGTGCCGGCAAGCTACACGCTGGCGGAATCGGGTGCACCGGATCTGGCCGGCGAACCGGTGAACGGAACATTGAGTCTGCCGCCATTCGGCGCTTACATAGGAATCCTGCGCTAGCGCAGTGACAGGCATCAGGGGAGGGAAGCCATGTCGGACCTGAAGATCACCAATCTCTACAAGCGCTACGGCAATGTGGAGATCCTCAAGGACGTGAATCTCGACATCAAGTCGGGCGAGTTCATCGTCTTCGTCGGTCCGTCGGGCTGCGGCAAGTCCACGCTGCTGCGCTGCATCTCCGGCCTCGAGACGATCTCCTCGGGCACGCTCGAGATCGACGGACGCGTCGTCAACGACGTGGCGCCGTCCAAACGCGGCATTGCGATGGTGTTCCAGTCCTATGCGCTCTATCCGCATATGACGGTGTACGACAACATGGCCTACGCCCTGAAGCTGATGAATATGCCGCGGGCCGAACTCGATCAGAAGGTGCGTGCTGCCGCCGAAAAGCTGCAGCTGACCAAGTACTTGGAGCGCCTGCCCAAGGCCCTGTCCGGCGGCCAGCGGCAGCGCGTCGCTATCGGCCGCGCCATCGTTCGCGACCCCAAGGTCTTCCTGTTCGACGAGCCGCTCTCCAACCTTGATGCGGCGTTGCGCGTACAGATGCGCATGGAGATCGGCCAGCTCAAGGAGCAGCTGCCCAACACCACCATGATTTATGTGACCCACGATCAGGTCGAGGCCATGACCATGGCTGACCGCATCGTCGTGCTCAAGGACGGCGTGGTGCAGCAGGTGGGTTCGCCCATGGAGCTCTACGAGAACCCACAGTCACTGTTCGTCGCCGGCTTCATCGGCTCGCCCAAGATGAACTTCCTGACTGGCAAGTTCGCCGATCCGTTCAAGGCGACGACCGTGGGTGTGCGCTCCGAGCACATCGATATCGTCCCCAGCAACGGCACCTGGAGCGGCAAGGTGATCTATTCGGAGAACCTGGGGTCCGACAGCTACATCTACGTCGATGTCGGCGCGACCGAGCCAGTCGTCGTGCGCCAGCCCGGCAAGGCAAACTACCGCTCCGGCGACATGCTGAACTTTTCGCCGCGCGGCAACCAGTTCTACCGCTTCGACGACAGCGGTCGTCCCCTGATGCACTGAGCGGATCCGATCGTGCCGGCCTAGAACACCGGCACGATCCCGACGTCTGGGAGCTGCGCCGCCACCATTTGCTGCGTCAGCGGTTGCTGTGGCTTTTCGAGCAGTTGCGCCGGGGTCGCCGCTTCGATGATGCGGCCCTTGTGCATCACCAGCACGCGGTCGGCAACCACGCGGACCACGTCGAGGTCATGTGCCGCGATCAGAAAGCTCAGCCCGAAATCGGCGCGCAGCCGGTTGAGCAGAACGAGCACGTCGCCACGTGCGGCAACATCGAGCCTGGCGATCGGATCGTCGAGCACCATGAGCCGCGGCCGCGTGACGAGGGCGCGGGCGATGGCCAGGCGCTGCAAGTGTGCGACGCTGAAATCGCCTGGCAGGCGGGTGAGCACGTCGGCCGGCAATCCTACCGCGTTGACCGCTTCGACGATCCGCGCGCCGAGCTCGTCGACGCTCTTTTGCATTTCGAGCTGCAGTGGTTCGGCGATCGACTCTCCGACGGTGTGGCGCGGGTTGAAGCTCCGAACGGGGTCGGGGAACACGAAGGCGATCAGATGCCTCAGCGCCCGTGGCAGGTCCGACCCGTGATAGACCATCTGCTCGAGCTCGAGCTCACCGGATGTCGCTCGTTCAAGCCCTGCGACAATCCGCAAAAGCGTCGATTTGCCCGCGCCGGATGGACCGATCAGCGCGATCGACTCCCCCAGCCGGATCGAGAGACTGACCGCATCGACTGCGACTAGCGGCGGGCGACGATCGAGGAGGGGGACCCCCACCGCATAGTGGCGCGAGACGTTGCGGACATCCAACAGGGCCCCACCGATCGGCGTCCGCATCAGCGTCCTGGCGCGGTGCCGGCCGGCACTGAGCACGGCCCGGGTGAACTCGTGTTTTGGATGCCCGAAGACATCCTGCTTCTCGCCGGCTTCAACCACTTTGCCACCGCGCAGGATCACCACCTTCGTGCTGAGCATCGCCAGCGCCTTCAGATCGTGCGAAGCGACCAGCAGCGACATGCCGCGTTCGGTGCAGTGCTTGAGGATCAGATCGAGGATCTGTCGTTGGTCGATGACATCGAGGCCGGCGACCGGGTCATCTGCAATCAGCAGGTCGGGCTTCGACGCCAAGGCGAGGGCGAGCAGCACGCGCCGCTGCTGCCCCGGCGACAGTGCGTCGGGATAGCATTCGACCGCCGCCGGATCGAGTCCGACATCCCTGAGCAGTTCGGGCAATTGCGCCGCAGGGTCACCGGTCGTTGCCGCCAGCCTGTCTCTCAATTGTGCCGCCACCGTGCGAAGAGGCGCCAGTCCCCGGCCGCGCTGGTCGAGCATGACGCCAATGCGTCGACCCCGTAGGGCCGTACGCCCCGCATCGTCCGCGGGCATCGGCTGGTCGTCGAAACTCATCGTGCCGGTAACGACTGCTTTCTCCGGCAGTAAGCCGAGGATGGCGCCGATCAGCACACTCTTGCCCGACCCGGACTCGCCGATTAGCGCCAGCCGCTGGCCCTTGCCGATCGCAAAGCTCACATCCTCTGCGACTTTGCTGCCGCCTATGCTGATCGTGAGGTTGTCGACCTTAAGCAGGGCCACTGTCGTCTCCGGCCAAATCGGCGGCGACCGCATCGCGCAGCTGCGCGCTGGTGAGGTTGAGGGCGATCACGATCAAGAGGATTACTACACCGGGCACGGCCAGTAGCAGCGGTTTCGCCAGGGAAAACGACTGAGCATCGCGCAGCAGGAGGCCCAGGCTGGTAGCTGGAGGCTGCACCCCGAGCCCGACATAGGAGAGCGTCGCCTCGGCAATGATTCCGAAGGCGAGTTGGGCCACGCCTTGCGCGATGATCGCCCGGGCAACGATCGGCATGGTGTGATGGCGCACCAGATCGAGACCGCTCGCACCGGCGAGCCTGGCGGCAGCGACATAGTCGTGTTTCGACGTCTTCACCACGGCATGACGCGTCGCCAGGGCGAGAGAAACGATGTTCGCGATGCCGATGCCGACCATCAGCGTGGCGGCACTCGGTCCAAACAGGGCGGCAAGCAGCACTGCCATCACGAAGGCCGGGAGCGCCATCAAATAGGTGCTGACCCCGTTGACCGCCAGATCGACATACGGGCCAAGCAGAGCCGCCCCAAGCCCGAGCGGCAAGCCGATGAGCGCTCCGATGGCGACTGCCACTGCGGCGACGACGAAGCTCGTGAGGATCCCCTTCATCATCAACGACAGGACGTCCCGGCCGAGCTGGTCCGTGCCCAGCCAGTGCACGCCGCTCGGATCCTGCATTGCGGCGGCCACGTCGAGACTGCCGGCGGGGTAGGGAGTCCACAGGATCGAGACGAAGCCAAGCAGCAGGAACAACAGCGAGGCGACCACGCCCACGCGCAGCAGCATGAGGTTCGCGTCTGCTGTCGATCGCCGAAGACCGCTTGCCTCGGTCATCCCGTCGCTCCGTCGCGCCGGCGCGGGTCAGCCAAGGCAACCCCCACCTGCAACAAGAACGCCATTCCGGACACCAGTACCACCAGAACAAACAGGGCGCCGCCGACCAGTGCCAAATCTCGCGCGCCGACCGCGTCGAGGATCAGCCGACCAAGCCCGGGCAGGTAGAATACGTTCTCGATGATCACCGTGCCCAGCATGATCGCAGCAGCCTGGGGGAGCGCGGCCCCGAGCACGGAGAGCATCGCCGCGGGGATGCCGTCGCGTCGGAACGCTTCGGTCTCGCTTGTCCCGTGGGCACGCGCGGCCAGCACGTAACTCGATCGCCGTGCCGCCACAACCGCATCGCGCACCCGGACGGCAATCGTGCAGCCCGCCGGTAGCGCAACCGCCAAAGCGGGCAGCAGAAGCGAAAGCAGTGCGCCGCTGATGTTCTGCTGCCACGGCACGAAGCCGCCCGGAGGCAGCCAGTGCAAGCCACCGGCGACCGCGAGCACCAGCACCATGCCGAGCCAGAAACTCGGCGCTGCCGCAATGATCGACGCCAGCACGACCAGGACGCGGTCACTCAGGCCATCCGGGCGAAGCGCCGCCACACTGCCGAGGCCGGTGCCGATGAAGCCGGCGATCAGCATCGAAATCAGCGCCAGCGGAACAGTGACGGCGAGCCTAGGCGCGATAAGTGCACCGACCGAACGCCCGGGTGTTGCCGAAGGTCCAAAGTCGCCCAATAGGATATGCCCGAGCCAGCTGATGAAGCTGCCGGGGATCGGATGGGCCGTC
>Ga0070659_100002375_pt1 | contig 13379 bp, 11 predicted proteins | sample KBSC23metaG_FD_64666 | JGI IMG/M metagenome (GOLD analysis project Ga0070659, IMG submission 64666) | Corn rhizosphere microbial communities from Kellogg Biological Station, Michigan, USA - KBS C2-3 metaG | ecosystem: Host-associated > Plants > Roots > Rhizosphere > Soil ...
TATGCGCGCCCGGACCTGATGCACCGCATCCTGGAAATCAACGCGCAGGCCGTGATCGACTACCTGAACGCGCAGATCGACGCCGGGGCGCAAGCCGTGATGGTGTTCGACACGTGGGGCGGCGCGCTGGCCGACGGCATCTATCACGACTTCTCGCTGGCTTACATGGCGCGCGTGGTGGAAGGCATCCGCACTGGCGCCGATGGCCAGCGCGTGCCGGTCGTCCTGTTCACCAAGGGCGGCGGCCTGTGGCTCGAAGCCATGGCCGAAACCGGCGCCGATGCGCTGGGCGTGGATTGGACGGTCAACCTGCAGCTCGCGCGCCAGCGCACCGGTGGCCGCGTCGCCCTGCAGGGCAACCTCGACCCGACCGTGCTGTTTGCCGAGCCCGAGGTGATCCGCGCGCAAGCCCGCCGCGTGCTGGAAGACTACGCAGCCGGCGGCGACAGCGACGGCCACATCTTCAACCTGGGCCACGGCATCTCGCAATTCACGCCGCCCGAAGCGGTTTCGGTGCTGGTGGACGAGGTGCACAGCTTCAGCCGGGTCCTGCGGTCAAAAGTCGCGTAACAAATGGATGTTGCGCCGCGATAGCGTTTGAATTGGGCCGCGCTGGTGCGTGAAGCCGGGGGCACGGGTGGAATCTTCGCCGCTTTGGTGCAGTAGGGGTGAGTGACTACTCGCGTGGCAGTGGCCCCAACTGGCCCAGAAGGGGTGTCAAGCGATTTATTTCGCGCTTTTTGGTGCGCAACCGGGCTGTCAAGACTTGACTTATGCACAAAGCTGTCGCGGCTGGTTCTTTCTGCGGCGCAACAGGAAGTGGCTCGCACATTCATCGCATAAGTGTTTGATTTTTCTGAAAGAAAGTCGCGTGCGCGGAAATCGTGCAAGCTAGAAAAACGCTTGATGTACCGGCCTCCGCGGACGCGGCAGCCGACTTTTCAACAAAGTTATCCACAGGCTGTGTGGATAGCCCGGAAAACTGATCACCGATCAGGGCGCCAGGGCATAAACCTCAAGTAACACTTGAACATTGAGCCGGCCACGGCAATGGCTGTGGCGGCAAGGTGAGATGGGCAAGACGCTTTTCCCAGGTGCGGCATCCGCCGCTGCATCGCAACAATCCGTTTGCAATTCAACCGTTTGCGCTCCGCATGACCACCGCCCACGCCGATGCCGCGATTTCTGATGCCAAAGCATCGGCCGCCATCGCACGGGTGGTGATCGATACGCCGCTCGATGCGGTGTTTGATTACCGGTGCCCTGCGTCAATGCCGCCGGTGCTGCCGGGGCAACTCGTGGTCGTGCCATTCGGCAACCGCCGTGTGGTGGCGCTGGTGGTCGAGACCGCCGCGACAACCGAAGTGCCGCAAGGCAAGCTGCGCGACGTCGAACGCGTGCTCGATTGGGTGCCGCCGCTGAATGTCGAATGGCGCGCCCTGGCTGAATTTGCCGCCGGGTACTACCACCGCGCCCTGGGCGAAGTGACGTTGCCGGCGCTGCCGCCGCTGTGGCGCACACCCGGTAGCTGGGACAACCTCGCGCGGCAAGCCAACGAAACCGTCTATGTGATGGCCGAGCCGGCTTCCACGCACGCAGCGGCCCTGTTGGGCAGCGTGCCCAAGCGTGCCACCGGCGCCATGCGCCTGGCCGAAGCGCTGACCGGCGACGGCGAGCTATCCACCAGCGCCGCCGTCGAGCTGCACGGGCAGGCGGCGGCCAAGCTGCGCGACTGGGCCACCGTGGGCTGGGTGCGCGCGGAACTGCGGCCGAAGGCGCTGCTGCCGCAACCGCTCGAATTGCCGACGCCATCCGTCGCGCCCGCGCTGAATGCAGAACAAGCCACAGCCGTGGCGGCCGTCGCCCAAGCCGGGGCGGCCGGCACGTTCAGCCCGTTCCTGCTCTACGGCGTGACCGGCAGCGGCAAGACCGAGGTCTACCTGCACGCCATCGCCGATGCCCTGGCGCGCGACCCGGCAGCGCAGGTGCTGATGCTGGTGCCGGAAATCAATCTGACGCCGCAACTGGAGGCGCGCATCGCGGCGCGTTTTCCTGGCGTACCCATGGCTGCGTTGCACAGCGGCTTGGCTGAACAACCACGCGCGCTGAACTGGCTCGCGGCGCACCGCGGCGAGGCGCGCATCGTGCTCGGTACACGGCTGGCGATGCTAGCGTCGCTGCCCAACCTGGCGCTCATCCTCGTCGACGAGGAGCACGACACGTCATACAAGCAGCAGGAAGGCCTGCGCTATTCCGCGCGCGATCTGGCGCTGTGGCGGGCCAAGCAGCGCAACATCCCGGTCGTGCTGGGCTCGGCCACGCCATCGCTGGAAACCTGGTGGCGCACGGAACAGAGCGCCACGACGCGCCTGACGCTGTCGCAGCGCGCGCAGGCGGAAGCGGTGCTGCCGCGCGTGTCGCTCATCGACCTGAACCTGGAGCGCCGCGCGGGGCGGCAGATCCGTGATGGGTTGTCCAAGCCGCTGGTCGACGCAATGGCCGACCGCCTTGCGCGCGGCGAGCAGAGCCTGCTGTTCCTCAACCGTCGCGGCTACGCGCCCGTGCTGTCGTGCGACGCGTGCGGCTGGCTGTCGGGCTGCCCGCGCTGCTCGGCGTACCTGGTGCTGCACAAGCCCGAACGGCGCCTGCGTTGCCACCACTGCGGCTATGAATCGCACATTCCGCATCACTGCCCCGACTGCGGCAACGTCGATATCGCTCCACTCGGACGCGGCACGCAGCGCATCGAAGAAACGCTCGGCGAGCTGTTTCCGCACGCGCGCGTCGCCCGCATCGACGCCGATTCCACCCGCCGCAAGGGCAGCGCCGAAGCGCTGTTCGATACCGTGCACGAAGGCAGCGTCGACATCCTGATCGGCACGCAGATGGTCGCCAAGGGCCATGACTTCCAGCGCGTAACACTGGTGGGCGTAGTGGCGCCGGACCCGTCGCTGTTCTCGCATGACTTCCGCGCTGGTGAACATCTGTTTGCCTCGCTGATGCAGGTGGCGGGGCGTGCCGGCCGGGCCGGGCTGGCGGGTGAGGTGCTGATCCAGACGCGCTACCCGGATGCGCCGGCGCTGCAGGCGCTGGTTCGGCATGACTACGGCGGCTTTGCGCGGCAATTGCTGCGGGAGCGCAAGCAAGCCGGCCTGCCGCCGTTCGCGTATCAAGCGCTGCTGACCACCGAGCATAAGGAGGTGGCGCGGGCGCTGGACTTCCTGAAGGCTGCGCGGGAGATGGGCGAGGCGCTTGTGGCTGAACTCGGCGCGCCGGTGTTTCTGCATGATCCGGTGCCGATGACCATGGTGCGGCTGGCCAACCGCGAGCGGGCGCAGCTGTTGGTGGAGTCAGCTTCCCGCGCAGCGCTGCAGAAGCTGTTGTCTGCCTGGACTGAGCGGTTTGCCGAGGTTGGCAAGACTGTTAAGGGTGTGCGGTGGCAACTGGAGATTGATCCGCTGCGGATTTAAAAGGGGGAGGACCGCCGACGCCCCCCCCGCCCCGGTTCACGGCACCTTATGCGTATCCCCCGCCCGCTGCGGCGGCAACTTGATCGCCATTGATTTGAAATCCGTACTGGTGGTCAACGTCCCATGCACGACCCCACGCGGAATGACGATCAGATCGCCCGCCCGCACCTCCCGTGGCCCATCGTCGAGCCAGACGGTGGCCGTGCCCGCCATCACGTACTGAATCTCATCGGAATAGGTGTGCGTGTGCTTGGCGACCGTGCCCACCTGGACGCCGACCGTGCCGTTCGCGGCGTTGACCAGCGTCTTCGTCCGCAACGTGCCCATCTCGGCGACGACGGGGCCGATCTCTTCCGGCGTCATGCTGCCCATGTTGATGAGTTGCGGCGTGAGCGGCGGCGGTGCCGTGGGCGCGGCCGCCGGTGCGGACGCTTGCGCAAGCACCCCCGTACTGGCGATAAGCACGGCAGCGGCGCACGCCGCCCGAATGACGGCAACAGAACGATGGCGGTGCATGACCTCTCCTCATGACGCGGCCGCCGTCACAACGCGGCGGTCCGGGCAATGCCGCGACGATTGTCGCATCGGCGCGCACCTGCAGAGACCTAGGGCGATTCCCGAGAATCACGCCCTCTCGCGGGGCTCACCTATAGTGGACGGCGCCCACCTACACACAAGGAGTTCAGCATGACGCACAAAGGAAGCTGCCACTGCGGACGCGTCGCTTTCGAAGTCGAGGGCCATCCGGACAGCGCGATGGCGTGCAATTGTTCGATCTGCCAGCGCAAGGGGTCGTTGTTGTGGTTCGTGCCCCGCGAGACCGTGCGACTGCTCACGCCCGAGGAGAACGCCAGCACCTACGTTTTCCACAAGCACGTGATCAACCACCGCTTCTGCCCGAACTGCGGCATCCATCCGTATGCCGAGGGCCGCATGCCCGACGGCACGCCGATGATCGCGGTCAACATTCGCTGCCTGGAAGACATCGATCTGGCCAGCGTGCCGGTGACGCACTTCGACGGGCGGTCGCGCTAGGCGCCTTACACCCACATCTGCATCACCCGCTCGCCGGCCTCCATTGGTTTGCCCTGCCCTTGTCCACCACTCGGCATCCACACAGCGTCGAGCATCGAGCGCACAAGATCGAGTTCGGTGGAGATGCCGTCCTGCCGGCCAAAGCGCGCGCTGTTGGCCGCCTGCGCTTCGACCACGCGGCGGTCCTGCTCGGCCACGCGGTACAGGAACGGCCAGACGAACCAGCGCACGGCCCAGGCGGGCGCCCAGCGGTTTTCCACATGCAGCGTGGCAAACAGGCGCGTGCGCATCTCGTCTTCGGGCGTGAAGTGGAGCGTGAAGTACAGCGCGCTGCCATTGGCGTAGCGGTATTCGAGCTGCGCCGTAGCCGGTGCGGCAGTACCGAAGTGCGCGCGCTCCATCGTGCGTGGCGATTCGAACAGGCGGTACAGCAGGCCGCTCTGCTGCGCCTGGCCGGTGTAGTCCACCTGCAAGCCATCCGCCGACTGCGTGACCGTCACTGTCACCGGCTGGCGCCCTGCGTGCCTGCGCACCAGACCCGGATGCACAAGATGCGTGTGCAGCGGATCGAGGAAGTTCTCCAGCGCATCGGCCGGACGCGCCTGCCACAGCGTGCTCCACAGAAAACGGCGGCTGCCCGGCGGCAGGCGTTTGAGAAACGCGGGTAACGCGGCGGGACCGGTCTCGCCCGGCGGGCGCGCGTTCAGCCAGATCAGGCCATCGTGCTCAAAGGCATGCCATGCGTTCACCTGCACGGCGGGCACCGTCGCAGTCGGGCACAGGCCCGGCATGGCGGTGCAGCGGCCGTCCGCACCAAACGTCCAGCCGTGGTACATGCACTGCAATGCATCGCCGACAAGCTGACCATTGGACAGCGGCACATGCCGATGCGGGCAGCGATCATCCAGCGCCAGCAGCCCGCCGGACGGCAAGCGCGCGAGTACCACGTTGCGGCCGAGCACCGTCACGCGAATCGGCTTGCGTGTCAGGCGGTGCGCCTCGGCAACGGGATACCAGCCGTGCACCAGCGCAGGATTCCAAGCGGTCATAACTGAAAGCGTTGCATGATCGGCACGCCGATCCGGGTGGTGAGAAAACGCAGCACACCAATGGCACGCTGCGTGGCCGCCGGCAGATGCCGGCAATACACCGCGCTCATCTCGATGGCCGGCACGCCGCCGCGCAGGCGCTTGAAGTGCGCGGCGCCGGCGCTCAGGTTCAGCTCGGCATTACGCGTGATCGTCATGCGCAGCACGTGCGCCATCAGCAGCCGATACAGCCCGGCGGGCTGCGGCCACGTCGTGTCATAACCGACGAGGGGCGCGGTCAACAGCGGCCCCTGTCCGAATACGCCGACCACCGCGCACAGCACGCCACGCTCATCGCGAAAACCCGCGCAATCGAGCAGCCCTGCCCCGTGCCACGCGCGGATGAACGCAGCGGTGTAACGCGGGTTCAGCGCGGAATACTTGTCGAGATAGAGCTGCGCATACAGCCGCTCGGCCTGCGCGAAATCGGCATCGGTGAAGGCGCTGTGCGGCACAAAGGTGAGCGGCGTGGTGTCCAGCAGCCGAAGATCGCGGCGCAAGTCACGGCGCAGGTCTGCGGGCTGCAAGCCTCGGAACAGGTAGACCTGACGCGTTGGGATCAGCGCGAAGCCGGCGGCCCCGGCGGCACGCAGCCAGTCGGCATGCTGCACAGTGTTGAGCGAACGCAGCCAGACGGCGCGATCCGGCCAGCGCGAGCGGCACGTGCGCACCAGCGCGTCAAGATCGAATGCCCCGGCCGCCGGGTACAGGTTGGTGCTGACCAGCCAGTTGTTGACGGCGACGGCGCGGTCGAGCTGCGCGTGCCGCATCCACGCATCAGCCATGCTGATCGTGCCGCGCAACAACGGCCGTAGCACGCGCGGCATCAGGCGTTCGGATTCTTCCGCCGCATAGCGGCCGTAGGTGGTGATGGGCGAGCAGACCCACGCATTGTCGGCGTGGTCGCTGCTGCCGTTGACGGTGACGGGCAACGGCAAGCCGCCCGCCTCCACCACGTCGACCTGCGTGACGAGATTGGCCACAAACGGCAGCGACGCCTGTCCGCGATGCAGGTGCAGGAACGCGCCCGCCTTGTCGGCAAAGCACGCATGCAGCACGGCGCCGGGCGCGTTCATACCTCGGGCAGCTCCTGGCCGTCCCACTCGATGTCTTGCGTGGCGGCTTCGCGCATGTTGCAGCGCTGGGCAAGCGCCAGCCGCGCATAGGCGGCGAGATCGTGCAGGCCGCCCCACAGCGGCGCGCGATCGCCGGGCGCGGTGAGCACATCGGTGGCGGCATGCCAATCGTGGCGCCACCGGCGCAGCGTGCCGTGGCGCACTGCCTGCATGAGCCCGACGGAAAGCATTACCGGCGCCGCCATGCGCGGCCCACCGGGCGAGGGTTCGATGCAGCCATCCAGCGTGCCGGCCAGCGCGGCGGGCAGTGGGTCATCCACGCCAAAGAGATGGCAGCCGCTGGTCGCGCGCGGGTTGCATTCGAGCGGGCTCACGCGGCCATCGGCCTGCTGGATCCAATCGAACGAAAGCTGCCCCGTGAAATCGAGCTTGCGCGCGAAGTTGGCGACGAAGGTGCGCACGGCCTCGATGCGCGCAGGCGCGAAATAGAAGCTCGCGCTGGTCGACATGCGCCAGTCCGGCCGGTACAGCGCATGCGCCAGCAACCGACCGCGATCGGCCACGCTGTAGGAGCAGAACTCCTGCCCCGTCACCAGCGTCTGCACCACCCACGCGCCCAGGTCGGCCAGCGGCGGCGCATCGTCGGGGATGCCGTGGCGGTACAGCCGCACGTGCACGCCAAAGCGCGAGAACTCCGGCTTGAGTACCACGGGCCGCCTGGGCTGACGGACGGCCCAGGCACGCGCCTCCTCCAGCGAATGCACGCGCGCAGAGGCCGGCACATCCGCGCCACAATCCTGTGCAAGCGACAGGAACTGCCACTTGCTGTGCACCGCGCGCAGCTTGGCGAAGTCTTCCGCCAGCACGCGCACATGCGGCGGCAGGTGATGCCGATAGCGCGACACGAAGAACACCTCTTCGCACGTCGGCACAACCAGATCAATGGCGTGGTCCTGCACGATGCGGTTGAGGTCGGCCGCAAACTGCGCGGGCGCGTGGCGTGGTGACGCCATGCGCAACGTGGCCGTCACGGCCTTGGAGGCGCCGCTGATCTGGCACGGAATGCTGTCGGCAATGCAGACCGCCCACCCTTGATGGGCGAAGCGGCGGGCGTGGTCGAGCGCCACAGGCGCGCGGCCACCGAGGATCAGCACATTCGGCATGAAGACGGAGCGTTGAGGTCAGGCAACGTCCGCCGAAAGGGCCCAAAAAAAGGGCGCGGCGCGGAAATTGCCGGGGCTCCATTCTAGGCAATGGAGCGCCCGGCTCGGGCGCGATGAAGAGGGATAGTTGGCCTGCGGCCGCGCTCAGTTCGCGCGCAGCTTGAAGAGGCCAACCGTGCGTGCCAGCCCGTGCGCCTGCTCGTTGAGCATCGATGATGCGGCGGTCGACTGCTCCACCAGCGCCGCGTTTTGCTGCGTGGCCTGGTCCATCTCGGCAACGCTGCGGTCGATCTGGCTGATGCCGGCGCTCTGCTCGTGCATCGCGCCATCGATCTCGCCAATGATGCGAGCGACGCGTTCGATGCCCTGCACGATCTCCTGCATCGTCGCCCCGGCGGCCTGCACGCGCTGGGCGCCGGTCTTCACGCTGGCTTCCGACGCCTGGATCAAGTCCTTGATCTCGCGTGCGGCGGTGGCGCTACGCTGTGCGAGCGTGCGCACCTCGCCGGCCACGACGGCAAAGCCGCGGCCGTTCTCGCCGGCGCGGGCGGCTTCCACGGCGGCATTCAGCGCCAGGATGTTGGTCTGGAAGGCAATGCTGTCGATCACGCCGATGATCTCGGTGATGCGGGCGGAGGACTTGCCGATCTCGTCCATCGTGCTCACGGCGCTGGAGACCACTTCGCCGCCGCGCGTGGCGGCATTGCTGGCCTCGCTGGCCAGACGCGTCGCCTGCAGGGCCGCATCGGCGGAATTCTTCACGCTGGTGGTCAGTTCGGTCAGCGCGGCAGAGGTTTCCTGCAGGTTGCTGGCCGAAACTTCGGTACGGTTGGACAGATCGCGGTTGCCCATCTCGATCTCGCCGGTGGCCGACTTCATGCTGTCGACGCTGGCGCGCACTTCCAGCAGCACTTCACCGATCTTGTCGATGAAGGTGTTGAACGAGGCGCTGATCTGCGCGACTTCGTCGTTGCCGACGACGGGCAGGCGGTGTGTGAGATCGCCGCCGCCGGAGCCGATGGTGTCCATCGCATCGCGCACCTGCGACAGGCGGCGGAACGACTGCGACGTGAAGAACGCGGCAATGCCCACGGCGGCCAGCGTCAGCAGCACCATGGCCACGCCAATGGCGCGCACGACGTTGCGCAAACCGGCGGTGGCTTCGGCCTTGTCGAGCGCGATCACCAGATACCAATCGGTGCCCTGCACGGCCTGCGCCTTGAGCAGCTTGGGCGCGCCGGCCAGCTCGACTTCCAGCGGCGCGGTGGCCTTGGTGAGCGACGCCAGCGCATCGGCATTGAGCGATGCGGCCACATCGGTCACCGGCTTGAGGATCAACTTGGCATCCGGGTGAGCGATCACCTGGCCATCCTTGGCGACCACGAAGGCCAGGCTGGATGGCGTCGGGTGCACGGCGGCCACCACTTCGCGCACACCATCCAACGGCACGGCGCCGGACAGCGCGCCGGTGGCTTCCCCGCCCTTCATGAGCGGCGCGGCAAACGACACATATGGCACACCGGTCGACACATCGCCGTAGGGCTTGGTGACGAGCAGCTTGCCGGCGGCAATGGCCTGCTTGTACCAGGGGCGACCGGTCGGATCGTAGTCCTTGGGCGTGGTGGAGCTGGTGGAAATGAACGACTTGTCGGTCCAGCCGATCGTGATGATGGGGAAGCCGTTGGCATCGCCCATGTTCTTGCCGAAGCCTTGCGGGTCACCATGCTCGATCACGCCGGCGGTGGCCTTCACGGCCTGCGCCTTGGCGGCGACCCATTTGTCGATGGCGAGCGTATTGCCGCTGGCGATGGCAGCGAGGTTCTGGTCGATCGATTCCAGCGTGTTGCTGCGCACGATGGAATACGTGACGGCGCCGGACAGCGCCAGCGCGCCGATCACGGTGGCCGACGAGATGAGGAGAATGCGGGTGCGGAGCGAGGAAATCATGATTTTTCTTAGGTGAACGTCCTGCGTGAATCCATCTGCGTACGGGGGTGACCGTAGCGCCCTCCAGACTGGTTGCCGGCTATCGGGGCCACTCAAGCTGCTACGGCATCGGCCGAGCGAACTTGAGCCGGCCAAACCCGCCCTTCCGAGGGGGCCGCTGCTATAAGCGGTGGCGTGCACATCTTTCTGCACAACCGGAACAACACCTGGGCGCGCTGAATACGCTGTAAGACGCCCCGGCATCCGCCCGGATTGCCGCATCGATACCGTTTGCAGTACCGTCGCTGGCATTCCCTACGGAGCCGGGAGCCCAGCGCCATGGCCGTGCTGTTCACCATCCTGAAGATTGCCGTCGTGCTCGTGCTGGTGTCGTCACTGGCCGAGGCGATCGTGCTGTCGTTGAAAAACGGTTGGGCGAACTACGACTGGAAAGCTGCCGGCGTGTCGGTGGTCGATTTCCTGGTACGCGAGTACCCACTACGCTGGCTGCTGCCGCTGGCGTTCTGGATGCAAGGGCTGGAGTGGATCTACCAGCATCGCCTCTGGACCTTGCCGATGGACCACTGGACCGGCTGGGCCGTCTGCTTTCTCGGCCAGGAGTTCTGCTACTACTGGTACCACCGCGCCGCGCACCGCGTGCGCTGGTTCTGGTGCACGCACGCCATCCATCACTCGCCAAATGATCTGAACCTCTCGGCCGCCTACCGCTTCGGGTGGACGGGCCGCCTGACCGGCACACTCGCCTTCTTCGCGCTGGCGCCATTGCTGGGCATGCCGCCGCGCATCGTGCTGATGCTGCTGTCGCTGAACCTGCTGTACCAGTTCTGGATTCACGCCACGTGGATCCCGCGTCTCGGCCCGCTGGAATGGGTACTGAACACGCCATCGGCGCACCGTGTGCATCACGCGTCCAATCTGGAATACCTCGACGGCAACTATGGCGGCGTGCTGATCGTGTTCGACCGGCTGTTCGGCACCTACATCCCCGAACGCAAGGACCTGCCCTGCCGCTACGGCCTCGTGCACCCGATGCATACGTACAACCTGCTGACCATCGAGTTCGCACACTGGCGCGCGCTGTGGCGAGACCTGAGGACGGCGCGCTCGGCCGACGAAGTCTTCGGCTACCTGTTCCGGCCGCCCGGCTGGCGGCCCGATGGCAATGGGGAGACGACGGAGGATTTGCGTCGGCGGGCTGCGCTCATTGCCGACAAGGGCGGCCCAGTCGCCCCGGCTATCGCCGCCAACTGACGCTACGTCAAGGCAAGCGCAACGTCTGCGCCAAATGCCCATACACCACCGCAATCCGCCGCAGGTGCCGCGACTCCGGATGCGTCAGCAACCATAGCTCCGACTGGTTGGCGTCCGGCAAGTCTCGCGGCAGCACCAGATCGTCGCGCGCCTGCGCCATCAAAAAGGGCAGAATGCCGACGCCCATGCCCATCGCCACCATCTCGGCGGCAATCTGCAGGCTGTTGAGGAAATACGTCGGCACGACCTTCGGGAAATGCCGCTTGCGCCATGACACCGACGGGTGATCGGGAATCGCTTCGTCGACAGCAAGCCACGGCACGCGGCCGGCTTCCACATCCGCGTAGTCCATGCCGCTGCCCCGCCCCGCATACAACCCCACGCGGATGGAACCGAGATGCTTGCCGACCAGATGCTGCGGCGGGCGGCGCGTGGCCCGCACGGCGATATCGGCGTCGCGGCGCGTGAGGCTCGCCAGTTCGTTGCTGACGCGCAGGTCGTAGTTCAGGTTCGGATGCTCGGCCTGCAGCACCTTCAACGCAGGCGCGACCAGCCCGACGAGGATGGTGTCGGTCGTGGTGATGCGCACCGTGCCCGACACTTGGTCCGGCGCCGCGTTGACCGCCGATCGGGCCGACTCCAGCGCGGCCTCCACCTGCTCCGCGCGCTCGGCGAGCGACAGCGCCAACTCGTTGGCCAGATAGCCTGTACGCGAGCGCATGAACAGCGATGCCCCCAGCCCGCGCTCGATGCGCTGCACGGCGCGAAACACCGTGGAGGCATCCACGCCCAGCCGCTCGCCCGCCGCCGCCAGCGTGCCCGTGCGCGCCATCGCCAGCACGATTTCCAGATCGGCGGCGCTCAGGCGGTATTGCGTTTGTGCAAGCATGGCTTTCTCTGGTGCTTATTCCGTTGGCGTGAACGCAATCCTACAGTGCGTGCACCGGCCTTGCTGCCGCTCATCAACCCAACCGATCCAAGCCCATGAAGCTCTACTACTCCGCCGGCGCCTGCTCGCTAGCCGTACATATCGCCCTGCGTGAAGTCGGCGCCCAGTTCGACCTGACCGCCGTGGACCTCGCCAAGCACCTGACCGCCGACGGCGCGGATTTCTACACAATCTCGCCGCGCGGTTACGTGCCGCTGCTGGAGTTGTCGGACGGCTCACGCCATACCGAAGGCGCCGCGCTGCTGCAATACGTGGCCGACCTCGACCCGACGCAGGCGCTGATCGGCAAGGCCGGCAGCGCGCGCCGTCTGGCCGTGATCGAGTGGCTCACCTTCATCAGCACCGAGCTGCACAAAGGTTTCGGCCCGCTCTGGTACAAGGAAACGCCCGACGCGACGCGCCAGGGCGCCAAAGACAAGCTCGCCAAGCGCTTTGCTGAACTGGATGCGCGCCTCGCCAAACAGCCGTATCTGGCCGACAGCTACAGCGTGGCGGATGCCTATGCGTTCACGGTGCTGAACTGGGCAAATTTCCTGTCGCTACCGATGACGGCGTATCCGAATGTGCAGGCGTATATGGCGCGCGTGGGTGCGCGGCCGCAGGTGCAGGCGGCGTTGAAGGCGGAAGGGTTGGCGAAGGAAGACGCCGCCAGCTCAGTCGCCTGAGCGTTCGATGACGTTGGGCTGTGCGCCCGGCACCGTGCGCGGTTGCAGTGCACGGTGCAGTGCCAGCCCGACGATCGCGCCCACACATTCAGCCGCGATAAAGCCCGGTACGCTCGATGGCGCAATGCCCGCGAAGCTATTGCTGAACATGCGCCCGAACGCCGCCGCCGGATTGGCAAATGACGTCGATGCCGTGAACCAATACGCCGCACCAATGTAGGCGGCCACCATCGCAGATGCCTTGTTCTGCGGCGCCCGCAGGATCACCAGCAGCAAGCCCGCCGTCGCCACGAGTTCGGCAATCCACTGGCCCGGCCCCAACCCCAGCCCACCACGCAGCTTGGTTGAGAACTGGATGAGCGACATGTCGAACATCGCATGCGCCAGCCACGCGCCCAGCACCGCCCCGGCGAGTTGTGCAACAACGTACGGCGCCAGTTCGGCCAGGGGCAGTTCGCCCTGCGCGACCATCACCGCGCTGACCGCCGGATTGAAATGCGCACCGCTCGTCGGGCCAAACACTTCAATCAGCACATACAAGCCGCCCACCGTGGCCGCCGTATTGGCGAGCAGCGCGATGGCCATGTTCCCGCCCGCCAGGCGTTCGGCCATGATGCCCGAGCCGATCACGACGGCCAGCAGCAGCGCTGTCCCCAGCGCTTCGGCAAACAGGCGGATTCGCAAGTCAGCCATGGCGCTCAGCTTTGCGAGATGCGGTCGAGGTAGGCCTGCAGC
>Ga0070659_100002377_pt1 | contig 13375 bp, 12 predicted proteins | sample KBSC23metaG_FD_64666 | JGI IMG/M metagenome (GOLD analysis project Ga0070659, IMG submission 64666) | Corn rhizosphere microbial communities from Kellogg Biological Station, Michigan, USA - KBS C2-3 metaG | ecosystem: Host-associated > Plants > Roots > Rhizosphere > Soil ...
GTTCCGACAGGTCGAACTCCGGCGCTGGCGTCAGGCGAAGGACAGGGCCTACGGGCGCTTCGGGCTCGGGGAAGATCTGCTGAAGCCGCGCGCCCACCGCTGCCGCGGCGCGCTCGCTGGCCGAGTCAGCTTGCGTCCCCTCCTCCGTGGGCGTCAGCGCCTCGTCCAGGGTCGCCACGTTCGATGGTTCAAGCCCGAAGGCTTCCATCGCGCCATGATCCAGCTTCGGCGGCAGCAGCGCCGACGGGACAGGCACCCAACCATCGGGCGGCGTCAGGAACAGGGTCTTCTCGGCCGAGCGGCGGCGCACCAGCGCATCGACCACGATCCGTTCGCCGCCGATGTCGGCCTTGCGCCAGAGCTCCATGAAGGCCGCCGCCTGCAGCAGCGCCCCCTCGTTGAGCCGCAGCAGGACAGCGGAGTCCCGGAAATTGGCTGTGCCAATATTGAACACGAAGGAGCACAGCGCATCGAACTGGTTCTGCGTCAGCGGCGTGAGCACATACTCGTTCACCGTGTGTGCGACTTCGATCAGGTCGTAGAGCAATAGCGCCTCGGCGTCTTCGGGGGAGACTTCCGCGCCCGCCTTCGCCGTCAGCGTATGGCCGTGACCCAGCATCCAGCGCCCCGACGGGAGCTGGACCGCCTTGCGGCGATAGCCCTCGAACCGCTTGATCATTTCGATCGCGGCCCGGGACAATTGGTGTCGCGGCTTCATTAACCTTAACTTGAACCGATATAGTACAGACGCCCCAATTTCAGAGGCTTACCTGCAAAACCTGTGCCGTCTAAAGCAAAATCAGCGAAGCGATTGCCAGTACAGCCAGGAATCCCATGAAGTCGGTTAGGAATGTCACGAAGACGGATGAGGACACCGCGGGGTCGCGTCCCATCCTCTCAAGCGCCAGCGGCGCCAGGATGCCGCCCACCGCGGCGACGAAGATGTTGGCCACCAGCGCCAGCGCGACCGTGATCGCCAGCCGGTCGTCGTGGTAGTAGGCGTACACGGCCCCTCCCAGCACAACCGCCAGTACCAGCCCATTGAACACGCCCACGCTCAACTCGCGGGCGATGATACGGCGCGCGTTCACGGCGGACAGTTCGCGGCTGGCGAGCGCCCTCACCGCCACCGCCAGCGTCTGGGTGCCGGCGTTGCCGCCCAATGACGAAACGATGGGCATCAGCACCGCCAGCGCCACCACCTTCGCAATCTGCGACTGGAAGACGACGATGGCCGTCACCGCGATCGTCTCGGTGACCAGGTTCAAGAGCAGCCACGGCAGGCGCGAACGCACGATGCCGAGCACGGTCGCATCGCGCCCCGCGTCGGACACGCCGGCCAGCGCCAGGATGTCCTCCTGGGCCTCTTCGCGGATGACGCCGACGATGTCGTCGACGGTGATCTGGCCGACCAGCCTGCCGCCCTCGTCGACCACGGGGGCGCTGATCAGGTGATACTTGTCGAAGATGTAGGCGACCTCTTCCTGGTCGAGATCGACGGTGATCTCGGTCACCGACTCCATGATGTCGCCCAGCGGCGTGTCGCGCCTGGACCGCAGCAGCGTGCTGACCGGCAGCGCGCCCAGCGGCTTGTAGGCGGGGTCGACGACATAGACGTCGAAGAACAGCTCCGGCAGCTCCTCGGAGGTCGCACGGACGTGGTCGATGGTCTGGCCGACGGTCCAGAACTGCGGCGCGGCCAGCACCTCGCGCTGCATGAGGCGCCCGGCCGTCTCGTCCTCATAGGCCAGCGCCGTCTCGATCGCCGCCCGGTCGACCTCGGGCATGGCCGCCAGCACCTGGGCGCGCTTTCTCTTGTCGAGGTCGTCGATGACGTCGGCGGCGTCGTCGGAGTCCAGCTCCTCCAGCGCCTTGGCCAGCTGGGCCGACGGCACCGCGTCCAGCACCTCCTCGCGAAGGTTGTCCTCCAGTTCGGAGATGATCTCCGCCAGCACTTCCGGATCGAGGTTCGGGATGACCTCCTCGCGGTAATCCGCTGTCAGGAAGCCCATCAGGTCAGCGACGTCGGCCGGGTGCAGCGCGGCCAGCAGCTCACGCAACCGCGCCCCGTCGTTCCGATCGGCGGCGTCGATCACCATTTCGACGAAGGCGGGGTTGAGCGCGTAGTCGTCCCGCAGCGCCAGATCTTCGAGGTCTTCAGCCTCAGGCGCGGCGGATTTTTGGGACTCCTTCGTCAGGTCGGCAGCATCCCGGGTCATGGGGCCTCCCTCCTGACAGAAAAGTTCTCGCTCTAAGCGGTCCTAAAATCCCTGATTCACTGGTGCGGTCGAGAAGACTCGAACTTCCACGGGTTACCCCACAGCGACCTCAACGCTGCGCGTCTACCAATTCCGCCACGACCGCTCGTGGTGAGGGGCTGCGGGTTAGCAAACCCGCGCGCCAATGGGAAGAGGCCCGGCAGCTGTCGAAATACCGCTAGTTGATTGAATCGGTTCGCCATGCTCCAGTTTGAGTTCGATGCTGCGATGGCTGGCGATATTCGTAGTTGCGTTGACCATCATGACGCCGGCCCTGGTCTGGGGGCCGGGCGCGACCGACTCGGGAATCTACAACTTCATCTGGACCCGCCAGTTCGGCGAGGCGATGGCGTCAGGCCAGTTCTATCCGCGTTGGCTGCCGGACAGCTTCGAGGGGTTGGGTAGCCCGACCTTCTACTTCTATCCGCCCTTTGCGTTCTGGGTGTCGGGCGCCTTGGACGCGCTGGGGTTCCCCACATTGCAGGCCATCAATGGCGCGGCCGCCCTGCTGCTCCTTGGTTCCGGCGCGTCGATGTACGCCTAGCTGCGCTATCGCGGCACACGGCCGCTGACCGGCGCCTGCCTCTATATGCTGGCCCCCTATCACCTCATCGACGTCTATGCTCGCGGCGCGCTGGGCGAGTTCGCGGCCTTCGTGTGGATGCCGTTGATCGCACTGGGCCTCGAAGCGCTGCCAAAGCGCTGGGCGGTCCCGCTGCTCGCGATGTCCTTCGCCGGCCTGATACTCTCCAATCTTCCCGTTGCGCTGCTGGTCAGCATCTTCCTGATCGCGCCGTTTTGCCTGCACCGCCTCTGGCGTGACCGCTCGGTGTTGCTTCCAGGCGCGCTGGCGGGCGGGCTGGGCGTTGCGCTCGCGGCCTTCTACCTGCTGCCGGCGCTGACCTTGCAGGAGCATGTCACGACATCCCTGCTATGGGGCGCATACTACAAGCCGTCGAGTTGGTTCCTGTGGAACGGCCCGCCGATCGTGTTCCTGTTTTTGCTTCCGCCGATCGCGCTCGCGATGGCCATGCTCTCTTTGCTCGCGAGGTCGGTCTGGAGCGTGATCACCGTGGTCGCGGCGCTCGCCGCCGTCGGGCTGATTCCCTTCGTTTGGGACATTCCACTGCTCGCCAGGACGCAGTTCCCCTGGCGCTTGCTCTGCGTGGTCGAGTTTGCCGCGATCACCGCGCTGACGGCGCGGCCACCCCGCCCCGTCTGGTTTGCTCTAGCGGCGGCCGTATTGATGTTTCCGTACCTGACGGGGATTTCACGCGCCCTGGACGCCATCCACAAGCCAGTCGATGAGGCGGAACTCGCGCGTGTCATGCCCGACGCCCCCGAGTATCTGCCGCGGGGCTTCGACGTCTCGGACGTGCGCGATCTGCAGCGCTCGGTGAACCTCGCGCCCTATCGGAAACTTCCGAGGGCGCCCGTCATCGTCGTTCCAAGACGCGCTCACGTCACCCTGCACCGCGCCGCGTTTCCGATCTGGCGAGTGGAGAAGAATGGCGTCGACGTCCCGACGCAGGGCCCCTTGATCAGTTTCGACGCCACGCCCGGCGTCTACCGTGTCGTGCGGGTGGCAATCTGGCAGGAATGGATCGGCGGGTTGGTCAGCCTGGCGGCCGCGATGCTGCTGGCTGGATGGTCTCTCCTCGTCCGAGGGGGTCCGGCAGGGGCTCGTCGGCGCCCACGAACTCCAGCGACACAGAGTTGATGCAGTAGCGCAGCCGCGTCGGCGGCGGGCCGTCCGGAAACAGGTGCCCCTGATGGCTGTCGCAACGCGCGCAGCGGGTCTCGATGCGGACCATGCCATAGCTGGTGTCGCGCACGCCTCGCACGTGCGTCTCGTCGAATGGCGCATAGAAGCTCGGCCAGCCCGTGCCGCTCTCGAACTTGGTCACCGATCGAAACAGCGGCAACCCGCACAGCCGGCAGCAATAGACCCCCGGCCGCTTCTCTCCGAGCAGCCCGCCGCAGAACGGCGCCTCGGTGCCGTGCTTCAGCAGCACGTCGCGTTCCTCTCTTGTGAGGGAGGCTTCCAGACGCGCCCGCTCCGCGGCGCTGGGGGGTGTGAGATCGAAGCCGGAGGGAGATGTCTCGGTCATGGCACCAATGTAGGGCTTTCGGCGCTCACAGGAAGCGTTGCAAAGCCCGCGCGCCCCGTCTAACTGCACGCGACATTTTCGTGCGCCAGGGGCCTGCGTCAGCCGATGTTTTCGAAGATTCTGATCGCCAACCGGGGTGAGATCGCGGTTCGGGTCATCAAGACCTGCCGCCGGATGGGCATCAAGACGGTGGTGGTCTACTCGGAGGCCGACGCCGACTCCATGGGCGTGGAGATGGCCGACGAGAGCGTCTTCATCGGCCCGGCGCCCGCCTCCGAATCCTACCTGGTCGCCGACAAGATCATCGCCGCCTGCAAGCAGACGGGCGCGCAAGCGGTTCACCCGGGCTTTGGCTTCCTCTCCGAGAAGGCCGAGTTCGCGCAGCGGTGCGCGGACGAAGGCATTGTCTTCATCGGTCCCAACCCCAAGGCCATCGAGGCCATGGGCGACAAGATCGAGTCGAAGAAGTTCGCCGCGGCCGCCAAGGTCTCCACCGTCCCCGGCCACATCGGCGAGATCGACGACACCGCCCATGCCGTGAAGATCTCCGAGGAGATCGGCTATCCGGTGATGATCAAGGCCAGCGCCGGCGGTGGGGGCAAGGGCATCCGGGTCGCCTGGAACCGCAAGGACGTCGAGGAAGGCTTCCCCGCCGTCCGCGCCGAGGCCAAGGGCGCTTTCGGCGACGACCGCATCTTCATCGAGAAGTTCATCGAGAGCCCGCGCCACATCGAAATCCAGGTGCTGGGCGACAAGCACGGCAACGTCGTCCACCTCTTCGAGCGCGAGTGCTCCATCCAGCGCCGCAACCAGAAGGTCATCGAGGAGGCGCCCTCCCCGCTGCTCGACGAGAAGACCCGCGCCGCCATGGGCGCCCAGGCCGTCGCGCTGGCCAAGGCGGTGAACTACGACAGCGCCGGCACCGTCGAGTTCGTCGCCGGCCAGGACAAGTCCTTCTACTTCCTCGAGATGAACACCCGCCTGCAGGTGGAGCATCCGGTGACCGAGCTGATCACCGGCCTCGACCTCGTCGAGCAGATGATCCGTTCGGCTTACGGCGAGAAGCTGGCCTTCGGCCAGAAGGACCTGAAGATCAACGGCTGGGCGATCGAGAGCCGCATCTACGCCGAGGACCCCTACCGCAAGTTCCTGCCCTCCATCGGCCGCCTTGTCCGCTACGAGCCGCCGGCCGAGGGCGAGCAGGAGGGCTACAAGGTCCGTAACGACGCCGGCGTCCGCGAGGGCGACGAGATCTCGATGTTCTACGACCCGATGATCTCCAAGCTCTGCACCTGGGCCCCGACGCGCCTGGGCGCCGTCGATGGCATGGGCCGGGCGCTCGAGGACTTCCACATCGAGGGCCTGGGCCAGAACATCCCCTTCCTCGCCGCGGTGATGGACCAGGAGCGGTTCCGCTCGGGCAAGCTCTCGACCAACTACATCAAGGACGAGTTTCCCGACGGCTTCAACGGCACGGCGCCGACCGACTTCCAGACCGACGTGATGATCGCCGCGGCGGTCGCCATGCACCGGATCACCGGCCTGCGCTCGGGCGGCATCGCCATGCGGCCCGACTGGATCGTGCTGGTCGGCCATGACAAGCGGCGCGTCCATATCGAAGGCGTCGGTGAGCTGAAGATCACCCTGCCGGACGAGGACCGCACCATCGTGCTCGACGATGTGCAATGGCGCCCCGGCAAGCCGCTGCTGCGCGGCAGGCTCGACGGCCAGGACTTCACAGTCGCGGTAAAGCCCGCCGCCGAAGGCTTCGTCGTCCGCCACCGCGCGGCGCAAGCCAAGGTGCTGGTGCTCACCGCCCGCTCGGCCGAGCTGCACGAGAAGCTGCCGGAGAAGCAGGCGGCCGACACCTCGAAGATGATCATCTCCCCCATGCCGGGCCTCGTCGTCTCCATGGACGTGACCGTCGGTCAGGAGGTGAAGGAGGGCGAGGTGGTCTGCGTCATCGAGGCGATGAAGATGCAGAACATCATCCGCGCGGAGCGCGACGGCGCCGTGAAGGCCGTCTCGGCCAAGGGCGGCGACAGCGTGGCCGCCGACGAGGTGCTGGTCGAGTTCGCCTGAGGCCCCTAAGGTCGGGCTCTCGCCAACGGAGTCGCAATGGCCGGCCAACTCGATCTCGTGGAGCTGTTCTTCTCATCAGCGGGGCGCCTCGCGCGCGGGCCGTTCCTGATCGCCGCCGCCGTGCTGTTCGCGCTGGCCGCCGTGTACCAGAGCCTGTGGACCACGCTGCACTGGCTGACCGGCTGGGTCATCTATCCGCTGCTGATCTTCTGCGCGGCCTGCGTGCTGTCAAAGCGGCTGCACGATCGCGGACGCAACGGCTGGCTCTCGCTGCTCGTGATCGTGGCGCTGATCGGGCTCTGGTCGGCCGGATCGCACTTCCTGGACTTCCTGTTCGCGCTGGTCCTGATCTGGGCCGTCGTCGAACTGGCCGTGCTGCCCGGCGAGCAAGGCTCCAACCGCTACGGTCCCAATCCGCTGAAGCCGGCCATTGCCACATAGATCCGCTCATCCCGACGAAAGTCGGGACCCAAGCTGACTCATAGCTGTCGGGCAACCGCATGAGCTTCTACACATACATCATGGCGAGCGGGCCCTACGGCACGCTCTACACGGGCTCGACCGACAGCCTGTCCAAACGCGTCTACGAGCACCGCGAAAAGATCAGAGGCGGATTCACCGCCAAGTATGGTGTCGACAAACTCGTCTGGTTTCAGAATTTCGAGACGCGCGAAGGCGCTTTCAGGCGTGAACGCCAGATCAAGGAGTGGAGGCGGCGCTGGAAGGTGCAACTGATCGAGGAGATGAACCCAGAGTGGAAAGACCTCGGTGAGGAGCTGAACAACCTCCTTGTTCTCTGACCCTCAGCTTGGGTCCCGGCTTTCGCCGGGATGAGCGGGTTAGGGGGAATTTGGAGGAGCCTCCTCCTGAACCTCACCAAACACCTGCACGAACGCCGCCTTCAGCGCCGCATCCACTTCATCCATGGTCACCGGCAGCCCGAGATCGACGAGGCTGGTGACCCCGTGTTCGGTCACGCCACACGGCACGATGCCGGAGAAGTGGTCGAGGTCCGGCTTCACGTTCAGCGCGATGCCGTGGAAGCTGACCCACTTGCGGAGCTTCACGCCGATCGCCGCGATCTTGTCCTCGCGCGCCCAGCCCGGCCCCTTGCGCTCGACCCAGACGCCGACGCGGCCCGCCCGCGCCTCGCCGCGCACGTTGAAGGCCGCCAGCGTCTCGATGATCCAGGCCTCCAGCGCTCCGACGAAAGCCCGCACGTCCTTCGCGCGCTTCGTCAGATCGAGCATCACATAGGCCACCCGCTGGCCCGGCCCGTGATAGGTGAACTGTCCGCCCCGGGCCGAGCGAAACACCGGAAACCGTCCGGCATCGAGTAGGTCCGCGTCCTTGGCCGATACGCCCGCCGTGTAGAGCGGTGGATGTTCCAGCAGCCAGACGAGCTCCCCCGCCCTGCCCTCGGCGATCGCGGCCGCGCGCGCCTCCATTGCAGCCACCGCCGCCGGATAGTCCACCCGACCCGGAGAAACAGCCCATCCCACCGCCTCCGCGTCCCTCCGGAGGAGACTCGGCGTATGGTCAAGGTGCGACATCTCGCCCCGCGCGATTTTTAACTGTGTTCATGGTTCATCAGTCTTGAGGAGGGCATCTGCACGGCATGACTGGTGATCTCACGTCCGCGGAACGCGCGAAAGGGCGCCGCGCGCTCAGGCGCACGATGATGCTCGGGCGGTTGATCCTTGTCTTCGCGCTGATCAGCAGCGCCGCCATGCTCGCCTTCACCGTCCGCACCGTCGACCAGCTCCAGGCCAGCGAAGAACGGATGCAGGTGCAACGCACCCTGGACCGGTTCCAGGACCGCGTGGTCGGCAACATCACCAGCGTCTCGGTCTGGGACCAGGCCTACGAGGTGTTTCGTCCGGGTGGCGACCTCGTGTGGGCGGACGCCGAGATCGGCACCTACTTCGAGAACAACCGTCATCACGACGTGACACTGGGCGTCGACGAGCACGACCAGCCCTTCTACGCGTGGCAGGGGGAGAAACGCCGCGACCCGGCCTCGCTCGCGAGCTTCGAGGCCGCGGTTCAGCCGCTGATCGCGGGTGTCCGGGCCCAGGAACGCTCCGGCAAGCCCACGCCGCATCTCGACCCGACCAACCCCGGCCTCGCCGACACCGCCAGCGGCCTCATCCGCTGGAACGGCGACTACTATTTCGTGGGCGTCTCCAACGTCGTGCCCGAGCACGCCGACGATCCTCGCCGCGCCGGCCCCGGCGTCCTGCTGATCTCCGCCCAGAAGGTCGACCACCTGCTCGCCGAGCTGAACAACAACCTGCGGCTCAACGACGCCCAGTTCCTCACCGTCGCCCGTGAGCACGACAACAGCATCCGCCTCGTCGATGTGCGCGGAAATTCCATCGGCGTCATCGACTGGCTGCCGAACCGGCCGGGCCTGGCGGTGCTGCGCGACATCCTGCCGATCGTGCTGCTCGGCCTCACCCTCCTCATTTCCCTGGCGCTCGCCTACGCCATTCACCTGCGTTCGATCATCGAACGGCTGAAGGCGGAGGAGGAAGCGAACGAAAAGGCGGTCACCGAACTCGCCGCCGCCCGCGACCGGGCCGAGGCGGCGAACCGCGCCAAGTCGCAGTTCCTCGCCAACATGAGCCACGAGATCCGCACGCCGCTGAACGGCATCCTCGGCATGGTCCAGGTGATAGAGCGCAGCGGCCTTGGCGATCCGCACGCCGAGCGGCTGCAGATCATCCGCGACGCCGGCGAGACCCTGCTTTCGGTGCTCAACGGCATCCTCGACCTCTCCAAGATCGAGGCCGGCCGCTTCGAGCTGGACATCGAGGAGTTCGACCTCGCCGAGACCGTCAACGCCGCCTGCAAGCCCTTCGCCAATCTGGCGGCGCAGAAGGACATCGAATTCGAGATCGATATCGACTCCGACGCTTGCGGCATCTGGAAGGGCGACCAGATGCGGCTGCGTCAGGTGCTCTCCAATCTGACCGCCAACGCCGTGAAGTTCACCAGCCAGGGCGGCGTCCGCGTGCGGGTGCGCGCCACGGCCAAGGGCGTGGCCTTCACCGTCAGCGACACCGGCATGGGCATCCCCGCCAACCGCGTCTCGGAGCTGTTCGAGAAGTTCGTGCAGGCCGACAGCTCGATGAGCCGCAAGTTCGGCGGTACGGGCCTGGGCCTCGCCATCTGCCGCGAGTTCGTCGACATCATGGGCGGGCGCCTCGCCGTTCAGACGCAGGAGGGCCTCGGCTCCACCTTCGCCTTCGAACTGCCCCTGCCTCGCGTCCGCGACGCCGTTCCCGCACCCGCCAACGAGCCGCAGGCTGAGGCCGAGCTGCCGCAGATCCGCGTGCTGGCCGCCGAGGACTCCAAGCCCAACCAGCTGGTGCTTAAGGCGCTGCTGGAGCCGCTCGGGCTGGAAATCCACGTCGTCAGCGACGGCGCCGAAGCCGTCCGCGCCTTCCAGACTGGCGCCTTCGACCTGGTCCTCATGGACGTCCAGATGCCGAACATGAACGGCGTCGAGGCGACCATGGCGATCCGCGCCTTCGAGCTGGAGCACAGCCGCGCGCGCACGCCGATCCTGGCGCTCTCGGCCAACGTGATGAACCACCAGATGATGGACTATGCCGCCGCCGGCATGGACGGCTGCGTCGGCAAGCCGATCGACGCGCGCGAGTTGGTGGAGACCATCCGCGACACGCTGGAGCGTTACGGCGTGGAGCCGCAGCGCGCTACTTCAGCGGCTGGCTGAGCAGCGTCTTCACGAATGAGCCGAGCCAGGGGTTGCGGTCCTTCCGCAGCCGCTCGGCATGATAGATGTGCAGCAGGTCGGAATAGGTCTGGTCGTAGTCCTCGTTGACCAGCACGTAGTCGTACTCGAACCAGTGCTCGATCTCGTCGGGCGCGCGCTGCAGCCGCCGCTGGATGACGCTCTCCGCGTCTTGCGCCCGTGTATGCAGCCGGCGCGCCAGCTCCTTCATCGTCGGCGGCAGGATGAAGACCCGCACCACGTCTGCCGCCGCCACCGTGTGGATCGCCTGCGCTCCCTGCCAATCGATGTCGAAAAGCACGTCGCGGCCGTCTTCCAGCGCCGCCATCACGGGCGCCTTGGGAGTCCCATAGCGGTGGCCGTGGACCAGCGCATGCTCAAGGAAGTCGTCCTTCACCATCATCGCGTCGAACTCTTCGGGCGTGACGAAGTGGTACTCGCGCCCATGCTCCTCGCCCGGCCGCGCCGCGCGGGTGGTGGCGGAGATCGACAAGGCCAGTTCCGGATGATCGGCGACCAGCTTGCGCGACAGCGTGGTCTTGCCCGCGCCCGAGGGGCTGGAGATCACCAGCATCAGGCCGCGACGGCGGCGCGCGTCACTCGACATTCTGCACCTGCTCGCGAAGCTGTTCGATCACCGCTTTGAGGTCGAGGCCCACGGCGGTCAAGCTTGTCGTGGCGGACTTGGAGCAGAGCGTGTTCGCCTCGCGCATGAACTCCTGCATGAGGAAGTCGAGACGACGCCCCGCCGGGGCCTTGTCGGCCATCAGGGTGCGCGCGGCGGCGATGTGGGCGCCAAGCCGGTCCAGCTCCTCGCGCACGTCGGCCTTCACGGCGGTGGCGGCCGCCTCCTGGACGATGCGATCCTCATAGGCGCCCTCGCCGACCAGATCGGCCATCCGGCGCACCCAGCGTTCCTTGATCACCGCCGTCTGCCCGGCGGCTTCGGTCTCGGCGGTCTTCACCAGCCCCTCGATCCGCTCGGTCAGGCCGTTCAGCACCGGCGTCAGCGCGGCGCCTTCCGCCTGCCGCGAAGCCTTCAGCGCATCCAGCGCGGCATTGATCGAGGCCGCCATCGCCTCCTCCAGCGCGGCGCGCGCCTCGGGATCCTCGTCCGTGCTGGTCTCGATGACGCCGGGCAGCGCGAGCAGCGCCGCCACGTCCGGCGGCGAGGCCTTTTGTGCATTCACCAGCGGCTGGCCGAGGCTGAGATAGCGCTCCAGCTGCTCCGTGTTCACCGCCACGGCGGCGCCGGTCGCACGTTTGGCCTGCACCCCGACCGTCACCTGGCCCCGCTGGAAACGGGCTTGGGCGGCCTCGCGTGCAATCCGGTCGAGCCCGTCAAACCCCGGCGGCGCGCGGAAGCGGACCTCCAGGTTGCGGCCGTTGACCGAACGCGCCTCCACGGCCCAGGTCCAGCCGCCGTGGGCCCCTTCCTGCCGCGCGAAACCGGTCATTCCCGACAGCGCCATCAGTGAACCCCCGCCGCCTTCTGTTGCGCCAACTGCTGAGCCTCGACCTGGCGCCACTTGGCGACGTTGGCCTGATGCTGCGCGTAGGTCGAGGAGAAGACGTGGCCGCCCGCTCCCGTGGCGACGAAATAGAGCTCGTTCGTCTTCATCGGATGCAGCACCGCCTGCAGCGAGGCCTTGCCGGGATTGGCGATCGGCGTCGGCGGCAGGCCGTAGATGACGTAGGTGTTGTAGGGCGTCGGCCGCACCACCTCCGAGGCCAGGATCGGCCGTCCGAGCGGTCGTCCGCCGGTCAGGCCGTAGATGATGGTCGGGTCGCTCTCCAGCCGCATTCCCTGCGCCAGCCGGTTCAGGAAGACGGCGGCGATACGCGGCCGCTCGGCGGGCAGGCCCGTCTCCTTCTCGACGATGGAGGCCAGCGTCACCGCCTCCTGCGGCGTCTTGAAGGGCAGCCCCGGCGCGCGCGCGGGCCAAAGCTTCGCGAGCAGCTTCGTCTGCGCCTCTTCCATGCGCTTGAGCACGTCGGCACGCGCTTCGCCGCGCTGGAACTCATAGGTGTCGGGCAGGATCGAGCCCTCCGGCGGCGCGACGGCCGGGCCGGTCAGCAGCGGCTCGGCGTTCAGCGCATCCACTGCCATCTGCGAGGTGAAGCCCTCCGGCACCGTCACGGTGTGGCGCACGAAGCGGCCGTGGTGAATGTCGCTCAGGATGCGCCACATCGGCTGGCGCGAGACGATCCGGTACTCGCCGGCCTTGAGGCTCCGCGAAGCCCCCGTCACCTTCGCCGCGACCATGAACAGCAGCGGCGAGGAGATCACCCTGGCCCGGTCCAGTGCGTCGGCGATCTGCGGCAGGTTCGCGCCCCGGTTCAGGATCACGGTCGTCGCCTGCCCATGCTGCGCCTTCGGTCCCGGCCCGACGAAAAGCAGCAGTCCCCACAGCCCGCCCAGAACCGCGACGGCCAGGATCAGCCGCACGATGCCGCCGGCGCCTGGCCGGCGGAAGACCGGCCCTCGCCCCTTGCGGCGCGCGCGAGCGGCTGCGCGGGTTCTTCGGCTCACGCGAACTTCTTGAAGATGAGCGCCGCGTTGGTGCCGCCGAAGCCGAAGCTGTTCGACATCACCGTGTCGATCTTCATCGGCTTGGCCTTGTTCGGCACGAGGTCCATCACCGTCTCGACGTTGGGACTTTCAAGGTTGATGGTCGGCGGCGCGACCTGATCGCGGATCGCCAGCAGCGAGAAGATGGCCTCCACCGCACCCGCGGCGCCCAGCAGGTGGCCGATGGACGACTTGGTCGAGGACATCGCCACGTTCTTCGCATGGTCGCCCAGCGCCCGCTCGACCGCCCCGACCTCGATCCCGTCAGCCATGGTCGAGGTGCCGTGGGCGTTCACATAGTCGATCGCCGAAGGCTCGATGCCCGCATCCTTGATCGCCGCCTTCATGGCGCGATAGCCGCCGTCGCCGTCCTCGGCCGGGGCGGTGATGTGATGGGCGTCGCCGGAAAGGCCGTAGCCGAGAACTTCGCCGTAGATCTTCGCGCCGCGCGCCTTCGCGTGTTCCAGCTCTTCCAGCACCAGCACACCGGAGCCTTCGCCCATGATGAAGCCGTCACGGCCGGCGTCGTAAGGCCGCGAGGCCTTCTCGGGCTCCTCATTGTAGGAGGTCACCATGGCCCGGCAGGCGACGA
>Ga0070659_100002382_pt1 | contig 13364 bp, 13 predicted proteins | sample KBSC23metaG_FD_64666 | JGI IMG/M metagenome (GOLD analysis project Ga0070659, IMG submission 64666) | Corn rhizosphere microbial communities from Kellogg Biological Station, Michigan, USA - KBS C2-3 metaG | ecosystem: Host-associated > Plants > Roots > Rhizosphere > Soil ...
CACGAGCACCGTGTGCGTCGCGCGCGCGAAGCGCTCGAGGTCCTCGAGCGTGAGGCACTCGCGCACGTCCGCCTGCGCCTCCAGCGAGCGGCCCACCACGGCCGCCTCCTCGCCCATCGTGGGGTATTCCACGAGCACCTTCATCAGGAAGCGGTCCACCTGCGCCTCGGGCAGCGGGTAGGTGCCCTCGGCCTCGATCGGGTTCTGCGTGGCCATCACGAGGAACGGGTGCGGCACCGGGAACGTCTCGCCGCCGATAGTCACCTGCTGCTCCTGCATCACCTCGAGCAGCGCCGACTGCACCTTGGCGGGCGCGCGGTTGATCTCGTCCGCCAGCAGGAAGTTGCCGAATACGGGGCCCAGCTCGATGTCGAACTTGCCGCTGTCCGGGCGGTAGATACGCGTGCCCACCAGGTCCGCCGGCACGAGGTCCGGCGTGAACTGGATGCGGCGGAAGCTGCCGCCCAGCACCTGGGCGAGCGTCTTCACAGTCAGCGTCTTGGCCAGGCCGGGCACGCCCTCGAGCAACACGTGGCCGCCGGCCATGAGCGCGATCAGCAAGCGCTCGAGCATCGCGTCCTGACCGACGATCACGCGCTTGATCTCGTGCAGCGCCTCGTCGAGTGCGGCTCCCGCCTCCTCTCTCGCCGCCGAGCGATCCCTTGGGTTCTCTATGTCCACTTGGTGCTTCTCCTTTCCGAAGTCAGATGAGCCGGCCGAACCAGCCGAGCGACATGCCGAGGCCGGCCAAGAGCAGGAGCGCCGCCGCTCCCGCGAAAGCTGTCGTGATCTGCTGCTTTTGCTTCTTGTGGCTGAGCTGCGAGCCGAGCTTCTCGTAGACCTGCTTGAGCCCGGACGCGTCCTGCGCGGTGAAGGTGGCACCGCCCGAGGCGCGCGCGATCTGCCCGAGCGACTGCGGGTCGGGCGGAACGCGCTGTGTGGTGGTGCCGCCGCCGCGCTTCGGCACCGTGATCGTTCCGTTCTGCGTGCCGAGGGCGACGGTGTAGACGGGGATGTGGAGCCGGCGCGCGGCCTGCGCGGCGGCTACCGGGTCGCGCCCGCGCGTGGACGCGCCGTCCGAAAGCAGGACGAGAGCGGCGGGCGGCCGCTTGCCGTTCAGCTTGGGTGCGCGGCCCAGCACGTTCACCGCGGTGTCGATCGCATTGCCGGTCGCGGTGCCGCCGCTCGAGCGCATGCTCGTGATCGCCGCGTTCACGGCCTGGCGGTCGGTGGTCGGGCTCTGCAGGACGCTGGCGATGTCGTTGAACGCCATCACGCCCACGTTCACCTTGGCCGGCACCTGCGCCACGAACTGGCGGGCGGCCTGCTTGGCCGCCTCCAGCCGGCTGGGCGCGACGTCCTTCGCGGTCATCGAGCCGGACACGTCGGTGGCGAGCATGATCGAGGCGCGCTCGACCGGAACCGACACGGTGCGCTGTGGCTTGGCCGCCGCGACGATCAGCAGCGCGATGGCCGCAAGCAGCGCGAGCATCGGCAGGTGGCGGCGGAAGCCCGGCTTGCGCGGCGCCACCGACGCCTGCACGCGCGGTGAAGCGAACGCGGCAGCGGCGCTAACGCGGTTTCGCTGCTCGCCCATGTAGAGGGCGGCGAGCACGGGCAGACCGATCAGCCCCAGCAGCACTAGCGGGGCCGCGAAGCTCACGGCGTGCGCTGAGGCCGCTGGCCGAGCTTGACCTTGAGCTGGATCTCCGCACCGGCGCGCTGCACCGTCACATCCACGGTGTCGCCGGGGTTGCGCTGCCCGACGGCGGTGGAGATGTCAGTGGGGTCGATCACGTGGCGCCCGTCGATCTCGGTGACCACGTCGCCGTTCTGGATGCCGGCCTTGTCAGCCGGGCCGCCGGCCACCACCTGGCCCACGAGCGCGCCGTCCGCGCCGTTAGTCGGTGCGCTGCTCGACAGGCCGAGGAACGCGTGCTTGACGACCTTGCGCTGCTCGAGCTGCGGCACCACCTGGCGCACGGTGTTGGAAGGGATCGCGAAGCCGATGCCCACGTTGCCGTTGCCGCCCCCGCCCGTGGCGATCTGCGAGTTCACGCCGATCACATGCGCGTTCGCGTCGAGCAGCGGGCCGCCGGAGTTGCCGGGGTTGATGGCGGCGTCGGTCTGGATCACCGAGTCGATCTCGAAGCCGTTTGGCGCCTCGATGTGGCGGCCAACGGCCGAGACGATGCCCTCGGTGGCGGTGCGGTCGAGCCCGAAGGGGTTGCCGATCGCGACAGTCGGATCGCCGATCCGCACCGTGCGCGAGTCGGCGAACTGCAGCGGCTTGACGCCGTCGGGTATCGCGTTCTGGTCGATGCTGACGACCGCGAGATCGTCGGACGGATCGGTGCCGACCACGTTCCCGTCGAGCGACTGGCCGCGGGAGCCGAAGCGCACGATCACGCGGCTCGATGCGCCGACCACGTGGGCGTTCGTGACCAGCTTGCCGTCGCGCGAGATCAGAAAGCCGGTGCCGGAGCCCTCGTTCGTCTTGATGGACACCACAGCCGGGCTGGCCTGCGCGTACACCGAGCCCGCGGTGGTCCGGGCGCCCTTCTCCGGCGCCGGGTTGGACGCCACGGCCGGGAGCGGCGGCGGGTTGTCACTGCCCTGATGGAGGAAGAAGCCGACCATGAACGCGGCGGCCACGGCGGCCACGGCCAGCGCCGCGCTCATCAGCGTGAGCCGCGAGCGGCGCACCTCCTTGACCCCCGCCTCCTCGGCGGCCTTGCGCGCGAGCTCCGCGCGGCGAACCGCCTCGCGGTGCTTTGCAGCCGCTTCTGCCGCCTCCTGGCTGGACGTCGCCGCGTCCGTACGCCAGTCGCCGGACCAAAGATGCTTGGGGGAACGCACTCGCTCTGATTTAAGCGGGGGTCGTCAGCCGAACGTCAAGGGACAGTAAGAACTTCCTAAGACGTGGCCAGAACGGTCTCGTAGTCATCCCATGTGTCCACGTCCGGAGGGATGCGCCCCGGCATGCGCACCTCGTGCACGATTTCCGGCTTCTGCTCGAGCAGCTTCCACACCGCCTTGTCGCCGTGGAGCGCCGCGAGCTCGCCGAACGCATCACGGCCGAACGCGAATGGATGGCCGCGTCCGTCGTCGTAGCGGCAGACCGCGATCGGCGCCTCGCCGCGTCCCTGCACGAGCCCGCACACAGTCGATGCGGTCACGCCGGGCTGGTCGCCCAGCATCAGCACGAGGGTGTCGGCCGCGTCGTCGATGAGTGGCAGCGAGGCCGCGATCGAAGAGGAGCAGCCCTGGCCGTAGGAGTCGTTGACCACGATCTGGGCGCCCCTCATGTCCACGCGCGCGAGGACCTCGTCGGAGCTGCCGCCCACCGCGACGATCAGCTGGTCGAGCGGCGACGCGCACGCGATGGCGAGCACATGCTCGAGCAGGGTGCCGTCGCCGTAGGGGAGGAGCTGCTTGGGTTGCCCGAGGCGAGTCGACCCGCCCGCCGCCAGCACGAGGCCGGTGACGAAGCGGTTACCCGAGGGGTGCGGCATAGCGCGCTGGGTCCGCCTCGAAGGCCTTGCGGCAGCCGTCACCGCAGAAGTAGATGGTCTGTCCGTCGCGCTGCGTGCTCGGACTCGAGCTCGAGACGGCCACGCTCATGCCGCACACGGGGTCGGTTGCTGTTTCCGGCCCCCTGATGTGCCGATGACGCGTGGCGACAATCTCGGCAAGGATCGAGATGGCGATCTCTTCCGCCGTTTGCGCGCCGATGTCAAGGCCGGCGGGTGTGTGCACGCGGTTGAGCTCTTCCTCGGCCATACCGCGCATTCGCAACTCCTCCTTTACCGCCGCCCCGCGCTTTCGACTGGCCACCAGGCCGACGTACGGAACGGCAGCGGTGAGGGCAGCGGTCAGGGCGTCTTCCTCGTCTCTGCCATGTGAGGCGACCACGAGAGCAATCGAGTCACTGAGGTCCTCGGACGTTTCCACCTCATATCCGGCCCGCTCGCCGATGCTCGCGAGCGCGTGGGCGATCGGGGTGTTGCCCACGACCGCGATGCGCGGGGCGGGCAGCCGGGGTTCGAGGAAGATCTCGAGCGCGCCGCCGGACAGGCACGGGTTCTCGACGACCATGGCGCCCTCGGCCTCGGCGGTCTCGTCGCCGTCGGGCACGATGCGCAGCAGCAGCGCCTCGCCGGTCTCGAGCGCGCGCAGTGCCTGGAGCCGCACCGAGGTCTCCGCGCACGCACCGCCCACGAAGCCCTCGATCGTGCCGTCGCCCAGGACGATGCCGGAGTCGCCGGGGCGGACGCTGGTCGGCCGCTGGGCACGCACCACCGTCGCTACCACGAACGGTGTCCTCTCCCCGATCAGCGCGCCGACGCGCCGGGCGATGTCCGGCTGCATCACCATGGCAACTAGTGTAGGGGCGGTAGTAGCTTTCGACCGAGGAGGAGACTCGAATGAGCGACGTTCTCGCCCAGGTGCAGAAGTGGTCTGAGCGCGGGGATCGCGTGGCGCTGGCCACAGTGATCGACACTCGCAAGTCGGCGCCGCTGCCGCCCGGCTCGAAGATGGCTATCAGCGACAAGGGCGACGTCGTTGGCGCGGTCTCCGGGGGCTGTGTGGAGGGCGCGGTTGTGGAGGTTGCCGAGGAGATCCTGGCCGGTGGCGACCCGCGGCTCCTGCATTTCGGCATCGCCGACTCCGACGCCTGGGAGGTCGGGTTGCCGTGCGGCGGCGAGATCGACGTGTTCGTCGAGAGGTTCGAGCCTTGAGCAGCGCGCAGGCCGAGTTCGCGCGCATGGCGGCCGAGGGCGAGCGCGGGGCGCTCGTCACGGTTGTGGAGTCTTCTGGTTCTCCGGCTGTGGGTACGCGTGTGTTGGTTCGTGCCGATGGGGCTGTTGAGGGCTCGTTCGGTTCTTCGTCTTTGGACGACGCCGCCCGGGCTCACGCAGAGGAACTCATGTGGGGCACGGAGCGGAGCGAACTGCTTAGCACTGAGAATGGCGTCGGGCTGTTTGTTGATGTGACCGCGCCGTCGCCGCGCATCTTCATCTTCGGCGCTGTCGATTTCGCGCATGCTCTCTGTCGTACCGCGCGCGTGACCGGCTGGCGCCCGTTTGTAATCGATCCACGCTCGCGCTTTGCCACGCCGGAGCGCTTCCCCGACGCGGAGCAGGTGGTTGCCGCGTGGCCGGAGGAGGCTGTGGCGCAGCTGGGCGGGATCGACCGCGCGACCTACATCGCGATCCTGCATCACGACCCCAAGCTGGACGACGCCGCTTTGCAGGTGGCGTTCGCCTCGGAGACGCCATACATCGGCGCGATGGGCTCGCGGCGCGCGCAGGCCAAGCGGCGCGAGCGGCTCGAGGCCGCCGGCATACCGGTCGAGCAACTCGAGCGGGTATCGGCGCCGATCGGGCTGGACATCGGCGCGCTCGGCTCGGAGGAGACTGCGCTGTCGATCATGGCGGAGATCGTGGCGGTGCGGAACGGCCACGGCGGCGGCCGGCTGTCGGACGCCAAGGGCCGCATCCACGAGGCCGTCTAGGCGGCCCGAGGGAGAAGCAATCCCATCTGGCTGTTGCATGGCAACACCTAGCTGGGATTGCTCAGCAACAGACCAAGCTCGGAGCGCATGTAGGCCGAGTCCTCGAAGACGTCACCCCAGGTGTAGCGCCTGAACTCGTCCCCCCGAGCCCGGGCCTCGCGCTCGCGCTGGCGATCCCGCTCCCAGGAGTGGCGCGAGTTGTGGTACCGGTAGCTGTCCAGTTCGACCGTCAGGCGGTACTCCGGCCAGCGGCAGTCCACGTAAAAGCTGCCGGCGGGCCGGTTGGTCTGGGGGAGCGGGAGTGCGTCCTCACGGAGCAGAGCGACGAAGCCCTTCTCCAGTTTGCTTAGGAGAACACCTGCTTCACCACTCATGACGGCGCGCAGCTTGGCGGCGCCGGGGGCGTTGCGCCGCCGGGCGAGCACTGACTCAACCTGCCGCGGGGTGGTGCCGTGCCGGATGCCGGCCTCGTGGCAGGCTCGCGCTAGTTCGTCCGGGGACAGGATCGCCGCGAGATCGACGAGCGTGCGAGCGACCGAGGTGACGGGGATGCCCCGCCACTTCGTTACCTCGCCGGGATGGAGTGAGCGGTAACGGTGGGTCGTGATTCCCTCAATGCTTCTTTTGGTCGGCGCCATCACCTCTGGCGGAGGGGGCTTGCCCTTCAGCACCGCCAGCAGATGGCCGGCGGCACTTCCGACCAAGTAAGCCCCATCTCCACATGCCCAAACAGCAGCCAGGTAGCAGGACTCCATGCTTGGCGCGCGGTGGCCCACCCTGTACACGCCCGGATACTCGACGAATAGGGACTGGCGCTTCAAGCGCGTCCGGATCTGCTCGCGCGTCATTCGCGCGCGAAGCAGCTGCTCGCGTTTGACCAGGCCGTAGGTCGAGGACGCCAGGCGGGCAGCAATCCCATCTGGGTGTTGCATACCAACACCTAAGCGGGACGGTGCGGGAAGTTCGCCCCCTAGCCGCCGATGGGCGCGCGTGGATTCGCGCCCCAGAACACCTGCGTGCCGAGCATGCCCACCACGTGGACGCCGACCACGTTCAGCACCATCGACTTGGCGGTGGCCGTGCCCACCCCAACGGGCCCGCCACTCGCGGTGTAGCCGTAGTAGGCGCCTACGAGCACGATCAGCGTGGCCATCGCCATGCCCTTGATCAGGCTGTAGAGGAGGTCTGGCGGGTTCTGGAACATCCAGAAGATCAGGAAGAAGCCGCCGGAGGAGACCTCACCTATCTGTTGCACGACGGCGATGTACGAGGCCAGGAACCCGGCGCCGATGGCGGCGATGTACACGAACGGCAGCACCATCCAGGCGGCCAGCAGCCGGGTGGCGCAGAGGAAGGTCATCGACGAGATGCCCATCACCTCGAGCGCGTCGATCTCGTCGGAGATCCTCATCGCGCCGATCTCAGCCACGAGGCCGGTCCCCACCTTCGCGGCCATCATGTAGCCGAAGGCGTAGGGGATGATCTCGCGCAGGTCGCACCACGCCGAGAACACGCCCGCGTTTGCGGGCGCGCCCACCGAGCGGCTGAAATACGCCCCTTCGATCCCGCACTGGAGGCCGAGGATGAACGCGAGGCCCCAGATCACGAGTGTCGAGCCGAGGATGAGAATCCCGGCCTGGCGCAGCGCCTCGCCGAAGAACACGAACACTCGCCCGGACCAGACGAGCGCGATCACGCGACCGCAGAACTTGGCGATCTCGCCGAAGGAGGCGATCCAGTCGCGCGGGACGGTCAGCCACGTCATTTGATGATCGAGATCTCCGGGTGCGTGGCCAGGAGCGTCTGCGTGAAGACGTAGTTGAACGCGAAGATGCCGAGGAACGTGATCACCACGCCCTGGTTGACCGAGCGGCCGACGCCCTCCGCACCGCCCGATGCGGTCATCCCCTTGTAACAGGCGACGATCGCGATGATCGCCCCGTAGATCGTCGTCTTCGCGACGCTGCCCCAGAGGTCAGTGACCGAGGCGTTGGTGAGCAGTGTTGAGAAGAAAGGGCCGAGCGGCGCGCCGAAGCTCACCGTGGCGAGCATCCCGCCGACGATCCCGAAGATGATCGCGTAGATGTCGAACAGCGCGGTGACGATCATCAGCGCGAGAAAGCGCGGCACCACCAGGTTCTTGACCGGGTCGACGCCCAGCACCTGGAGCGCGTCCAGCTCCTCGCGGATCTTGCGCGCGCCGAGGTCGGCGGTGATCGCGGTGCCGGCGACCCCGGCGAGGATGATCGCGGTGACGCTCGGGCCGAACTCGCGAATCGAGGTGAGGACAAAGAAGCCGCCGAGCCGGTCGAGCGCACCGAACAGCACGAGGAAGTTGCCGGCCTGCAGGCCCGGGGCGCCGTAGGAGATCGCCACCGTGGAGATCAGCAGCGGGAGCCAGCACAGCCTCAGCGCAAACAGGAACTGATTGACGAACTCGCCGCCGTACGGATACGGCGGCCGCAGCGCCGACCAGATCGTCTTGCCGGTCAGGATCATCATGTCCCCGACCTGCTCGAGCACGCTCTTGGTGGGCAGGAACGCCCTATCGGCTAGAGCTCGGACCACGACTACTAAGCCTCCCGTTGCAGAACTGAATCTTGACTCAGTTATGAATCGCTGTCAAGATTGAACCGTGCCGAGTCCGCTTCCATCACGTTCCGAGCGCCGCAAAGCCCGCACCACGAGTGCGATCCTCGACGCCGCCGAGCGCCACTTCCTCGAACGCGGATTCCAGGACGCGAAGGTCGACGAGATCGCGCAAGAGGCCGACGTGGCCGTCGGCTCCGTCTACAACCACTTCGGCAGCAAGGAAGGGCTGTACCGGGCGTCGCTCGAGCGGGCGCTCGCGCTGTTCGAGAGCTATATGGATGAGGAGGCGGCGCCCGAGGGCGCGGCGCTCGACCAGCTGCTGGACCTCGCCGGCCGGGTGGCTCGCTTCGGTCGTGAGCGCCCGGCGCACCTGCGCATGCTCGTGCTGCCGCACCCGCGCGCTGCCGAGGAGGCCCTGGGCGAGCCGCTCGAACAGGTGCGCAAGGCCATGGCTGACAAAGAGCGACGCGTGGCCGCACTCATCGAGGCCGCCGTCCGGCGGGGCAATGCGCGGCCGCTCGACTCGCGCCGTGCCGGCGCGTTCCTCTGGTCTGCGTGGCTCGGCACCCTGGCTCTCGGCCAGCGATCCGACCGCGAGCTCCGCGCCGTGCTCGAGGCGGGCCTGCGGGTGGCGCTGGGAGGAATCGCTTCGGACAAGGCGCGCGAGGAGAGCGACGCGGTGCGAGCACTGCTCGAGAGCGCCACGCCGACCCGGCGCAAGGAGGAGCCGGAGCCCGAGCGGCTCGTCCGGGCGCCCGTGCTCGGCGACCTGCGCAGCGACTTCTCGGAGCTTGCGCTCTGGACCGTGGAGGTGAGCGCCAGCCCCGGGCCCAGTCCCGAGCCGGTCGCGAAGCGCCTCAGCGAAACCGCCCCCAGCCTCGCCGCGGCCGAGGGGGCCCGGCGCGAATCAGCGCCCTGGGCCTACAGGGTGCTCGCGAGGCAGCTGGGGACCGAGCCTTTATCGCGAGAGCCGACCACTGAGTCACGCGGGCTCCCCGCGGACGCGCTCACCATCGCGACCAACCAGACCGGCGTTCCGCTCCTTGCCTTCGACTCGGCGGAGCTGAACGGCGACCTCGCGCTCCGCCGCGCTCGCGCCGGGGAGCAGCTGGGCGAGGAGGGGCAGGTGGTCATCGCCGACCGCGAAAAGCCTGTGGCGATCGTTCTCGGGCCGCAGGCGCACGAGGTCACAACCAGCACGGAGCGCGTCACCGTCGCCGCCATCCAGGCGAAGGGCGTTCCCACGCTCGCGGTGGAGGAGGCGCTGTGGACCGCGATCGAGATAATGAGAGAGCGCAGGTAGGCGAGGAGCAGATGGAATCCGCGATACGGATCACCCGCGGCGTGTCCAGCAGGGCACTGGAGTACGCGCTCGCCGCGCTGATCTTCGCCGGCAGCCTGACGATGTGGATCGGCGTCCCGCTCAGCTGGGTGTGGGCCGTCTCGCAGGTTGCCGACCACTATCCGGACGTCTACATCCTCGCCATCGCCGGCTGCCCGCTGACGATGGTGCTGTTCGGGGGAATGCTCGCCCGCTTGAACGCGCTCCACCTCCGGGTGAGCGGCCGCCAGGCCGGTCGCGGCCACACGGCCTGGCTCAAGAGCCTGAGCGGCGACCGGATTCCAGGGCGTCGGCGCAGCGTGCTCGAGACGAGCATGGTTGTGTCGGTGGTGATCGCCATGACCGCACTGGTCGTCTGGTACTTCTTCTTCGCGCACTCCTACACGCCCGGGCTCCCCGCTCCGTAGCGCTCAACGTCGCCCCCTGGCGGCCGATCAACCGGGGGATGAAAGAGCGGCGAGGCAGCCGGTCCCGTAGCGGCGTGCGTGTGCACGCCCGCTCCGACCTGTCCACACGCCACGCGGTCACCGCCGCGCTGATGGCGGGTTTCTTCCTCGTGGCGAACGGGCTGGCCCTCGCCTGGACGCTCACAGACGACGGCCCGTACATGCGCACGACCTTCGTCGTCGTGATGATCGGCATCTCCGTCGCGCTCTTCCCCGTGGTGATGTGGGGGCTCTTCAAGCTGCCGCGCGTGGCGGTCCAGGGCGTGATCGCGGCCACCACCTTCCTCGTCGCCGCCGCGATCTGGGGCAGCGGGGATACGCAGGCGCCCCTCGCCTTCCTCTTCCTGTGGGCTATCCCGTACACGATGGCGTTCTTCACCGCGCGCCAGGCTGCCATCCAGATCACGCTCGTGGCGATCGCCTGCGGCGCGTCCTTCGCGCTCGTGCATGCCCGCCGCCACGGCCAGCTCGGCCTGACCGTCGACTCGTCGATGCGCTTGGCCTTCGTGGTCTGCACCGAGCTGGCCCTGTCCGCGCTCGTGATGCGCATGCGGAACGCCCTCCGTGCCAGCTCCGTGCGCCTCCGCCAGCGCGCCGCGCAACAGGCCACCGTGAGCGAGATCGGCCAGCGCGCGCTGTCCGAGGTCGGCCTCACACCGCTTCTCAACGAGGCCGTGGCGATGGTGTCGGAGACGCTCGCGATCGACCTCGTGACCGTGCTCGAGCTGCAGGCGGACGAGGGCACGATGCTCGTCCGGGCCGGGGTGGGCTGGCCGCCCGGCATGATCGGGCACGAGACGGTCCTGTTCAACGACGACTCCCAGGCGGCGGTGGCAATCAAGTCCGAAACGCCGATCGTCGTCGACGACTACTCGACCGAGGTTCGCTTCCCAGGTTCGGCGGCTCTGCACGACCGCGGTGTGGCGAGCGGCATCACCGTGCCGATCCGCGGCCGCGACGTGCCCTTCGGCGTGCTGGCGGCTCACGAGACGACGGTGCGCGCGTTCAGCACGGACGACGTGAACTTCCTCCAGTCGGTCGCGAACGTGCTGGCCGCGGCGATCGAGCGCCGCCGCAGCGAGGCCGAGACCCGCCACCAGGCGCTGCACGACCCGCTCACCGGGCTGCCCAACCGCGCCCTCTTCCGCGATCGCCTCCAGCACGCGCTAGCCCGCGCGCGCCGCCACGACGGCACGCTGGCCGTGCTGTTCCTCGACGTCGACAACTTCAAGGTCGTGAACGACAGCCTGGGCCACGAGGCGGGCGACGAGCTGCTGACCGCGCTCGCGCCGCGCCTGGCCGAGGCGGTGCGCTCCGGCGACACCGTTGCCCGCTTCGGCGGCGACGAGTTCGTGCTGCTCTGCGAGGAGGTGGCCGACGAGCAGGAGGCGATCGAGATCGCCCAGCGCGTGAAGGCCTGCTTCGCCCGCCCGCTACAGATCGCGGGCGGCGAGCACTACGTGACCGCGAGCATCGGCGTGGCCCTGCCGAGCGCCGGCCACGACGGCCCCGAGAGTCTGCTGCGCGATGCCGATGCCGCCATGTATCAGGCCAAGGAGCGCGGCCGCGCGCGCTACGAGGTCTTCGACGCCGACATGCGCGCGAGCGCCGTCAGGCGGCTCCAGGTGGAGGCCGAGCTGCGGCGCGCGCTCGAGCGCGACGAGATGCGGCTCGTCTACCAGCCTGTGATCGACGTCGATTCCGGCCGCATCGTGGCGGTCGAGGCGCTGCTGCGCTGGCACCACCCGGAGCGGGGCATGGTGCCGCCGCTCGACTTCATCCCGGTCGCCGAGGAGAGCGGCCTGATAGTGCCGCTGGGCGCGTGGGTGCTGCGCCAGGCGATGCGCAAGGCCGTGCACTGGCGGCGCCTGTGCGGCCCGGACGAGATCCCCGTGGTGGTGTCCGTGAACCTGTCGGCGCGGCAGGTCTCCGAGCCCGATCTGGTGCCAACCGTCGCGCGTCTGCTCGAGGAAACCCAGGTGGACCCGCGCCAGATAGCGCTCGAGATCACCGAGACCGTGCTCGTGGAGGACACGACCACCGCCGCCAAGACCCTGCAGGAGCTCGAGCAACTGGGCGTGCGCCTCGTGCTCGACGACTTCGGCACTGGCTACTCCTCACTCGGCTACGTGAAGCGCTTCCCGCTGGCATACCTCAAGATCGACCGCTCGTTCGTGGCCGAGCTGGGCGGCGACGGCCGCAACGAGGCGATCGTGTCCGCCATCTCCGAGATGGCGCGCGCGCTCGGGGCTCGCGTGGTGGCCGAGGGCGTGGAGACCGAGGCACAGCTCGACGGCATCCGCAAGCTCGGCTGCGAGCTGGCGCAGGGCTACCTCTTCTCGCGCCCGGTTCCGCCCGATGAGATCGACGCGCTGATCCGCACCAATCCCTGGAGGCTGATAACAATCAGCCGGTGAGCGTCGCGCAGCCCACCGTCGCCGTTCTCGGCACCGGAATCATGGGCGGCCCGATGGCGCGCAACATCGCCGCCGCCGGGATGGACACGCGCGTGTGGAACCGCACGCGCGAGAAGGCGGAGGCGCTCGCGGGCGACGGCGTGACCGTGGCGGACACGCCGGCCGACGCGGTTGGCGGCGCGGACTTCGTCGTGACGATGCTGGCCGACGGCCCAACCGTGGAGCAGGTGATGACAGAGGGCGGCGCGCTCGAAGCCATGGGCGACGACGCGATCTGGCTCCAGACGAGCACGATCGGAATCAACGCGAACGAGAGCCTGGCCAAGCTGGCCGAGGAGCGCGGCGTGACCTTCGTGGACGCGCCGGTGCTGGGCACCAAAGCTCCGGCCGAGCAGGGCGCGCTGACCGTGCTGGCGTCCGGTCCGGACGAGGCGCTCGACAGAGCCACGCCGTTGTTCGATGCGATCGGCGCGAAGACCATCCGCGTGGGCGAGGCCGGCGCGGGCCAGCGCCTCAAGCTCGTGATCAACAACTGGCTCCTGTCGCTGCTGGGCGACCTGGCGGAGACGATCGCCTTCGCCCAGGCGATCGACGTCGACCCGAAGGCCTTCCTCGAGGCGATCGATGGCAGCGCCACCGGCTCGCCCTACGCGCAGATGAAGGGGCCGATGATGATCGAGCGCGACTTCCCGACCGCGTTCCCGCTCAAGCTCGCGCTGAAGGACCTCGAGCTGGTGCTCGAGGCGGCCGACCGCCACGACGCCACGATGCGCGTGGCCGGCGCCGCGGCGGAGAACTTCCGCAAGGCCGTCGACGACGGCCACGGCGACAAGGACATGGCCGCCGTGTACCACGCGAGCGCGGACTGATCGGCGCGTGAACGAGTCGCTGAAGGGCAAGTCCTACCCCCCGGTCGATTACGAGGTGGGCAGGGAGAAGATCCGCGAGTACGCAAACGCGATCGGCGCCACGGCGCCCGAGAACCACGACCGCGACGCCGCCCGCGAGAAGGGCTACCGCGACGTGGTCGCGCCGCCGATGTTCGCGGT
>Ga0070659_100002384_pt1 | contig 13357 bp, 12 predicted proteins | sample KBSC23metaG_FD_64666 | JGI IMG/M metagenome (GOLD analysis project Ga0070659, IMG submission 64666) | Corn rhizosphere microbial communities from Kellogg Biological Station, Michigan, USA - KBS C2-3 metaG | ecosystem: Host-associated > Plants > Roots > Rhizosphere > Soil ...
GGAATCTGCTCTTGCAACTGCACGATCTGCTTCTGCACGACCGGGATCACGATCAGCGCCAGGGCCAAGATGGTGGCAAAGAACACCAGCATCACGATTGCTACGGCAGCTTCGCGCGGAATCGGCAAACGACTGAGGCGACGCGCCGACATCCAGTCAACTGCCGGATTCATGGCATAGGCCAGGATACCCGCCGCGACGAAGGGCGCCATGATGGGGGCCAGTTGCACAAGAAGCAATGCCAAGGCTAGCCCTACGGCCAGCCACAGGACGGTCTGCTTTTGCTCTGGATTGAAGGAAAACGACATAAAAAAGCGGGGTTGGGCGGGGTTGAACGGCTCGGTTTGTTAAAATAGCGGTTTGATCACGGGCTGATTTGCCCAAATCCTCTATTTTACCGCCTCTGCTCCCGTTCATATCATGAGTTCCACTTCCAATGTCTCCCTTTCCTACCGCGATGCCGGCGTCGATATCGATGCGGGCGACGCATTGGTCGAAGCAATCAAGCCTTTTGCCAAGCGCACCATGCGCGAAGGCGTGCTGGGCGGAATCGGCGGCTTCGGCGCGTTGTTCGAGGTTAGCAAGAAGTACAAGGAGCCTGTGCTGGTGTCGGGCACGGATGGTGTCGGCACCAAGCTCAAGCTGGCTTTTCATCTGAACAAACACGATACGGTAGGCATCGACCTGGTGGCGATGAGCGTCAATGACATCCTGGTGCAGGGCGCCGAGCCGCTGTTCTTCCTTGATTATTTCGCTTGCGGCAAGCTCGACGTGCCCGCCGCGACCGATGTCATCAAGGGCATCGCCAAGGGCTGCGAACTGGCCGGATGCGCGTTGATCGGCGGCGAAACCGCAGAGATGCCGAGCATGTACCCGGACGGCGAGTACGATCTGGCTGGCTTTGCGGTCGGCGCAGTAGAGAAATCGAAGATCATCGACGGTAGCAAGATCGTGCCGGGTGATGTGGTGCTGGGCCTGGCTTCGTCGGGTGCGCATTCGAACGGTTATTCGCTGGTGCGCAAGATCATTTCGGTTGCGCAGCCTGACTTGAATGCCGATTTCCACGGACGCCGTCTGGCCGACGTATTGCTGGAGCCGACCCATATCTATGTGAAGCCGCTGCTGGCGCTGATGGAAAAGCTGGAAGTGAAGGGCATGGCGCACATCACCGGCGGCGGTTTGGTCGAGAACGTGCCGCGCGTCCTGCGCGACAATCTGACGGCTGTGCTGCATCGTGATGCCTGGACCATGCCGCCGCTGTTTACTTGGCTGCAGCAGCATGGCGGCGTGGCTGACGACGAAATGCACCGCGTGTTCAATTGCGGCATCGGTATGGTGGTGATCGTATCGAAGGAAAATGCGGATACGGCCATCGCGCAGTTGAAGGCGGCCGGTGAGACGGTCAGCCGTATCGGCGAGATTCGCGAACGCCAGGGCAGCGAAGCGCAGACGATTGTCGTCTGAGTTTTTCGGGCTTAAAAACGAAAGGCTGCAAGGAGTATTCCTTGCAGCCTTTTTGTTTTACGTCTTTTTTTCGTCGTTTTATTGCTAATAACAGACAGGCACACACTCAAGCCCCTCTTCATCACCTAAGGGGACGATTTTTCTTAACCTCAGTCTGAGATTCGAGTTCCCGGAGACTTCGGCACATATGGCGGTCAAATAACCTGCAGACAATCCGAATTGCCAGAAACGCCATCGAGAGGCTTCATCATTTAATCGCGAGTCGATGGACAGTTGTATATCGGCGCCTTGCAAGCGGAAAGAAAATTGATCCAATGGGATGGACAGTCCCATGCCGCGTGCTTTGATATAGGCTTCCTTGAGCGTCCAGTATTGATAGAAGCGGTCATGCTGCATGTCCAGCGGCAATGCGTAAAGCGCTTCCGCCTCAGCGGGAGAAAAGAAGTGGCGGGCTATTTCAAGAGGAGCCTTGCGGATACGAATGTTTTCTGTGTCGACTCCCAGGTTGCGCCCATAGGTTATTCCCAGCACGATCAAACTCTGTGTATGGGAAACGTTGAATGAAAGCTTCCTGGCGATATTGCTATCGTTGGCAATCTCCGGCTTTCCATAGGCATTCGTGGAGAACGTCCATTCCTTTGGGGCGATCGGGGCATATCGCGAAAGCACGGTTCGCACCAAGGCACGTGTGATGAGATAGCGCCGCTGGTCCTTGGGGAAATAAAACCGTTGTTGCCGGTGCTGTTCTTCTTCGGTCAACAGGCGCCGATACTGTTCCAGCAAATGTTCATCTTGTATGTCATCGAAGAAGACGAACCACAAATCAATCTGATTCGGATCGAGTTCTAGCATGTCGATGAATCCGAGCCGCCTTGCTGTACCAGTGTCTGCTGCGGTGCGATGCGCAAGGGTTGGCTCTGGATCGTAGTAACCGATAATGCATGCGCGCTGGCATCGGGCGCGGCATTCCAGACCGGATCGGCAATGCTCTCGAATACGCGCTTCAATTGCTGTCCCCAGGTGTTGCGGATCATCTGGAAGTACGGGTTCTTTTCGTCGATGGTGACAAAGCGTGTCACTGCCAGCTTGTCGTCTTCATAAATCAGCATATCGAGCGGCAGGCCCACCGAGATGTTCGAGCGCAGTGTCGAATCCATCGAAATCAGCGCGCATTTGGCCGCTTCATCCAGCGGCGTGGCCGGCGTGATCACGCGGTCGATGATGGGCTTGCCATATTTCGCTTCGCCGATCTGGAAGTAAGTGGTTTCGTCGTGCGCTTCGATGAAATTGCCCGCCGAATAAATCTGGAACAGGCGGCAACGCTCGCCCTTGATCTGTCCGCCGAAGATGAGGCTGACGTTGAAATCGATGCCGAATTCGCGCAGCGATTTTGCATCGCGTTGGTACACCGTGCGAACGGCGTCGCCGACCACCTGTGCCGCTTCGTGCAGCGATGTCGCATTCCATATGTTTTTACCATTGGCAGCGGTGCGCTCGCTGATGATCTGACGGATGGATTGTGAAATCGACAGGTTCCCAGAGGTCATCAACACCATCATGCGGTCGCCGGGATTTTCGAAGACCGTCATTTTGCGGAAGGTGCCGACTTGATCGACCCCGGCATTGGTGCGTGAATCGGACAGGAAAACCAGCCCGGCATGCAGGCGCATGGCGACGCAATAAGTCATGATGGTGAGAGAGCCGAGTGCAAAATGGCATTCTACAAGGGTGAAGGGGCTGCGCAGGAATAAGTTGCCCATTTTTGCTGGCCGTAGCGGGCGCGTTGCTGCGTTGCCTCTCGCTACGACCGCCAAAATGCACACCTTCTTCCTGCACAGCCCCTAAGCCACTTGGTCCACGGCAACCCGTACGCCGAGCGATTCGGTCCCGCCTCCAGTACGCACGCCGCGCACCGGTGCTGCCGATTCATAATCTCGTCCGACGGCGAGCCGACAATGCGAATCGCCCGCGAATTTGGCGTGGGTGACATCGATGCTCACCCAGCCGCTGAAATCGACTTCGTCCACCCAGGCATCCACCCAGGCGTGGCTTTCGGCATGCGCGGTTCCGCCTGGATCGATATAGCCGGAAACATAGCGCGCCGGTATGCCGTGCACATGGCAGCAGGCGAGAAAGAGGTGGGCGTGATCCTGGCAGACGCCGTGCCCGAGCGAGAGTGCATCTGATGCCGTTGTTGTCACCGCTGTTGAACCGCTGCGATAGGTCACGCAAGCGCGGATTGCTTCGGCCAGTGCAAGTAGATCGCTGCTGCGCGCGCCGGGTTTCAGATGCCGGTTGGCGAATTCGTTGATGCGCTCGTCCGCTGTTGCCAGCCGCGTCGGCACGGTGAAGACCAGTGGCGACAGACCGCCATCAGCGGCAAGACGGCCTCGGTCGAGCGCTGCGATATCCACTGTGCCGGTGGCAACGATGCGCACCTCATCATGCACCCCCGTAATGGTCAGCATCTGGCTCAGATTGCCGTAAGCATCGGAGAATTCATGCCGGTGTCCGGGCGTGAATATTTGCCATGACAATATACGTTGGTGCGTTTCGGTTCTCGGTGACAGGCGCAGTTGCTGAATGGTGTAAGTCAGCGGCGCGGTGTAGCGATAAACGGTTTCGTGGCGTATCGAAAGTTGCATAGGCCTTTCTCATGCTGCAAGCGGAACCAGGAAATCTCGGCTGATGCAATTGCCGAGTTCGTAGATGCGCTCGAGGAATTGCGTAAGGTAATCGTGCAATCCGTCGGCCAGTATTTCGTCTATCGAATTGAACTTCAGTTCCGCATGTAGTTTTCCGGCATAGCGTTCGGTATCTCCGGAGACATCGTTTTGCACGGCGCACAGCGTGGAAACCACTTCTTCCAGGCAGGCCAGCAAGGAGCGCGGCATGTCGGCGCGCAGCATCAGCAGCTCGGCTACGCGCTTGGGCGTGATGACATCGCGATATACCTTGCGGTAGATCTCGAAACCGGATACCGAGCGCAGGATTGCCGCCCAGTAGTAGAAGTCGAATTGCTCCTCTTCTTCGACATGCGGATCGGCATGCGGATTTTTTGCCGTACCGTGAAATTTGACGTCGAGAATGCGTGCCGTGTTGTCGGCCCGTTCGAGGAATGTGCCCAGGCGCACGAAGTGGAATGCTTCGTCTTTCAGCATGGTGCCGAGCGTCACGCCACGCGACAGATGGGAGCGGTGTTTGACCCAATCGAAGAACTGGCTCGGGTTCTGTTCCAGCATGCCGCTCTTGAGGTGCTCCTGCATCGAAAGCCAGGTGGCATTATGCGTTTCCCAGATCTCGGTGGTGAGCGTGCCCCGCACTGCGCGTGCGTTTTCTCGCGCCTGCGTGAGGCAGGATGCAATCGAGGATGGGTTTTCAGGGTCTCTCACCATGAAGTCGAGCACGTCCTTGGTTGTCAGCAGGCCGTACTTGTCGTCGAATTCCTGAAGCAGTTCGGAAATGCCGAGCACGGCCCGCCATCCCTGCTCGGCGGTATGCGCTGATCGCGGCAGCAGGGCGGTCTGCACGTTCACATCGAGCATGCGGGCGGTGTTTTCGGCGCGCTCGATGTAGCGTGCCATCCAGAACAAGTGATCGGCGGTGCGGCTCAGCATGCGTGTTCTCCCTTCATTTTTCCAGGACCCAGGTATCCTTGGTGCCCCCGCCTTGCGATGAGTTGACCACCAGCGATCCTTCCTTCAAGGCGACGCGCGTCAAACCGCCGCGCACCATCGAAATTGTTTTGCCCGACAGGACGAAAGGACGCAGGTCGATGTGGCGTGGTGCGATGCCAGACTCGACGTAGGTCGGGCAGGCGGATAGTGCGAGCGTCGGTTGCGCGATGTAGCCGTCAGGTCGGGCAAGCAGACGCCGGCGGAAAGATTCGATTTCCTCCCTGGTCGATGCCGGCCCGACTAGCATGCCGTAGCCGCCTGCACCGTGCACTTCCTTCACCACCAGCTCCGGCAGATGGGCCAGCGTGTATTCCAGGTCTTCCTTTTTGCGGCACTGCCATGTCGGCACATTGTTGAGGATAGGTTCTTCCGACAGGTAGAAGCGCACCATGTCGGGCACGAAAGGATAGATGGACTTGTCGTCCGCTACGCCGGTACCGATCGCATTGGCCAATGTCACCCGCCCCTCGCGATATACCGAGAGCAGGCCGGGCACGCCCAGCGTGGAGTCCGAGCGGAAGGCGAGCGGGTCGAGGAAGTCATCGTCGATGCGACGATAGATCACGTCGACCCGCTTCGGCCCGCGCGTAGTACGCATGTACACCGCATTGTCATCGACGAACAAGTCTTTGCCTTCGACCAGTTCCACGCCCATTTGCTGCGCGAGAAAAGCATGTTCGAAGTATGCTGAGTTATACATACCGGGTGTCATGACCACTACCGTCGGATCGCTTATGCCGAGCGGGGCAACCGAGCGCAGGTTATCGAGCAGCATGTCCGGGTAATGCTCGACCGGCGCGATCTTGTTGCGCGAGAACAGTTCGGGAAAGAGCCGCATCATCATCTTGCGGTTTTCCAGCATGTAAGACACGCCCGAAGGTACGCGCAAATTGTCTTCCAGCACGTAGAACTCGCCTTCGCCCGCACGCACGATATCGATGCCGGCGATATGTGCATAGATGTCGGAGACGACGGAAATGCCTTGCATCTCCGGCCGGTATTGCGCGTTCTTGAAGATCTGCTCCGCCGGAATCACGCCGGCCTTCACAATGTTTTGCGCGTGGTAAATATCGTGGATGAACATATTCAGCGCCTTGACGCGCTGTTCGAGGCCGGCTTCGAGCTGCGCCCATTCCGCAGCGGGAATGATGCGCGGAATGATATCGAAGGGGATCAGGCGTTCGGTGCCGGCATCGCTGCCATACACCGCGAACGTGATGCCCACGCGGCGGAAGATCAGATCGGATTCGGCACGTTTGCGAGCGATGGTTTCCGGCGATTGCTCCGACAGCCATGTGGCGAATGAACGATAGTGGCTGCGTACGGAGTCGGCATCCTCGTACATCTCATCGAAAATTTTTGGGGGCATGTGTGGCGTTCGCAATGGGTTCGGCAGGAATCGCCGGAGGGGAGCCATTACAGGGTAACAAGAAATGTGCCAATCGAAAATGTTTACGGCGTGCGGATGTGATCCACCAAGGCATTGGAATATTTGCTGGGCGCTGGTGTGAGCAGGCTGACCACGACCAGCGCGAGCAGTCCCGCAGGCACGCCAAACACGCCGGCCGAAATCGGTGCAATACCGAACCATTGATTCAGGGCGGAGCCGCCTAATGTGGGAGCGGTAAGCATCATGTAGCAGACGCACACGCCGAAACCGGCCAGCATGGCAGCGATTGCACCTTGCTGGTTAGCCCGTTTCCAGAAAACGCCCAAAACGAGGGCAGGGAAGAGCGTTGATGCAGCCAGCGAGAATGAGGCACCTACCACGGAGAGAATGTTGCCCGGCTTTAGCGAGGCCGCATAGGCGGCGATAAGCGCCACCACGATCAGCAGCAGCTTGGAAATCGTTACCCGCTTTTGCGTCGAGGCGGCCGGATCGACCGTCTTATAGTAGATGTCGTGCGAGAGTGCATTGGAAATCGTCAGCAACAGGCCGTCTGCAGTGGACAAAGCCGCTGCCAGCCCGCCTGCTGCGATCAGGGCGGAGATGACATACGGCAGGCCGGCGATCTCCGGTGTGGCAAGCACCACGATGTCGCCGTCCAGCGCGATCTCGGCGAGCTGCACGATGCCGTCCTTGTTCAGATCGTTGATGCGCACCAATGGATTGGTCTTGTCGATATTGGCCCAGTAGGAAACCCAGGATGGCAGCCGGGAAAATTCACTGCCCACCAGCGAAGTATAGATATCGTATTTCACCAACACTGCCAGGGCGGGCACGGTGAGGTAGATCAGCATGATGAAGAGCAGGGTCCAGAATACCGCGCTGCGCGTGGCCGGGACCGAAGGCGTGGTGTAAAAACGCACCAGCACGTGCGGCAATGCAGCCGTGCCGAGCATCAGGCAGAAGGCCAGCGCGAGAAAGTTATTGCGCTTGTTGTCGGACGAGGCCTTGTCCTTGCCAGGAAACGGCGTCTTGTGCGCGACCACCGGTTCCGCCCGTATCAGATTGTAGGTACGCGCTTCCGTCCATTTGCGTTGCGCCTCTTCCGGATCATGCGGATAGAGGGACAATTCGCGTGCCGCAGCCCTGATTTCGATCAGCGAGGCATTGCTGTGCCTGAGTTTCTCGACGTGGCGCTGCATCTCGATCCGGCCCTCTTCCCAGGAGCGCGGCAGCGCCTTGAGTCTGGCATCGTATTCCGCCGCGCGCTGCAGGAAGATTGTGCGCACTTGTTGTTCCCGTGGATCGCGGTTCAGTTCCTTCTCGCGCTCGCCGAGCTTGGCCAGCACCGTGCCATAGGCAATCTGTGGAATGGGGATATCGGTATGCTTGGCTGACAGCCAGACCACGGGAATCATGTAGGCGATCAGCATGATGATGTATTGCGCGATCTGGGTCCAGGTAATGGCGCGCATGCCGCCCAGGAAGGAGCACACCAGGATGCTGGCCAGGCCGAGGAAGATGCCGACCGAAAAATCGACGCCGGCAAAACGCGAGGTGATCAATCCGACACCGTAGATCTGCGCCACCACATAGGTGAAGGAAACCAGCACGGTTGCCGCTACCGCCAGCATGCGCACGACCTTGCTGTCGTAGGGCCCGGTGTAACGTGCGGCGAGAAAGTCAGATACCGTGTATTGACCGAATTTGTTCAGGTAGGGCGCGATCAGTATCGCGACCAGGCAATAGCCGCCGGTCCAGCCGAGAATATAGGCTAGCCCGTCGAAACCGAGCAGGTACATGCCGCCGGCCAGGCTGATGAAGCTCGCCGCTGAAATCCAGTCAGCCGCAGTCGCCATGCCGTTGAAAACCGGCGGCACGCGGCGTCCGGCGACATAGTATTCCGACATGTCCGAAGTGCGGCAAATGACGCCAATGCCCGCATACAGCACGATGGTCGAAAACAGGAACATGTAGCCGATCCACAACCGCGGCATGCCTTCCTTTTCGAGGATGGCCAGTGCGATCAGGAAAATGATAAAGCCAAAGGTATACCAGCCGTAATAGATGGCAAGGCGTCGGGAGAATGCCTTAATTGCCATCTTTCGCCTCTTTGCGGAGTCCACGGTCGAGCCGGCGCATGTACAGCACATACAGTCCGATCAGGCTCAGGTAGAGCAGGGCCAATCCTTGCGCAGCCATGTAAAACGACACCGGCCAGCCGAAGATTTCAATGTCCGCAAGCTCGCGCGCGAAGAAGACTGTGAGAAAGGTCGCCAGGAACCAGGCAGCTAGCAAGAGAAAGCTCAACAGCCGGGCACGCGGCCAGTAAGCGCGGAGCCGGGAGAGCGAGATGTTATTTTTATTGTTCATATCAACCGATACCCTCGATGAATGCCGATGGCCGTTCCAGGCGTAGAGTGACGCGGAACAGGCTGCCGGGCAGTTTGGGGTTGTGGCTGTGCGGATTGTCGAGAATCTCGACGTCGGCTTCGTGCTGCTGTGCGATTTCGCGCACGATGGCTAGACCCAGTCCGCTGCCTTCGGCATTGGTGCCGAGAATGCGGTAGAAACGTTCGAAAACATGCCCCCGTTCGGCAACGGGAATGCCGGGTCCGGTATCTTCGACTTCCAGCACGGCTTTTCCTTCGTCGGCATCCGCACGCACGCATACCGTCACGCTGCCGCCTGCAGGCGTATAGCGCAGTGCATTGTCGATCAGGTTGGAGAGCAATTCGTGCAACATCACTGAACTGCCCCGGACCATGACAGGGCAAGCAGGCTGCTCGAAACCGAGATCGATGCGGTGCGCAAAGGAACTTTGCACCCAGTCCTGCACCGTACTGCGCGCGAGTTCGCATAATTCGACGGGGCCGAAGAGTTTGGTTTCCGGCGTCTGGTTCTCGGCCCGCGCCAACGCCAACAACTGGTTCACCAGCCGTGTGGCCGATTCAGAACTCTTGGACAACTGCTCCAGCGAGCGATGAATTTCCGCATGGTCGGTCTCGCGCAATGCCAGCTCCGACTGCATGCGCATGCCCGCCAGAGGCGTCTTCATCTGATGCGCGGCATCGGCGATGAAGCGCTTCTGCATCTGAATGGATTGCGACAGGCGTTCCAGCATCTCGTTGAGCGAACCCACCAACGGCGAAATTTCCTCTGGCACCTGTCCCGAATCGATCGGACTCAAATCATCGGATCGCCGTGCGTGAATGCGTCGTTGCAGTTCCGCCAGCGGCGACAGTCCGCGCGACAAGGCAAACCACACAAGCGCGAGCGCCAGCGGCAGGATGATGAATTGTGGCAGGATCACGCCCTTGATGATCTCGTTGGCAAGCTGCGCCCGCTTGTCGAGCGTCTCGCCTACCTGCACTAGCGCCAGGTAAGGCTTTTTCAGCGCATCTTTGTCGGTTCGGTTGTAGCGCAGGTCGACATAGACATAAGCAATGCGGATCTCGTTGCCTCGCATGGCACTGTTGCGGAATCGGGCCGAGGTAGAGGCGGAACTTTCTTCATCGACGGGCGGCAGCGGCATGTCGCGATCACCGTCGATGAATTCACCCTGCGGGCCGATGACCTGGTAATACACCATATCAACATCATCGGCCCGCAGGAAATCGCCGGCAGGACCAGCCAAGCGCATCACAACCTTGCCATTCACCTCGTTGACCTGCTGCGCCAGCACCATGACTCTGTCATCGAGCGCGCGGTCAAAGGGATGATTGGCAATCGACTTGGCCGCCAGATAAGTAATGGCAATGCTGATCGGCCACAGCAACAACAACGGCACCAGCATCCAGTCGAGAATTTCGCCAAACAGCGAACGTTGGATACGCTCCTCTGGCTTGTTTGTGACTTGGCCGGTATCGCGACCGCCTGGAAAATCGGGAGCGGCAGCGTGCGCATCTGGAAGATCGGCTTCACTCATGCAATGGCATCAACCGTTTGAAAGCGTGTTTCGTGCGTTGGCATCCGAAAACTTTTCGAGGCAATAACCCAGGCCGCGCACGGTAGCGATGCGCACACCGCCGATTTCGATCTTCTTGCGCAGACGGTGAACATAGACCTCGATCGCATTGTTACTGACCTCCTCGCCCCATTCGCACAAGTGGTCGACCAGTTGTTCCTTCGAGACCAGCCGACCGGTACGCTGCAGCAATACTTCAAGCAAACCCAGCTCGCGTGCCGACAAGTCCAGCATTTGATCATTGAGATAAGCGCTGCGCCCGACCTGATCGTAGGTCAGTGGCCCGTGCTTGATGACAGTTGGCCCGCCGCCCGCACCGCGACGCGTCAATGCCCGCACGCGCGCCTCCAGTTCGGACAAGGCAAACGGCTTGGCCATGAAGTCATCCGCCCCCAGATCCAGACCCTTGACGCGCTGTTCGATCGAATCGGCAGCCGTCAGGATCAGGACCGGCAGGCGGGAATTCCGCGCCCGCAGCCGTTGCAGCACTTCCAGCCCTGGCATTTTCGGCAGGCCGAGGTCAAGAATCAGCAAATCGAAATCTTGCGTTGACAGCGCGGAATCGGCCTCCGCCCCGTTCTTTACGCAATCCGTTGCGTAACCCGACTGCCGCAGCGAGCGAGTCAGTCCGTCGGCCAGTACACTGTCGTCTTCGGCAAGCAAAATACGCATCGTCGCACCCGCAAGTGAATTCAAGGGGAATGGGTTTGTGCACGGCAGCAAGAAAGCGTTTCCTGCCTTGTACTTTTTCATCCTAGTAAACTTTCCGGCTTTTTTGAAATTTAGGCTTGCACGGATCACTGTTTTTTTATACAGTACGACCTGTCACCTCAAAAACGTCCCCAGATCGATCCCCCCTGATCCCGCCCACACTTAACCGTCGAGAGAATACAGTTATGGACGAAAAGAAAGCTGCGCAGAACCCGGAAAAGAGCAAGGCTTTGGCCGCCGCGTTGGCGCAAATCGAAAAGCAGTTTGGCAAAGGTTCCGTGATGCGCATGGCTGATGGCGCGGTCGCGGAAGAAGTGCAAGTAGTATCGACCGGTTCGCTCGGTCTGGACATCGTACTCGGCGTCGGCGGCCTGCCGCGCGGTCGCATCGTCGAGATTTACGGCCCGGAATCTTCCGGCAAAACCACCCTGACGCTGCAGGCAATTGCAGAAATGCAGAAGCTAGGCGGCACCTGCGCCTTCATCGATGCGGAGCACGCGCTGGACGTAGTGTACGCGCAAAAGCTCGGCGTCGATCTTTCCGAGCTGCTGATTTCCCAGCCCGACACCGGTGAGCAGGCACTTGAAATCTGTGATGCACTGGTACGCTCCGGCAGCGTCGACCTCGTGGTGGTTGACTCGGTAGCAGCCCTCACGCCGCGTGCGGAAATCGAAGGCGACATGGGCGATTCATTGCCTGGCTTGCAAGCACGCCTGATGTCGCAGGCGCTGCGCAAGCTGACCGGCAGCATCAATCGCACCAATACACTGGTAATCTTCATCAACCAGATCCGCATGAAAATCGGCGTCATGTTCGGCAACCCCGAAACAACAACCGGCGGCAACGCCCTGAAATTCTACGCATCGGTTCGCCTCGACATCCGCCGCACCGGCTCCATCAAGTCGGGTGAGGAAGTGATCGGCAACGAGACCAAGGTCAAGGTCGTCAAGAACAAAGTTGCACCGCCTTTCAAGGAAGCACACTTTGACATTCTGTACGGCGAGGGAACTTCGCGCGAAGGCGAAATCCTCGATCTCGGCGCGGAAGCAAAGATCATCGAAAAGGCCGGTGCTTGGTACAGCTACAACGGCGAGCGCGTCGGTCAAGGTAAGGATAATGCGCGCAACTACCTGAAGGAACATCCGGAACTGGCACGCGAAATCGAGAACAAGGTTCGCGCTGCGCTTGGCGTACCGCAATTGCCTCCGGTTGCTGCCGAAGCCGAGTAAATTGAATACTTTCCCTTAACTAAATACTTCACGTGAGAGAGCCCGTGCTGCAGGACCACCATGGCAAAGATGCAAATGAGTCTAAAGGCGCGGGCTCTGAAGTATTTGTCGGCTCGCGAACACAGCCGCATGGAGCTGGCGCGCAAGCTTTCCCGCTATGCGCAGGCAGATGACGATGTCGAGTCTCTGCTAGATACTCTTGAAGCAGCAAAGCTGTTGTCGAACGCGCGTTTTTCGGAATCGTTGATACACCGTCGAGCGACACGTTTCGGCAACGGCCGCATTCTCTCCGAACTGCAAAGCCACGGAATCGATGGCGAATCTCTGGCTGAAATCAAAGTCAGCCTGTCCCAGGACGAAGCTGCACGCGCGTACGAGGTGTGGCGCAAGAAGTTCCGGCATCCCCCTGCCGATGCGGCGGAACGTGCGAAACAAATGCGTTTCCTGCAACAACGCGGTTTTTCCATCGAGGCGATTCAGAAAGCCTTGCGCAGGCATCCCCAAGATGAAGACCAGGACGAATGACCTGGTTCGAAGACGTGCATTTGCATTCCAATACCCGCTGACTTGATAGGTAGCAGTCTTCGTTCTGCCGGCATGCGCTTGCCCTTGAAGTGTTGCATTGCAAAAACATTATCGCATGCTTTCAACATCTTACCTGTGCTACACTTCCGTGTCCTTGCAACGCCGCATGAGCGGCTGTTGTCGTAGAAGCTGCGACAACGACACGCAAATGCGGCATTTTATTGCCGCCTCTTAGGCATTGGTCCGTATGCTCTTTTCACCGTCGACTTCCCGCCGTGAGTTTCAGCACGCACGCGCAGTCCAGCTCGAAGCGTACACGCGCGACGATGGCTTGTGGAAGTTTGACGCGTATATCGCGGACATTAAAGCTTGTGATAGCAGGCTTGCATCCGATATC
>Ga0070659_100002385_pt1 | contig 13356 bp, 10 predicted proteins | sample KBSC23metaG_FD_64666 | JGI IMG/M metagenome (GOLD analysis project Ga0070659, IMG submission 64666) | Corn rhizosphere microbial communities from Kellogg Biological Station, Michigan, USA - KBS C2-3 metaG | ecosystem: Host-associated > Plants > Roots > Rhizosphere > Soil ...
GAGGAAGGGCTCCAACAATCCGTATGCCAGTAAGTCCCGCAACTTAGCGAATCCATCACCAGCACACGCTAGGAAAAGAATACTTGGGTGTGGACTCATAATGAGTCGCCAAGATTGGGAAGCCGAGGCGTTGGGGAAAACAACAATGGTATGCATTTCCCAACAGAGCCTCAAACTTCACTTTGTAACGTTTCCTATTTAATCAAAATATCGTGCGTGCGTCCGTGGTTGCAGTCAGTGGTTTAACAAATCTTCAAGGTCGGGGTTTTAACTCTGCGAATTAACTTATGAAGATTATGTGCGTCCTATTGACTCCGGGTTATGTAGATGTGACCCACAGTGAATCGCTGAGAAGGAGATCTGGCATCCACGTTGCTGCGAGAAAGTCCAAACTTCAACATGGCACGATCGATGCACTAACCAAGATTAGGTTTAAAGAGCGATGAAGGCAGTAGCTAAGATAAACTCAATAGCTTCGAGAGCGACGGAGCAAAAGTTCTCGATTGCGAAAGTAGCCGAACTAATCCGAGTACACGTTTCAACTGTGTCCCGTCTTATGGATAGCGGCAAACTTGGCTACTATCAAATCGGTCGAAGACGCATAGTCGGTGAGGGGCATCTAGAACAGTATCTTTCATTAACCGAACGCCAAGCCAAGGGGCCTTCCCTGTATTAGAAGGAATAATTCCGCCTTTTCCGTTAAGCAGAGGTCCCAAGCTGACGCTTATTGAGGATATCTCGGGCGGCCTTAACTGTGTCCGCCGTGGCGTTTATGTATCGTCGAGTTGTCTTCGGATCGGAGTGGCCCAGTATTTCTCCGACAAGCGCGATGTTCATGCCCCCTTGAGCGAGAAGTGTACCTGCGGTGTGTCGCAGATCATGGAAGCGGATGTGCGGCAGACTGGCTTCCGCACGAGCTGCGTCGAAGGATTTCTTGACGTTGTCTACGACGCCAAAGACTAATGTGTTATCTGCAGTCTTCCCAGTTCTTAATTTTCTGAATGCCGCCACGGAAGGTTTAGCGCGAAGGTCTAACAACCCTGCGCGCAACCGATCGGTTATCGGTACAATACGTCTGCTCACCGTCTTGCCCTTATAGCTTGTTACGCTAAGCGTGTTGGCCTGGAAATCAACATCTGACCAGCGCAGGCGTCGCAATTCGCCTTGACGGCAACCCGTGTCAATGGCTGCAATGATCATTGCATTCAAGTGTCGACGCTGACCAGTGCTACACGCCTCAAGCAACCTCTTTTCATCCTCCGCGGTCAGCACTACTTGACGCTTCGCTTCATGAGCAATCGAAATCAGTTCGCCCTTCTTGGCTTTAGCAAAAGGAGTACGAAGGAGCCAATTATTTACGACTGCATCATTAAGCATCGCTCGGCATGTAGACAGCTCGCGATTCACGGTCGCTATATCAGTGTAAGTGCCTCGGTTTGTTTTGGTGCTAAGTCGTGTACGTCGGTAATGGTGTAAGTCACTGACGGTAATGTCGCTCAGTTTTAGGTGTCCCAATAAACTAACGAGGCGATTGATTATCGAGGCGAACTTCTTTGGCTCACGTACTCCGTAGAGTTTACGACCTTGCTCATCGTAGAACGCTTCACAATAGCGAGTACTCTTGCAGTGCTCAGCCAGCTCGGCAAACGTCATGTGACGTGCCTCCAAAATTTCGCAGCCGCCTTCCATGTGCTGATCTATTAGCTCTTGGAGTTCCCTCTTGGCATCTCCAGGAGTAGCTGCGCTTTTACAAACCCCTTTGCGCTTTCCGGTGTGGTCGTAATATGTGAGTCTAGCAACGTACTCTGTGCGCTTACCGCGCTTACGTCGTTGAATGCTGGTCGAGAAGTTTTTCATGTTGTCTCCGGCACGTATTCACGGCTCGTGCCACAGACACCAATAAAAATTGCGGGACAATTGCGGGACAAAACCCACGACGAGGGAGGCGAGGTTCTGATTTGCTCAGAAAAATGGTGCCCCCGGCGCGATTCCAACGCGCGACCTTCCGCTTAGGAGGCGGACGCTCTATGCAGCTGAGCTACGGGAGCACAAGCTGTTAACTGTAAGAAATAATCTACAAAGCGTAAAGCAGCCACGCAAAATGGTGGTGTGCCAAACGGGGCAGAACCCTCTGATTCGGTCGGTTTCTTTTCGTGTTATTTCGTGTCGACTGCTCTCTACATCCAGGGAAAATTGATCCCAGAAGAGACAAGTAATAAAAACAACGAGGTCTATTGGTGAATTAAAGTTGGGTTCGGGAATCGGCCCGCGAGGACGCGCGCCGGTCCGGCAGAAGAGGTTGAGCAGTGATGTGCTAGAGGATCTGTGACGAGAGTTGTTGGGCACGACGCTTCAACAAATTGGCAAACCAGAATATATTTGGAATCAACACTCGAAACTTCCGGAGTCGAAAATTTATGAGACGAGCCTGGATCTTCGGTTTTGCGCCCTTGTTGATAGTCCTCTTGACTCTTGTTTGCATCAACTTTCCATACCGCTCTCCGACACTTGCCTCGAAAAGCAATAACAGTCTCGTAGTCGAAACAAAAACAGGAAAGATCAAAGGAGCAACAAGATCCGGAGGCGGTGCCGAGTTTCTTGGAATACCTTTCGCTCAACCACCAGTCGGAAACTTGCGCTGGCGCGAGCCGATGCCTGTTCAACCATGGTCCGATATAAAAGAGACAACGAGTTTCGGTGCACCGTGCGCCCAGGCAATCCTTGGTGATTGGAACCGGAGAGACTCTGAAACCAGTAAAGAAGATTGCCTGTATCTCAACGTGATTACGCCAACCTGGAAATCACCAACGCCACTTCCCGTGATGTTCTGGATACATGGAGGCGCAAACGCCGGAGGAACAGCGTCGAGTTCGCTCTACAAGGACGGCACTTTGGTCCAACATGGCGTCATTCTCGTCACCGCCAACTATCGACTCGGCATCTTCGGCTTCTTTTCGCATTCAGAATTAACCAAAGAGTCGGCCCATCATGCCTCCGGGAATTACGGCTTGTTGGACCAGATCGCTGCACTGAAATGGATCCAGGACAACATCGCAAAGTTTGGCGGCGATCCGAAGAACGTCACCGTCTTCGGCCAGTCTGCCGGCGCACAGGACACGAGTTTGTTGATGACCTCACCGCTGGCCAAAGGACTTTTTCAGAAAGCAATAGTGCAGAGTGGTTCAGCGGTTAATCCACCTCTGACTCCTTTAGCCGCCAGCGAAAGAGCTGGTGCGAAATTGACCGAAGCTGCTAAGGCTCCCACCGGCCAGGACTCAATACCCTACTTGCGTCAGCTGTCGGCGACCGACTTGCTCAAATCAATTCCACCGCAGGATCCAACTCAGCTGCCGCTGATTGGACCAAATATCGATGGGTGGGCCATCACACGTTCGGCGGACCAGGTCTTTGCGAATGGCCAGCAGGCTCCTATTCCGATGATTATCGGTACTACCACTCGTGAGTTTGCTTTCGCAGCACCCGCCGATCAGGTGCGTAAGTTTATCGAGAATGTTACTGGAAATTTCGCGGCGAAAGCACTCCCCCTCTACGGGCTCAGTGAGAACGGCCAGGGGACGACGGACACGGTTTACGGATCAGCTGGCGATCAATGGTTCAGCGATCTTGTTTTTCGATGTCCTGTCGCGATTCAAGCTGGCTGGCAGACCGCGGCTAATCAACCCACGTATCAATATGAACTCGCCCATGCAATCCCGGGAAAAGAGTCAGAGGGTGCGGTTCACTCCGCCGATCTGCCTTATGTGTTTGGCTATTACCCAAAGTCCGGCAACATCTCCGGCAACTTTACACAGGTCGATTTTAAGCTTGCGGATTTGATCGAGACCTACTGGACCAACTTCGCTAAAACCGGGAATCCGAATTCGACTGGCATTCCGAACTGGCCCCGCTTTGACAGTTCCCAATCTTTTATTCGCTTCACACAGGAGGGCTCTGTTTCTCCAATAGCCGGCGGATTGCGGCGGCCGCAATGTGACATGTTCCGCGAGTTACTTAAAGCGAGGATGGCGGAAGCGAATTGAAGGGGTGAGGTTTGGGCTTTGGCCTTGGAGCTTTGGTCTTGAGTCTTGGGTCACGATGACTTTGAAATGGCGTCAGATCGCCTTCGGCTTTGATCTCTTACACCGAAGGTGTTCGTTAATTCGAGCCCAGGGTTTGCTTTGAAACCCTGGGAAACTAGCTCCCTCAACCATTATTAGCAACCCTGAAAGGGTTCGCCACCGTTTGCTCTTCTTCAATTATCTGATTGTGACTCAATGGCAGTCCTCCGCAACCCTTTCAGGGTTGCGCATAGTTTTGGAGTGTGCTGGTTTCCCAGGGTTTCAAAGCAAACCCTGGGCTCAAATTAGCGAACACCTTCGGTGTTAAGATCAAAGGCCCAAAGCCAAAGATCAAAGGGCCAAGGCCAAAGATCAAAGGCCCCACGTCCAAGACCGATCGACGAAAACAAAGGCAAGGTCCAAGACCCAAACCCCGTCCCTAAGACGCGTACTTAATCAACGACCTCACGTCATAGCCAGCAAGTCTCTCACGGCCAGGCAGGAATTCAAGCTCCACTACAAATACCAGGCCGACTATGACACCGCCTAACTGTTCCACCAGATCAACGACGGCTCGAGCGGTTCCTCCGGTTGCCAGAAGATCGTCGGCGATTATCACGCGATGTCCGTCTCCAACTGCGTCGCGATGAATCTCCAGCGTGTCCTGACCGTATTCGAGGTCGTAAGAGATAGAGGCACAATCGGCTGGAAGTTTTCTTGGTTTCCGCACTGGCACAAAACCGGCGTTCAGGCTGTAAGCAAGAGCGGGGGCGAAAATGAATCCTCGCGCTTCGACTCCAATTACAGAATCGATTTCTTCGCCGTCGAACTCATGAGCAAGCGCATCAACAGTAGCGCGTAGCCCTTCCGGATTCTTCAAGAGAGTGGTGATGTCATAAAAGTTGATGCCGGGCTTAGGAAAGTCCCGCACTTCGCGAATCAGATCTTTGAGATGGTCCATCTTTAGTTGTTAAGGTCCTTTGGTTGTTTGGGGGTCTTAGTTTTTGGTCTTTGGACTTGAGTCTTGAGCTTGGACTAGCAACACTAACTTAAAATATCAAGTACCAAGCACAAAGCACAAAGTACGACGCAACAAACCGAGACTACTTATCAATTCTAAAGCTTGAGTAAAGACCGGTTGGATCGATATGCAGTTCCTCGAGTTGCGTGACGACCGCCCATTGCGGGCCCGTCGCCAGATCGTGCTTGAAATCTTCGACACTGTTCGCTGGCCCTTCGACATGCGCCTCGACACTGCCATCGGGACAGTTGCGCACGTAACCAACCACCTGATGACGAGCGGCTGCTCGAAGGGCAAAGAATCGATAGCCTACACCCTGTACTTCGCCTCGGACCACGAATTTTCTAGCGACTTTATTCATATTGCTTAGTGACACTCGTGACAAATGGTAATGATGTAAGAGATTCCCAGTACGCATTGTTTTCACGGTGACGCATTGTAGCGTTTTTTAACCAAGCGCGAGAATCCCATCCACAGATTGCGCCGATTACACCGATTCTTTTTCAACAACGAGTGGCTTGCTCTTTCCAAATTGAGACCTGTCAAACAAACAATCAACTTCCTGTTTTCTCACAATGTTCTTACGCGAGGGCATCTTCCGAGGGCCGTTGGATCTACCGGGCAGTGCGAGCCGGTCAGTACCGAAGCGCGGTAGCGTCGGGTGGCCTTTAGTAACGTCAAGACTAAATGACACGAGGCACCCGACGCTACCGCGCTTCGGTACTGACCGACCTCACAACTTGATCGTTTGGTTAAGCTGACAAAACCGGAAACATTCTCCCCGATCGTCACGTAATAAACCCGTCTTCGGATGAGCGGCCCGGGTCTAGTCTGTTCAATCCAGCTTTTATTCAAATCTGCGTAGCTCAAATCTTGTTTTTCGTTTAGTTAAGGCTCATTGTTCAGTTTGCCCATTTCACTGCTCAAAGATATTGCTGTTTTCAAAGTGAGGACTCGAATTATGAAACGCTCAGCAGTCAATCTAATTGTGTTGACGCTTCTGTTAACTTCAACTCTCCCCGGCGCCCAGGCAAAACAACTCAACGTTCCCGTCGTGTATTACAAACTTCCGAATGGACTCAAGGTAGTCATTTCGGAAGATCATATTGCACCTGTTGTAACGGTCGCCGTTTACTACAACGTCGGCTTTCGACTGGAGCCAAAAGGCCGGACTGGTTTTGCTCATCTCTTCGAGCACATGATGTTTCAGGGCTCAGCTAACGTCAAAAAATTCGAGCATGCGAAATTCATCGAAGCTAACGGCGGGAGTCTGAATGGACATACCGATTTTGACTACACGAATTATTACCAGACACTGCCAAGTAATAGAGTTGAGACTGCTCTCTGGCTCGAATCTGATCGCATGCGCTCGTTAGACATTAGCGAAGAAAATCTAAAGAACCAACAAAACGTCGTCAGTGAAGAAGTGCGAGTTAACGTTCTGAATCAACCCTACCAGTTTTTTGAATGGATCGAACTCTGGAAAAATGCATTTACCAACTGGAACAACTCGCATAACGGTTATGGCGAGTTGGACGAGATTAACGCAGCAACAATTGAAGACGTAAGAAACTTCTTCAAGACGTATTATGCACCGAACAACGCCGTCCTCACGATTGTTGGCGATATCGATGCTGCCGACGTCAAGAAGATGGTCGAAAAGCATTTTGGAAACATTGCCTCGCAACCACTGCCTGCTCGCGCCGATCTAACCGAACCGGCACAAACGAAGGAGAAACGAGTTTCGCAAACGGACAAGCTTGCTAACTTACCTGCCTTGGCCACCGGTTATCACATCCCGGCACAGAACTCTCCCGACTTTCCCGCGATGGCCCTACTGGTCCAAATACTTCAAGGCGACGACAGCTCGCGCTGGTACCAACGACTCGTGAAGGAGAAGGAACTAACACTGGACCTGACGGGCGGCTTGAATTACTTCGGTAACGAATTCGACTACAGTGGTCCAATGGTGATGACAACACGCGCAACCTACAAACCGGGGCACACCTCCGACGAGGTATTGCGGGAAATGGATTCTGTCATCGCTGAAGTCACCGCAAAAGGCATTACGGAAAAAGAATTAGCCGACGCGAAGATTCGTTACCGTTCCAACTTCTACAGTCAATTAGAATCCGGCTACGGTAAATCACACATGCTGGCCGTACTCGCCTTGTTCCGCGACGATCCGAGCCAGATCAACTCGCTGTTGACACCGTTTGAGAATGTCACCGCCGCTCAAGTGAAGGCTGCGGCCGCTAAATATTTGGTGGCGAGTAATCGGACAGTCATAGATCGCGTCCCTGAGGCAAAAACTCAAACCGGTCAATGACGCCTATCGCGTGTGAGCTAACCTGTAATGAAGTACTTTCGAAAGGCACTCAAAATGAGAATTCTTTTATCAGCCATTTTCCTATCAATTGTTAGCACCCTGAGTTTGGGCCAACAAAAAACTCCGCCACCACCTGGACCCGCACGTCCCTTGAATCTTCCCAAGATTACTGAGAAGAAGCTCGCCAACGGTCTGACGGTGGTCCTTGCTCCTTTGCCAAACGTTCCAAAGGTGTCGGCCATTCTTACTTTTCGCGCCGCAACAAATGCTACAGATCGCGCGGCCCATCCCGGCATTGCTCAGATTGCCGCGGGCGTGGCCAATGAAGGAACTGACTCGCGCTCAAGTAAGCAGATCAAAGAAGAGTTGCGATCAATTGGTGGTTCGCTGGCGCTTGGGAGCGATGCGGACTCGACAACAATGACGGCTACGACGCTGTCTGAATTTTCGCCGCGCATGTTTGACCTCATGAGCGACGTGGCCCAACACGCATCTTTCCCTGAAACCGAAGTAAAGTTGGCCCAGGAGAACACTATTCAACAGATCCGTGCCGGCCGGGCTAACCCCGGATTCCTGGTTAACGAAAGATTTCAAAAAGCTGTATTTGGCAATCACCCGTATGGTTTCGTCGTTCCAGATGAAAAATCGATCAACGCCTTAACTAGCGCCGATTTGAGAGCATTTGTGGCGAAGTACTACATACCGAATGCCTCGCACCTGGTGGTTGTTGGTGATATCGATCCTGACAAAACCTTTGCCGAAATCGAAAAAGCTTTTGGTACGTGGAAGAGCGGCACTGTGCCACCCGATGAAAATCCACCACTTCCCACTCGCGACAAGAGACAGATCTATTTTGTTAACCGGCCGGGGTCGATTCAGTCGGCCATCTATATCGGCAATGTGAGCATTGCGCGAAATAATCCTGACTATTTCGCGATTCGTACTGCCGATACGATATACGGCGGATCATTCTACTCGCGGTTGACTCGAAACATTCGCGAAAGCAAGGGCTATACCTATTCACCCTTCAGCGCTTCCAACACCCAGGCCAAATCGGGGTCAGTTGTAAGCGGGGCATTTGTTCGAAATGAAGTGACTGGACCAACGCTGCTCGAGATCTTTTATGAGTTAGATAGAATGCGAGTCTTGCCGGTCACCAGTGAAGAGTTAGACGCAGCGAAACAATTCAGTACCGGAAACTTCTCGGTTGAGCTCGCCAGTCAGCTTGGCCTGGCAGGTCGCATCAACACGGTCTATACCTACGGGCTCGATAAGAACTTCATCAACGATTTCCGCCCGAAGATCGAGGCGTTAACAGCGGCTGATATTCAGCGAGCGGCCGCCAAATACTATGACACGTATCGCGCGGCAATTGTGATAGTGGGCGACTGGGACAAAGTAAAGGACCAGGTAACGCCGTTTGGGGATGTAACGATGTATGACTCGGATGGAAATGTAATAACGAAGTAGATTTCTGCTTTAGAACTCTATTGGCGATAGGTCATTGAGGCTTTACGGTATCGCGAGCGAAGCGACCGGATGCCAGACTCAATAAAGCCATTGCGATAATCACAGCGACAAAAAATTGAGTGTGGTATCCGGTCGGTTCGTTCGCGGTACTGTCACGGCTCGCTCTTATTCTTTGTGCAAAGTCGTCAATGAGCAATAGTTTTAGATTTTAAGAAAACAGTTGGATGAGATAGGTATTCGCGTCGTTCAGCCATATCCCACAGTCTCTCATGGCGCTTGTCACAATCAGCACAAGTTGATCTCCCAAAATGAGCGGAGTGATTGCCAACATAATTGACGACACGAGTAACAGGTTTGACGTAGCGTCAGAAAACTCAATTCGTTTCATCATTTTCTAAGTCCTCTCGAGCAGTAGTTAAGAACTTGTCATCAGAGGTAGCTTTCCCGAGTTGAACTTGAAATAACGTTCAGCCGCACGGAACTTGGGGCCGGAGAGGGAGAGTTCGTAGCGGCTCAATCAGCCGCACATGGTCCATGCTGGCAAGCACTGTGCCCTCATTTCAACCAAATGGCTAAAGAGGGTTTAACCCTCGCAGATGCTGAAGTTAGTCGAGAATTGACTCACCCACGACCGGCCAATCCTGATCGGTCAACACAGTCAGTCTGGCAATCCATTTAGCAACTTGACTTGTAGGGGCGTCCCTCTGTGGGCGCCCTTGCTCTATTGTCTGAACTGGAGTAGGAAAACGAACCCTGGATAACAATTGAGGTCTCAGATGACGAATTCAGGGCGTCCACGGAAGGCCCTCCTACAAACATGGTCACTTGCGCATCTAAGCAGTTAGCGTAAAAATAATTATTGCCGGTGAGGAGTCTCGCCGGCGGTAATTTTTGACAAGGGACAATATGGAAAACACGTTTCACACGCAAGTCGATTCTGCGGCAACATTTTTAAGCAGCAGCATCGAATCAGATCAAAATCAATATTCACAAGAATCAAACACACACGATTACGAATTATTTGACGCTTATTCTCGAGCGGTTATTGATGCCGCCGAAAAGGTTAGTCCTTCCGTCGTTTACATCGAGGTAAACCGCAATCTCGACGGCGGGCGCTCGAATGGTCGCCGGCAATCGCGAGAAGTTGCGGGCAGCGGCTCCGGCTTTATCTTCACTCCTGACGGCTTCATCCTTACGAATAGTCACGTCGTAGGCGGTGCCAGGAAGATTGAGGTAGCTCTAACCGACGGTCGCCGTACCGATGCTCAGTTGATTGGGGACGATCCTCATACAGATCTCGCGGTAATTAGAATCAGCGCACCTAACGTCGTTCCGGCACAGTTGGGAACTTCACAGACAATACGAGTCGGACAACTGGCGATTGCTATCGGCAATCCCTACGGTTTTCAGTACTCGGTAACCGCCGGCGTTGTCAGTGCACTCGGGAGATCATTACGCGCCCAGTCAGGTCGTCTGATGGATGGAGTGATTCAAACAGACGCAGCTCTCAATCCGGGAAATTCCGGTGGGCCACTATTGAACTCTCGGGGCGAGGTGATCGGCGTTAATACAGCTATGATTCTTCCCGCCCAGGGAATCTGTTTTGCTACTTCTATTGATACCGCAAAGTTTGTGGCTGGTCGCTTGATCCGAGACGGACGCGTCAGTCGCAGTTACATTGGAATTGCCGGCCAGAACGTTCCGCTTCCTCGGCGCATCGTTCACTACTACCATTTACCAGTCGAGAGTGGAGTGCTAGTGGTTTCGCAGGAAAGCAACAATGGCAGTTCAAAGACCGCAGCTGTTAATCCGGCGGTGGAAGCAGGATTGTTGGCTGGTGACGTCATCATAGGATTTGACGATCGCTCAATACGCAGCATTGACGACTTACACAAGCTATTAACTGATGAGCGGATCGGCCGCAAGACTCCGTTGGTAGTGATCCGTGGCACTCAAAAGTTGGAACTCGAGATAGTACCGCGAGAGGGTGTCTGAAGTTAGTTGGATGTTAGGGTCAGGAGAATCACCTGGCCCTAATTTCGTTCAGGATTTTGGAGGTGCAGTGGCTATTCCAAACAACGATAGCCTGATGATTACTACTAACGGCATCGAATATCTAATACCCGTAGCCGCGCTAATCCTGGTGATGGTTGTCTGGACTTGGGAAGAGTTCGTCCTGGGTGCGCGTTTGATAAGACTCTTAATGAAGCGATTGCTGGAAAGTAGATCGGGCAAAACCATCTCATCCCAAGATTCCATGTAGGACTGACCCCGCCATCAACACGCTACTTTTATGTAGCTCGCCTATTCAAGACCCTCCATCTTTCCAAATTTGCTGGAGTCATTACGGCAAAAATGGTATAAGCACGTTACACACTTTTGCCGAACCCCCTGCTGGAGCGTAGGAGTATACGTTTCGGGTTCCCCCAACTGTCCTTAACTCCGGACTGCCTTTGCGGCTGTTCCGGATTTATTTTCCCCCGGGGGCCTTATGAACAAGCCGCTACTTCCCACCATTTTCGTTGTTCTTTTTCTCTTCGTCACCGTCGCAGCTCAAGGTCCGGCAAGTAATCCCACCGCCGAACAATTGGCAGCAAAGCCCCAGGTCGCAGCGGCAATGACCGATTCCGGTGGTGCTTCCAACCAACCTGTTTCCGCCGAATCGGTAGCCGAAGCTAAGCGACTCTACAAAGTTGGCACTCAATACGGTCGCGCAGGTTTATTCAGGCAAGCTGCGGAAGTGCTCGAACGGGTCGTCAAGCTCAATCCGGGACATCCCGACGCCTTCTTTAGTTTGGGTCACGCCTATTTTGATCTTGGTGAGTGGGACAAAGCCGTCGAGAACTTGCAGCGCGCTGTCGACCAGAATCCCAAGGATAAGGAAGCGCGCGAGCGATTAAACTACGCTTCAATGATGCTGGAGCGTCAGCCGCCGCGTACGCGCGAGCGCGTAGCCACAGTTACCCAGACACCGGCGACAGGAACGCCTTCCGACGTTTCGTTGCCTTCACCAACCTCATCTTCACTGGCCAGTAAAATCTCAAATCCGGAACTCGCCTTGACGAAGCTCTACCGCGTTGGGCCAGGCGACGTTCTGGATGTGCGGCTCGCCGAAGACGCAGCCTCAAAATCTTCTCTATTCACAATCACACCAGCCGGATACCTCGAGTATCCAACTATTCCGGAGCCGATCCACGTGAATGGCTTAACTGTCGAGGAGGTCGGAGCACGGATCACCGATGAATTGCAACGACGTTCGTTGATAAACAAGGCGAATGTGGCAGTTGGAGTTCGAGACTATGTTAGTCACACAATTCTCGTGAGCGGGCTGGTAAAAGAACCAGGCACAAAGATCCTGAGACGTGAAGCCATCCCGCTTTATGTCGTTGTTGCTGACGCCCAGCCTTTGCCTGAAGCAGCCCGACTCACCCTGGTGCGGAATGATTCTGCCGAAGTCTTCAACATAGACCTGGGGCGGCCGGAAGATATGAACCTGATGGTTCATCCGGGAGATGTTGTAACGTTAATGGCTGGTGCTACTCAATTCTTTTACATCAGTGGCGAAATAAAATCGCCCGGCGAAAAGACCTACCGTCGTGGATTGACCCTGACACAGGCAATCATCGCCGCCGGAGGGCTTACGCCAAAATCGAAAGAAGCTCGTCTTGCACGTGATGATGGAAAGGGTTTCCTCATCATCACCAAATACAAGCTCAAGGACATCGATTCTGCCAAACTTCCAGACCCGATTATTCAACCGGGTGACAGAATCACGATCATCGATTGAGAATACCTAAGGGTTAAGAACATGTCAGTCCCAGGCAGAGCACTAAATCGAACGAACGCCAGCACCGAGCAACTCTGGCAAATTGCAGAAGCGGGCGACCTAACCGAACTAGACGCGGTTCTAAAAAAGGGCGCGGACCTCAATGGCTGTAATCGCAACGGCGTTTCCGCACTGATGCGAGCGTCTTCCGCTGGTAATCACCACATGGTCCAAGCGCTGCTGGAGCATGGCGCCGACATTCACGCTCATCGCAACGATGGATTTAACGCCATACTACTTGCTACGTTTTTCGGCCATTTCAAAACCGTCAGAGTGTTGGTTGAACATGGCGCTGATCTTGATCAGACAACTCGTTGTGGGAACACGCCTGAAGATTGGGCGAGAGCCCGAGCATTTGAAGAAATCGCTTTGTATCTGAATGACGCGCGGCGCAATCGAAGAACGCCGGCGCCGCCTTTCTTCAAAGAGAGCGCCGAGCGACCAGTTCCTAAGCCTGTTGTAGTTGAAGGCGTATTCTCGGATCAAAACAGGAAGCAAAGTGCAGCTCCGGTACTTCAGGCTGAACCGGAACTAGATCGGGCCGAGGTAAGAGTTCAGGAAGTTAGAACGCTAAAGGATCCGCCAGAGATCTGGGAGTTGGTTCATTCAGCACCGCCTCAGTTTAATCCCGGCACAGCTTTCATTTCACGAG